>Ga0105094_10001321_pt1 | contig 12956 bp, 6 predicted proteins | sample PPLLak1March2015_2_FD_87023 | JGI IMG/M metagenome (GOLD analysis project Ga0105094, IMG submission 87023) | Freshwater sediment microbial communities from Prairie Pothole Lake near Jamestown, North Dakota, USA - PPLs Lake P8 Core (3) Depth... | ecosystem: Environmental > Aquatic > Freshwater >...
CGTCGAGCACAGGAGCGCTCTTCACCAGGGCGACGCACTCCATGACGGCCTCATTGAGATCGAACTCTTCGCAGGTGGGCGTCTGTTTCTTCAGGAGAGCCCGCATCCGGCGAATCACCTCGCTGACCCTTTTGTCATCCGAGACGATGTCGTCCAGAATCTGCCTGATTTCGTCCATGTCCGGCTCGGTTGCCGACAGGAATCGTTGGGCGGCCTGCGCGTTTGCAAGGATGGCCGTGAGCGGCTGGTTGATCTCATGGGCCAGGGATGCGGCCAGCTCGCCCATCGTGGCGACCCTCGTCACGTGGGCCAGCTCCGTGAGCCTCCGGTGAGCCTCGGCTTCAGCCCGTCGCCGCTCGCTGATGTCCCTCGCCGAGTGAAGGAACCCGATGATTTGACCTTTTCCATCGAGAATGGGGGACACCGAAGCCAGGAACCAGGCCTCTCTGGTTTCGTCGAATACCTCTTCCTCTTCTTGCCCTCTGGTCTCCTGTGATCTTTCGAGGAGGCTCCTGTTGAAGGGATTCCCCTTTCCGAACACCAGTGCGTCACCGGTCTGCCCCAAAATCCGTTCGAGGGGGAGGTCAAAGAATGAGACCGTCGCCTGGTTGACACGGGCGATTCGAAACTTGCGGTCCAGCACCATGATCGGGTCCTGTATGCTGTCGAATGTGGTTTTCCACTCCTCCGCGGCTCGCTGCAGCTTTCTCTCGCTGCGGCTCAGCGCCTCGTTTGCCTTGCGCCGCCTGGCCAGGTTCAAGACAAGCGCCCCGATCAGCGCGGCCTGGAGGACAAGGCCTGACGCAATGCCAAGAATCTGCAGCCGGTAGGTTTCCCACACCGAAAAATCCTTGTTCCGGATGATGCTCCCGGGGGGGAGACTTGCCTCGCTGATGGACCATCGATTGAGCTGGCGCCAGTCAAAGATGACCCGGTCCGCCCTTTCCTCCAGGGGCTCGATCTGATCGGGCCTCTCACTGGACAGGAGGCGCAGCGCCGATTGGGCGGTCTTTTCCCCAAGCCTTTCAAAGCTGTATACGCGCCCACCGACAATTCCCGCCCCCACGATGTAATCCGACATGCCATAGACGGGCACATTCGATTTTTCGGAAATCAACGAAGCGGCCTGAGGGGATAGAAAGGTCCTATCGTCGACGTCCTTGAAAAAAGTCACGAAGAAAACGATGGACGGCTCGGGCAATCCGGACACCTTCTGGAGGAGTCTCTCCATGGAGAGCCCGCGAAGGCTGTGGAACCTGACCCGGTCTCCAAAACCCCGGAATGCTTCTGAAGCCAGCTTCTCCATCGCGCGGTCGACTTCGGACTCCCCTGAGACGACGAAGACATCGCGAACATCCGGGTGAAGCCCCAGCGCAACATCCAGGGTGCCTTCGAAGTCGAACCTTCCCGTCACGACCGCTCCGGGACTGAGCAACAAACTGCCATCGAGGAGCCGAGTGTCGATGTCGACATACAGCACAGGTGTGCCGGGGAAGAGCTCGTCCTTGTATTTTGCGAGAAAATCACGCGCGGGACCCAGGATGGCAATGATCAGGTCGATATTCCGCCCGGCATACTTCTGCCGGTAAAGGTGCACGAGGTCTTCAAAGTAGAGATCATCGGGGAAGCGGAGCAGGTCCATGCTCTCGGCGTAGAAGTCGAAAAAGAACGACGGAGAGGCTCTCAGGACGGATCGAAGGTTGTTGTCGAAATAGAAGAAGCCGGGATAGTTGTTTTCGTACGGAAAGAGAATCAGAACACGTTTCGTCGGCACCGAAGCCCATGCGCTGCAGGAGGCCAGCAGGCAGACCGCTCCTATGGCGCAGAATACAAGTGGTTTGAAGGCCCTGCGTGGAAGGCACCCGAAGCGTTGCATCCCCTTTGAGTCCAAAGCAGATTCCTGTCTCGCAGGACTTGACCCGGATTTCCCCTGCCTCCTCACGTGTCCGCCCCCCGGCTCAACCAGCCCGGAATGTTTCTCGTGAGGTATCCTTCTCATAGCATAGATGAGCGGCAGAAGCTACCGACGGGGACTGCATGCCTCCTCCTTCGGTTGCATTTTCCGGAAGGCGCGCTCAGAAAATCTCCACACGATTGAGTGACCGAATGAAATGTCATTCCCGCATGTTCCTGGCGGGAATCCAGAGGTTTTCAGATGCCTGGATCCCCGACAACCGCCTGCGGGGATGACGCACCAAGAACAGGGGTCACCGTATTCTGTGGACGTGTACTCAGGGGATACACCGACTCGTCGTCAGGGGATCTGCTTCAATTTCCGGCTCCCCGCCTCTCATCGGCTGTGATGTTGAGTGCAGGCGGCGCTTTTTCCCAGGGGTAGCCGTTCACGGCCATCTCGTAGCCCACGTTGAACAGCTTCCGCATGTACTGCATGTCGAAGTCCTCCACGCGGGGCTCGCTGAAAGTTCTGGGGATGAAGGCCAGGTTGAAGTCGAGCCCGTCCCGCTGGGCGAGAAAGTAGATGCTCACCAGGTCCCCTCTTCCCTGGTTCTGAATGAGAGAGGAGATGGCTCTCCCGACGATGTTCAGGGTGCGGCGCTCCACTTCCGTCCATTCAGGGTCCAGGCGGGCGTTCCGGATGACATACAGTGTTCTCTCACGCCGGGCTGCAATGATTTCGGACGTCTCTCCCAGTCTGAAAGACGGCGGATAGATGAAGACCTGGGCAACGGTGCCGCCATCCACGTGCATTTCCTGATGGGCCCTGCCATTCACCTCCACATCGACGAGCACCGGGGGAAAAGCCCCCGGAATGGAAGCGGAAGCCAGCATGATGCTCCGGAAGAGGTTGAGGGCTTTGGGATCCCCACTGGAGGCGATCTGCCCCATATTCCAGATGACACCCTTGCGCGAATCGAGATCCGTGGTTCCGATGAGCAGCAGCCGGCCCTTTCGATATTCCGCGGCGACGGTGTCCAGCATCTTCTGGTCCACGTAGCGGCTGAGCAGAGTCCACAAGGGGGTTGTGTCCGCCATGGCATCCTTGAAGAGCACCATCAGCAGGTTGCGGGGCTTGAAGATGTCCTTCCTGCTGACGTTCGTGTAGACGTGTCTCAGGACGTGGTCGTAATCGGGCCCCAGGAAAGCGAAGGGCGCTATGAGGGCTCCGGTGCTTATCCCCGTCACGGCCTTGAATTCGGGACGGGTGCCCGCCGCGGTCCATCCCACCAGAAGTCCCGCACCAAAAGCCCCGTCGTCCCCTCCGCCGGAGACGGCGAGAAATGAAGCCGGCGGCAGCGGTCCATGATGGCCCGATGCCGCCAGATATGCCTTCTCGCGCTCAAAGGCCTCCAGGCCCATGCGGGTGAAATCGGTCACGGCAAAATCCGCGTGGATGCGAGCATCGGGAATACCCGGTATGACGGCTTCCCTCAGATGCTCGGGCGGCACCGCAGCCTTGCGGGGCAGAGTGCCACAGCCCGCCGAGAGCAAGACCGCAGCGACCAGAACGCAGAACAGAAACCTTGAAAAGTCGATTTTCAGGCCCATCCTTTTTCCCCTCTCCTCTCGGATTCGACCTTGCTGCCCACGCAGTGCAGGCAGGCGAAGGTCGGCTCCCGTTTTCGGTGGGCACAGACATCGTCGTTCGCAGACCAGCAGGGTGGGCACAGGTCCATCGTGCCCACCGGAACCGGTCAGGGACGCTGGCCCAATTGTAGATGCTCACATACCGCAAACAACCTCTCCGGGCGATCTTCCACCGGAAATCAATCCCATTATGACAGATCTTCGCTCACCTGCAGAGCCACGATCCTCGCGATGAGGACAGCCGGAAAGAGCTGGCCCGCGAGGGCTTCCATCATGGCGAGGCTTCTGGCGAACGGGTCGACGGCCAGGACATCGCCGTAGCCCACCGTGGTGAGCGTCACGAAGCTGAAATAGATGAAGGAGCTGTTCTGAGCTGCAGATGACAGTGGTGCGCCGTCCGCCGTTGCAGGAAGCTGAAAGGAGCCCGGCAGGAGAACTTCGACCAGCTGGTAGAGTGCCGCCCACATGATGCCCTGCATGAGGTAAACGGCAATGGCTCCCCGCACCCGATGGCCGGTTTTCGGGCCTCGCTCCAGCACCCTCATCATGAGCGCGACGACGATCATTCCACAGAAAACCGCGTTGAAACCATGGTTCAAGGCCAGCCAGATCCTCCCGGTGGACGTCTCCGGAATCCATTGAAGCAAGACCCCGGGGATGGCCACGAGCAGCATCAGTCGCCGCAACCGAGCGCTGGGGGATGCACTGAAAACACCGGACAGGATTACGAGCACAAAAAGGACGCGCAGGATCTCACCCGTGTTGGTGTGCCTGTAAAGCGGGTTGACGATAAAAGTGTAGAGTATCAAAGAGATCAGAAGAGCGGACAGGCCGGCATCGGTGGACCAGAACCAGGCCGGGTTTCGAATCAGGCGGTGATAGAGGTCATGGATCAAGCTCATGAAATTCGCATTCAGAAGAGTGCATTGGCCAGGCGGAGCTTGTCCATCCGAGCTCAGCTGATCACGGGCAATCCCGCCTGGGGCTTGATCAGCCCGTGCCGCCCCGCAATTCAACAACAGGGGGCCGGGCTGGGCTTCCGCCTGGCCATCAGCCCGCGGAAGGCGCCTTCTTCACACACTCCTCGGCAGGAGGCCCCTCAGGGCCCTTGGGCACGCGATCTTCCGCGGCATCCACCCAGCCGCCCCCCATGGACTTGTAGAGGTTGATGTAGGCGCTGAGCACATCCCCCTGGATGCCGGCACGGACGAGCTCCGCGTTGAAGAGGCTTCGCTCGGCGTCGGTCACCTCGATGTAGCTCGCATAACCTTCGTCGAAGCGCAGCGTGGAAAGTCTGGCATAGGTGCGCAGGGCGTCGACCTGCTCACCCAGGATCTCAAACTGCTCCTTGAATTTGACACGATCGACGAGGGCATCCTCCACCTCCCGGAACCCGTTCTGGATCGCCGCCTGGTAGGAGTACAGGGCCTGCTGCTGGAAGGCCTCGGCCGCCTTCACCTGGCCCTTGATGCGGCCCGCTGTGAAGATTGGCATGGTGAGCGGCGCCGCCAGGCTCCAGATTTTGGTGGATCCCATGAAGAGGTTCGAAAGATCGGTGCTGGAGTTGCCCAGAAGGCCCGTCAGCGAAATCGTCGGGAAATAAAGGGCTTTCGCCTCTCCGATGCGGGCGTTGGCCGCAATGAGGTTCTGCTCGGCCTGGCGGATGTCGGGGCGCCGCTCCAGGAGGTCCGACGGAAGCCCCTCCGGCACTGCGGGAATCCCCAGCTCATCCAGGTGCCGGCCGCGCACGATGTCGCCCGGGTTCCTCCCCAGGAGGATGCTGAGCGCATTTTCCGTCTGGACGATGGCCCTCTCCAGTTCGGGAATCCTCGAGAGGGCGTCCATGTACTCGGCATCCGACTGGCTGAGCACCACTTCCGAGACCACGCCGCCGTCGAAGCGCATCTGGAAGATGTCGAAGCTCTTCTTGCGGCCCTCCACAGTCTTCTCGGTGATCTCGAGCTGCTTGTCGAGCGTCAGGAGGTCCACGTAGGCCGCCGCCACGGACGAGACCAAAGTCAGGATGACGACCCGGCGGGCCTCTTCCGTGGAGAGGAGATCCGCCCGGGCCGCCTCGGTAGCGCGCCTCAGCCGCCCGAAGAAGTCGATCTCCCAGCTCCCGTTCAGAAACACGTCATAGGTGTCGAAGGTCGCCCGGGTGGACGGGATGGGAGAGACACTGTCCTGGGTCACGCGCTGGCGCGCGGCGGTGGCCCCTCCGCCCACCTGCGGGAAGAGGTTGCCGCGCGTCGTGACGTAGCGGCCCATGAACTCCTCGATGCGCGCCGTGGCGACGAGAAGGTCCTTGTTCTCTTCGAGGGCGATCTCGACCAGCTCATTCAAAACGGGATCCCCGAACTGCCCCCACCAGGCCGTGTTGGCAAGCTCCTTCGCTTCCGTCACCTCATAGCGCCAGCCAGCCGGCACATCGACCGCCGGGCGCCTGTAGTCCGGCCCCACAGCGCAGCCCGACAGCATGGCCGCAAGCACACAGGCGAGAACCTGTCTACGCATGCTCCCCTCCCTTTTCTTCGCTCTCCGCCACATGTTCAACCGCTCCCCCCGTGTGTCCTCCCGACGATTCCCCGCGGTGCGCGAGCCGCTCCACCACGTAAAAGGTCACCGGGATGAGAAAGATGGCAATGAATGACGCGGCCAGCATGCCGCCGATGACGCCGATTCCCATCACCTGCCGGGCGATGGCCCCCGCCCCCGAAGCGATGGCCAGCGGCACGCACCCCAGGATGAAGGCGAAGCTCGTCATGAGGATCGGGCGCAGCCGCAGCCGGGCCCCCTCGAGGGCCGCGTCCACGATGCTCTTTCCCTTCTCGAGCTCCACCTTGGCGAACTCGACGATGAGGATGGCGTTCTTGGCCGAAAGGCCGATGAGCATGATGAGCCCGATCTGGGCGTAGAGGTTGAATTCGAGGCGGGTGATGAAGATGCCCGCGAAGGCCCCGAAAACGGCCACAGGCGTTCCGAGGAGCACGCCGAACGGCAGCGACCAGCTCTCGTACTGCGCGGCCAGGATCAGAAACACGAAGAGGAGAGACAGGGCGAAGATGACCGAGACCGGCACCCCTTCCTGGGCCTTCTTCTCCTGGAACGACATGCCGAGGTAGTCGAACCCCATCTCCCGCGGCATGGTCTGGGCGAAGACCTCCTCCAGGGCCTTCATGGCCTGGGCCGAGCTGAACCCCGGCGCCGCCGTCGCATTGATCTGGGCCGACCGGTACAGGTTGTAGCGCATGGTGAACTCAGGGCCCACCCGGTCCTCGAACCGGATGAGGGTCGAGAGCGGAACCGAGCCACCGGCCTCGTTCCTCACGTAGAACTGCCCCAGCTGCTCGGCCTGGGTGCGGTATTCCCCCTCGGCCTGCAGGTACACCTGCCACTGGCGGCCGAATCGGTTGAAGTAGTTGATGAAGTATCCCCCCATGAAGGCCTGGAGCGTTCCGTACACATCTTTCAGATCCACCCCCTGCTTCAGGACCTTGTCGCGCTCCACATCCACGAAGATCTGGGGGACGGTCGGCAGAAAGGTGGTTGTCGCCCGGGCGATTTCCGGCCGCTTTCCCGCGGCGGCCAGGAACTTCTGGGTGTTCTCCCAGAGGAACGGGATATCTTTACCGGACCGATCCTCCAGGAGGAAGGTGACACCCCCCGAGGTCCCGATCCCCGGAATGGCCGGAGGCGAGAAGGCGAAGGCCGTCCCCTGGGGCAGCTGGCCCATTCGCCGGTTCAGGCTCGCCATGATGGCACCGTACTGCTCCTCGGGCTTCTTGCGCTCGTGCCAGGGCTTGAGCGTGATGAAGAAAAAGCCGCTGTACGTGTTGGTGACGCCCGAGAGCATGCTGTAGCCCACGACCGTCGTGCAGTACTCCACGCCGGGGGTCTCCATGATGATCTTCTCCAACTCTCGGGTGGCCTCATCGGTCCTCTGGAGCGAAGCGGCGTTCGGGAGCTGGACCCCGGCATACAAAAACCCCTGGTCTTCCTCCGGAAGGAAGCCGCCGGGGACTTTCCCTCCGATCAGGCCCGTGGCCCCGGTGAAAAGAAGCAGCAGGAGCAGGCTGATCACGAATTTTCGGATGAAAAAGCCGCAGACCTTCACGTAGCCGTTGGTGGCTGCGCCGAAGACGTTGTTGAACCCCCGGTAGAAAGCGCCGAGAGGACCCCGGGCCTGTTTTTTGGGCTTGAGGATCAGGGCCGATAGGGCCGGGCTCAGCGTGAGTGCGTTGAAGGCCGAAATCAGCACCGAGATGGCGATGGTGACGGCGAACTGCTGGTAGAGCTTGCCCGTGATCCCCGGAATGAAAATCGTCGGGAGGAAGACGGCCGAAAGCACGAGCGCGATGGCCACCACCGGCCCCGAGACCTCCTCCATGGCCTTGAACGTCGCCTCCTTGGGCGTGAGCCCGTGCTCGATGTGGTGCTCCACCGCCTCCACCACCACGATGGCGTCGTCCACCACGAGGCCGATGGCGAGGACCAGCCCCATGAGGGCGATGGTGTTCACCGAAAAGCCGATCATCGGGAAGAACATGAAGGTCCCGACGAGGGAGACCGGAACAGCCAGGGCAGGAATGAGTGTCGCCCGCCAGCCCTGGAGGAATATGAAGACCACGATGATGACGAGCACCAGGGCTTCCACGAGGGTGTGGAGGATCTCCTTGATGCCCTCCCGAACGGACTGGGTCGTGTCCAGCGAGACGACGTAGTCCAGATCCGCCGGAAAAGACGCCTGCTTCACCTCTTCCATGAGCTTTTTCACGCCGTCCACGGCCTGGATGGCGTTGGTCCCCGGAAGCTGGTAGAGGGCCAGGACGGCGGACGCTTTCCCGTTGAGCCGTCCGTTTATGGCATAAGTCTGGGAGCCGAGCTCGAATCTCGCCACATCGCTCAATCGCACGAGAGACCCGTCCGGGTTGGCCCGCACCACGATCCGGCCAAACTCCTCAGGGGTTTCCAAACGCCCCTGAGCACGAATGGCGTAGGTGTATTCCTGGCCCGGAGGCGCAGGCTCCCCGCCCACCTGGCCTGCCGGGTTCACCGCATTCTGCTTTTTCACAGCATCCACGATCTCGGGGATCGTGACGCTGAGCTTGGCCAGAACGTCGGGCTTCACCCACATCCGCATGGCGTACTGGCCGGCCCCAAAAACCGTAACGCTGGCGATGCCGGGCACGCGGGTGATCTGGTCGTTCAGGTTGATGTAGGCGTAATTGGCGAGAAACGTGGCGTCGTAGGACTCGTTGGGAGAGAATAGCGAAACCAGCATGAGGGGCGACGACGTGGATTTCTTGACCGTGATGCCGTAATCGCGCACCTCTGAAGGCATCTTCGAATCCGCCTGGCTCTTGCGCATCTGGGCCAGCACCTGGGCGATGCTCGGGTCCATCGAGACGTCGAAGTTCACGTAGAGCTTGAGCTCGCCGTTGTTGGCGTTGAGCGAGTACATGTAGTTCATGTTGTCGACCCCGCTCATCTCCTGCTCGATGGGGGTGGCAACGGACTGCTCAACCGTCTGGGCGTCGGCTCCCGTGTAGAACGTGTTGATGACGATCTCGGGCGGCACGATGTCCGGGTACTGGGCGATGGGAAGCCCCAGAATGGACACCAAACCCACGATGACCATGATGATGGCGATGACGATGGCCACGATGGGCCGGTTGATGAAGAACTTAGCCATGGAAGGACCGCCTTTCGGTTGGGGAGAGCTTTAAGCTCATTTCACTTTCGGCACCACCTTCATGCCGTCCTTGACCTTCTGGAGGCCTTCGGAGACGATGCGATCACCGGGCTTCAGCCCCTCGGTCACGATCCAGAGATTGTCCGAGCGCTCGCCCACCTTGACGGTCTTCAATCGCACCACGTTGTCGGCATCCACCACCGCCACCTGGTAGCGCCCCTGGAGCTCGGAGACCGCACGCTGCGGAACCAGAAGCGCCCCCGCCTCCTGTTTGATGACAGCCCGGATCTTGGCGTACTGCCCGGGGCGCAGGAAGTTGTCCGGGTTGGGAAAGGTGGTCGCCACCTTCAAGGTGCCCGTCTGGGGATCCACCTGGCGGTCCGCATAGGCGAAGCGCCCCGGGTGCTTCCAGGTGCTCCCGTCGGCCAGGATGAGCTCGAGGGGCATGCGGGCCTCGCTCGAGGATGACCGCCCCCTTCCTTCCCCGGCCAGCTGCAGGTATTCCGTCTCGCTCAGCGAAACGTGCACCTTGATGGGGTCCACGGTGGAGATGGTGGTCAGTGGTTTGCCCTGTGGCGTTCCCACCAGGTCGCCGATCTGGGCGTTGGCGAGCCCCGCGATGCCGTCGATGGGGGATTTGATCTTGGTGAATTCCACTTCGAGCGCCGCCTTCTTGTAGGATGCCTTGGCCTGGAGCACCTGAGCTTCGGCCGCCTGGACGGCTCCGACTGCGTCGTCCTTGTCCTTCTGGCTCACGGCGTTGGCCTTGGCGAGGGGCAGGATGCGCTTCAAGGTAGCCTCACTGGTCTTGAGTATGGCTTCGTATTTGGCCAGAACAGCCTTGGCTTCATCCAGGGCGGCCTGGAAAGGCCGCGGGTCGATCTCGAAAAGCAAGTCCCCCTTGTGGACGAAATCGCCGTCCCGGTAGTTCTGCTTGATGAGATACCCCTGGACCTGAGCCTGGATGGTGGCGTTCACCAGTCCGTCCGTGGAAGCCACCCACTCCTTGAACACGGGAAGGTCCTTCTGGAGGACGGTCATGACTTCCACTTCGGGCGGCGGCGGGGTTGTGCCCGGCTTCTCCTGCGCCCATCCGGTCTGAAAAGCGGCGAGGGCAGCGCATACAAACAATGAAACCCATTTAACTTTCACGTCTTTCCCCCTCTGTAGATGGCCATTGACAGGATTCATTGATCCTCAATCTTTGGAATAAACGTTCATTGTTATCGCAGCCGGGCGGGACCTGATTTCTGGAATTGATTGAATAAGGCTCAGCACAATCATGTAAGGTGCATTGGGACCCCGCTGGAGATCAAACGGAAGCCGCACTCGCTGGATCCACTCCTGTTCCTTTCGCCCCATCACTGTACTGCGCTATGAGGCAATTAAGCAGGATTCCCGGGGAAGCGCAAGTTGGACTTTGGTCCAATAGAGGAAAAATTCTTTGCGGCGTTGACTGACTTCTTGTTGATCCCTTGCGACTCGATGCGGTTCCGATTTTTTACCCTGGCCGGCCGTTGCGGAAGCCCAGTGCTCACCGCCTCTTATTGGACCAAGGTCCAATAGTATCCGCTCTCCACCTACCATAGGTTCGGAGGACGGACAGAAATGTTGTCGCAGCTGCCCGGGAGCGTTCGCGTAGGCTCTTGACGCGCGAGTTGTCTTCAGTCTTTATTGGACGTGCTTTGTTGGGGCCATGCCGGAAGAAGTACTGGACTGATTCCGACCCCTGGCCCTGCCTGCGACTCACCATGCATTTGAAAGGGACTCAACAATGCGCATTCACGGTTCAAGCTTCAAATGGTTCAGCAGTTTCCTTGCGGCCGCGGTGCTGGCCCTGGCCCCGCTCCATTCATCGACGCAGGCGGCCGCCCCGGCATCCAGATTCGAGGCGCCCGGCAACGTGAAAGCATCGAGCGTCCTTCCGGCACAGCTTCTTTCGGGACCCCACTTTCGCGTTCGCGACACGGTGGTTTCCTACGGGTACATGCATCATTACGTGGTCGATTCCGACTTCGGCGTCTTTGAAGTCACGGGAGATATGGCCCTGCGCAAACTGGTCCGTGAGATCGGAGCCATTGCTGAATTGAGGGAAGTCAAGAAGGGAGAGGCCTACCTGAACGGCCTCAAGAAGGCGGCATCCCAGCCCCTGGAATTCGGCGCCAACATGCTCACGGACCCCGTGGATACGGTCAGCGGAATACCCAAGGGAGTTGCCCGCCTCTTCGACAACGTGAAGACGGGACTCACGACCAAAGCAGGGCCGGGGGAAGACAGCAAGGTCGAGCAGGCGCTGGCGGTATCCTCCAACAAGAGGATTCTCGCCTCCAAACTGGGTGTGGATGTCTACTCCAGCAACACTGTCCTGCAGAAGGAGCTCAACAGTGTGGCCTGGGCCACGGCCATCGGGTCCATCTCGCTTTCGGTGGCCCTGGCCCCCATTGGCGGTCCCGCAGTGGCCGCCGTGTCCATCACGAGGGTATCCCAGCAGCTCACGGATCTCCTTCGCGATTACCCACCCCAGAGGCTCCGCGAGATGAACGGGCAGAAGCTGGAAGCCATGGGCGTTTCGCCGGGGCTCGCTTCCCGGTTCCTGGAGAACCAGGCCTACACCGCCACCCACGACACCGTCATCGTACAGTCCCTGGATTCGCTTTCGGGTGCCAGGGGGCGCGAGGCCTTCATCCAGCTGGCGCTATCGGCCGACGACGAGGAGTCGGCGAACTTCTTCATGCAGGTGGCCGAGACCCTGAGAGCCTATCATTCCAAGGTCTCCCCCATCAAGGACATCAGCGTTTACGGGCCGCTCGTCTTTGCCAGGGCGTCCAGCGGGGCTGTCCTCATCCCGCTGCCGCTCGATGGCGCCATCTGGACCGAACGGGCCAGTCAACGCGTGCCGGCGGCCTTCTCGGCCTACAAGGCGGCCAACCCCGGCGTGAAGAAGTTCGATGTCTGGGTGACCGGCTCGGCGAGCAAGATGGCAAAAGAGGAACTGGCGAAGCTCGGCGGCCAGGTCTCCGAAAAGGTCGACAAGCGGATCGATTTCGTCTTCTAAGAAGCGGCACCGCGACCGCGGGGTGACCCTGTGGCTGGTGGGACTCAACCCCGAAGTCCTGGCCATGGTGCACCGGTCGCCACTGGGCGAAGCTCTCAGGCGCGAGAGGATGTTCCACAATCTGGAACTGGCTGTTGGTCATTCCCGCACGCTTCTGGCGAGAATCCAGTGTCGTCCCTGCTGGATTTCCAGAATCTGGATCCCCGCCCAGAACCTGCGGGGATGACGACCTGTTTGTTGAGCTGGATGCTGTTTTCATGCCCGACGCCTTAGCTATTAGATGCCACGCGTTTTATAGTTATTGCGTGGTATGAAGAGGACTCGACACCGATACGGGTTTTCAACTTGAAACTTGAAACTTGAAACTTGAAACCTTTCTTGGCGGAGGAGGTGACGGCGTCAGCGAAGACCGGCCCTGACGGGAGTCTATGATCGTTCCATCGACCCAGAACAGGAGGTTGTCCATGCATCGCGTGAAAAGGATCGTCATTTCAGGAATCTTGTTTCTGGCGGCCGTGCTGGCGGCTGTCCCTCTGCCAGCGGCTGTCCCTCTGCCAGCGGCTGAGGCTCCCGCCACCGGTGCCTCGGAGCCAAACCCGGCCATGGAGCAGGTGATGCGCATGGCGAATTTCATGGCTCAGCTCAAGGAGTTCAGTGTCACAC
>Ga0105094_10001324_pt1 | contig 12946 bp, 15 predicted proteins | sample PPLLak1March2015_2_FD_87023 | JGI IMG/M metagenome (GOLD analysis project Ga0105094, IMG submission 87023) | Freshwater sediment microbial communities from Prairie Pothole Lake near Jamestown, North Dakota, USA - PPLs Lake P8 Core (3) Depth... | ecosystem: Environmental > Aquatic > Freshwater >...
CATTACGAAAATCCCCATATCATCGAGGAAAGCGTGTGGGACATGGTGGTGGACTGGCTGGCCGCCGGGGTCGACCCGAACAACGCCACCCTGTTCATCCAGTCCCGTATCCCGGCGCATGCCGAGCTGAACGTCCTGCTGTCCATGATCACGCCGCTGTCGTGGCTGGAGCGGGTGCCGTCCTACAAGGACCAGCAGCTCCAGCTCAAGGAGCGCGACCTCGCGACCTACGGCTTCCTCGGCTACCCGCTGCTGCAAAGCGCCGATATCCTGGTCTACCGGGCGGGCCTGGTGCCGGTGGGCGAGGACCAGGTGGCGCATGTGGAGCTGACGCGCGAAGTGGCGCGCCGCTTCAATCACCTCTACGGGCGCGAACCGGGTTACGAGACCCGGGCCGAGGAGGCGATCAAGAAAATGGGCAAGAAAAACGCCAAGATGTACCGCGAGCTGCGCACGGCCTACATGGAGCAGGGCGATCGCGAGGCGCTGGAGACGGCGCGCGCGCTGCTGGAGCGGCAGAAGAATATCACCCTCGGCGACAAGGAAAGGCTGTTCGGCTTTCTGGAAGGGGGCGGGAAGATCATCCTGCCGGAGCCGCAGGCCATGCTGACGCAGGCGCCCAAGATGCCGGGACTCGACGGCCGCAAGATGTCGAAGTCCTACGACAACGTGATCAGCCTGCGCGACCCGCCGGCGGAGGTGGAGAAAAAACTCCGCACCATGCCCACCGACCCGGCGCGCGTGCACCGCGACGACCCGGGCGACCCGGACAAGTGCCCGGTGTGGGATTTTCACATGATCTATTCGGACGCGGAGCGCAAGGACTGGGTGCAAAAGGGCTGCCGTTCGGCGAAAATAGGCTGCCTTGAGTGCAAACAGACCATCATTGACCCCGTGCTGGCGGAACTGAAGCCGATGCAGGAACGTGCCGTGGAATTTTCCCGCGACCCGCTGCTGGTCCGGAACATCATCGCCGACGGATGCAAGCGCGCGCAGGACGCGGCGGAGACGACGCTGGTGGACGTGCGCGCCGCCATCGGGCTGGGTTACAGCTGATGAGCACGCCGACCGGCCCCGAAACGCCACTCGCCGTCGTTCGCGGCGAGAACCTCACCCGCCTGCCGGAGGATTTGTACATCCCGCCGGACGCGCTGGAAGTGTTTCTCGAAACCTTCTCGGGCCCGCTCGACCTGCTGCTGTACCTGATCCGCAAACAGAATCTCGACATCCTCGACATCCCCATCGCCGAAGTCACGCGCCAGTACATGGGCTACGTCGAGCTGATGCAGGCCATCAAGCTCGAGCTCGCGGCGGAATACCTGGTCATGGCCGCGATGCTGGCGGAAATCAAATCACGCATGCTGCTGCCGCGCCCGGCCGGCGCGGAGGGCGAGGAGGCGGACCCGCGCGCCGAACTGGTGCGGCGCCTGCAGGAATACGAACGCTACCGCGGCGCCGCCGAGTCGCTGGATCAGCTGCCGCGCGTGGGCCGCGAGGTGCACCTGGTCGTGATCGAGAACGACCAGCCGCCGGTCAAGCGCATCGAGCCGAACGTCAGCCTGTTCGAGCTGATGGACGCCTTCAAGGAGGTGCTTGTGCGCGCCGAACTTTACCGGCATCATCGCGTGCAACTGGAACCCCTGTCGGTGCGCGAGCGCATGACCCGGATCCTGGCGAAGATCAACAGCGATGCGTTTGTGAGTTTCGAAGACATGTTCGACCTGAACGAGGGCCGGCGCGGCCTGGTGGTCACCTTCATGGCGGTGCTTGAACTGCTGAAGGAGTCGCTGGTCGTGGTGGTCCAGCAGGAACCCTTTGCCCCCATTCATCTCAAGGCAGCGGCCTGATGAGCGAACCCAATACCGAACTGAAAAACATCATCGAGGCGGCGCTGCTGGTTGCCGGCCAGCCGCTCACCATCGAAAAGATGCTGACCATGTTTCCCTCCGAATCGCCGCCCACGCGCGAGGAAATCCGCGCGGTGCTGGAAATGCTGGAAGAGGAATACGCCGAGCGCGTGGTGGAACTGAAGCAGATCGACCGCTCCTGGCGCTTCCAGACGCGCGACAAATACGCGCCCTGGATCACCCGCCTGGCCGAGGAGCGCCCGGTGCGCTACTCGCGCGCACTGCTCGAAACCCTGGCCATCATCGCCTACCGCCAGCCGGTCACGCGCGGCGACATCGAGAACATCCGCGGTGTTTCCGTGAGCACCGACATCATCAAGACCCTGCTCGGGCGCGAGTGGATCCGCCAGGTCGGCGTGCGCAACGTCCCGGGACGGCCCGCGCTGTACGGCACCACGCGCGAGTTTCTCGAGCATTTCAACCTGAAGAACCTGGAAGAATTGCCGCCGCTCTCGGCGCTGCGCGACCTGGATGTCATCAGCAATGAACTGAACCTGCGCCTCGACCTGGAGCAGGGCGAAGGATCCCCCGCCGCCGAGGCCGCGGCCGCCGATGGCGAATCCCACGAGAGTCTCGAGCAGGAACCGGAACCGATCATGTCCGAGGCCCGTACGGCCGAGCGTGAGTGAAAAACTCCAGAAGGTTTTAGCTCGCGCAGGATTGGGTTCGCGGCGCCAGATCGAGCGCTGGATCGAAGAAGGCCGCATCACCATCGACGGCCAGCCTGCCACACTGGGCGCGCGTGTAACTCCCCATCAGGCGCTGCGCGTGGATGGCCGCATGGTTCCCGCGCATGCCATCCAGCCCAAGCCGCGCATCCTCATCTATCACAAGCCTGAAGGCGAGGTCTGCACGCGCTCGGACCCGCAGGGCCGTGCGACGGTGTTCGATAAATTGCCCGCTCTGCGCGGCGCGCGCTGGATCGCCGTGGGCCGGCTCGATTTCAACACCTCGGGTCTGCTGCTGTTCACCACCGACGGCGAACTCGCCAATCGCCTGATGCATCCCTCGCGCGAAATCGAGCGCGAATACGCCGTGCGCGTCCTGGGCAAGATCAACGAAGAGATGCTGGCACGGCTGAAGGAAGGCGTGATGCTCGAGGATGGCCCGGCCCATTTCGACGCCATTGTGGATGCCGGCGGCACCGGCGCCAATCGCTGGTATCATGTGACGCTGAAGGAAGGCCGCAACCGCGAGGTGCGCCGGTTGTGGGAGGCCGTCGGCGTGCAGGTCAGCCGGCTGATGCGAATTCGTTTCGGCCCGGTTCAGCTGCCGCCGCATTTTCATGCCGGGCGCACGGTGGAGCTGGATGACGACGCGGCCGCCGCGCTTTACGAGCATGTCGGGCTCAAGCCGCCGTCGCCTCCGAAGACAAAAACAAAACCGCTGGCGGCGAAGCGGGTGCGCGACCAGAGACGCAAGCGTGGCCGCGTGGAGACGCCGCGCACGGAGTCACGCCGCCGGGGAGGACGAACCGGACCCCGGCGCTGATTATTTTTCTTTTTTTGCAATAACAAGCTGTCAATAATTTTGCGGAGAAGAACATGTCTGCCGACCCGAAAACCGCCGACCTGTCCCAACCACCGGCCGCGGTTTCCTTCGGCGGGGCGTTTTCCTACTGGCTGAAGCTCGGGTTCATCAGCTTCGGCGGTCCCGCCGGGCAGATCAGCATGATGCATCAGGAGCTGGTCGAGCGGCGGCGCTGGATTTCCGAACACCGCTTTCTGCATGCGCTCAACTACTGCATGCTGCTGCCGGGGCCGGAGGCGCAACAACTGGCGACCTATATCGGATGGCTGATGCATGGGCTGAAGGGCGGCATCGCCGCCGGTGTCCTGTTCGTGCTGCCATCGCTGTTTATCCTGATTGCACTCACCTGGATTTATCTTGCCTTCGGCAATGTGCCCGTCGTCGCCGGCATACTTTATGGCATCAAGCCGGCGGTCACCGCCATCGTCGTATTTGCGGCCTACCGCATCGGCTCGCGCGCCCTGAAAAATGCCGCGCTGTGGGCCATCGCGGCGGCGGCGTTTGTCGCCATCTTCGCCTTCGACGTGCCGTTCCCGTACATCGTGCTGGGTGCCGCCGTGCTGGGTTTCATCGGCGGTCGGGTCGCGCCGGACAAGTTCCGGACCGGCGGGCACCACGGCGATGGTCACAAGGGCTACGGTCCGGCGCTGATCGACGACCACACGCCGCCGCCGGAGCACGCGCGTTTCCGGTGGACGCGCGTCATCACGTATGCCGCTGTCGGTCTTCTGATCTGGATCGGCGTCATGGCGGCGTTGATGCTTCAGTTTGGCTGGGACGGAGCATTCACGCAGATGGGCTGGTTTTTCACGAAGGCGGCGCTCGTCACTTTCGGCGGGGCGTATGCGGTATTGCCCTATGTTTACCAGGGCGGCGTGGAGCAGTATCAATGGCTGACGGGCGTGCAGATGATCGACGGCCTGGCGCTGGGCGAAACCACGCCCGGACCGCTTATCATGGTGGTGGCCTTCGTGGGTTTCGTGGGAGGCTGGACCAAGGAGTTGTTCGGTCCGGATTCGCTGGTGCTGGCCGGAATCGCGGGGGCGACCGTGGCCACGTTTTTCACTTTCCTGCCATCGTTCCTGTTTATCCTGCTGGGCGCGCCGGCCGTGGAAACCACGCGGCACGACATCAAGTTCACCGCGCCGCTCACGGGCATCACCGCGGCGGTCGTGGGCGTCATACTCAACCTCGCCGTGTTCTTCGCCTACCACGTGCTGTGGCCGCAGGGATTTCCTGCGCCGTTCAGCCTGCAAACGGTATTCAGCGGCTTTGACTGGCTGCCGGTGATCATCGGCGTCGCGGCATTCGTGGCACTGTGGCGCTTTAAGGCCGGGATCATCCCGGTCATCCTCGCCTGCGGCGCCGTGGGGCTGATCTACGTGCTGGCCCGGCCGCTGTCCGGTTAAATGCCGTCGCGCATGGAATCCGTGCCTCGTACATACTATAAATAACTCATACAGGGCAGCGGCCCGTTCATCCCGCTGCCGGCACCTGCAAGGAGATTTCATGAACCGCAGCCTATCGCCCGACGACCTGAAACAGCTTCTGAAGCTGCGCAAGAACGTCCTGGTTCTCGACGTGCGTCGCAAAAGCGACTACCAGACCGACGGCCAGAAAATTCCCAACGCCGCCTGGCTCGATCCGGACAAGCTCACGCAGTGGAGCACGGCGCTGCCGCTCGACCGGGATATCGTCATTTACTGCGTGCGTGGCGGTACGGTGAGCAACTCGGTGGTGGACCAGTTGCAGGCGAAGGGCGTCAAGGCGCGCTTCATCGAGGGCGGCTTCGAGGCTTGGAAGTCGAGCGGCGGCGAGACTATCTCGAAGTAGCCAATAGATTCCATGAAATGGGTCACCCGGGAAAGACCGAAAATTGACCGCATCGCCTGCCCATGGCTGATCGCGCGATTCATCGACAAGTCCCCCGAGTTTCTCTATGTGCCGACAGATGAAGTTATCAAAGTGGCGCACGAAACCGGTGCGATTCCCTACGACATTCCCGGCGTCGAGCTGTCCCACGATGGCGAGTTGTGCAGCTTCGATACCTTTCTCAAGAAGTACAAACTGACCGATCCCGCGTTGCACCAGCTTGCCGTCATCGTGCGCGGCGCGGACACGGCGCGGCTGGATCTGGCGCCGCAGGCGCCGGGCCTGATGGCGTTGTCACTCGGCCTGTCGCGCGTGTTCCCGGACGACCACGAAATGCTGCGCCACGGCATGGTGATGTATGATGCGCTCTATGCGTGGTGCCGCGACTGCCAGAAAGAAACACACGGCTGGCCGCCGGGGTAAAGAGACGCGCGCGCAGCGCGCAACGGCTCGCCTCCCTCTCCCTCCGGGAGAGGGAGTGAGGGTGAGGGCACGCCATCGTATCCGCGAAGTTTACGAAAAGCTCTTCGCCGCCAACGGACGCCAGCACTGGTGGCCGGGCGACGGCGCGTTCGAAATCATGGTGGGCGCCGTGCTGACTCAGAACACCGCCTGGACCAACGTCGAAAAGGCGATCGTCAACCTGAAACGGGCCAAAGCGCTGTCGCCCGAAGCGATCGCCAGGGCCCATACCCGGCGCCTCGCCGCCTGGCTACGTCCCTCCGGCTATTTCAATATCAAGGCCAAACGCCTGAAGGCGATGTGCCGCTGGCTGATGCAGCAGGGCGGTGTCAGACGTCTGGCAAAACTCGCCACGCCTGAACTGCGTCACGCGCTTCTGGGTGTCCACGGGATCGGGCCGGAAACGGCCGATGATATCCTGCTCTACGCCTTCAATCGTCCGGTGTTCGTGATTGACGCCTACACGCGGCGTATTTTTGCGCGTCTGGGACTGATTGACGGCGATGAGTCTTACGAGACATTGCGCAACCGGTTCGAGGACGAACTCGGTTTCTCGGCACCGCTGTTCAATGAATACCATGCCCTGATCGTGATACATGGCAAGGAGTTGTGCAAGAAACGGCCATTATGCGGGGCATGCTGCCTGTCCGATGCGTGTCCTTCCGCGGCGTCGCCTGAACCTGCGGGAGATTGACACTGACCCGGCTATCGGTACATTGACGGCGTTGACTGCAAGGAGGATCAGCTCATGACAACGGATAGAAAAAAGGGCCATTTCACTTTTCGTACCGCCGCCGTGCTGTTCGTGATCTCGGCGGTGTGGGAGCTGCTTTCAATAACTTCCGAAGCGCCCCTGTTTGGAGAGATTCGTGGCGGAGGCGGCGCTGTTGTTTACCATATCGTTTATGCCGCTCTCTTTCTGGCGCTCGGGATCGGATTGTGGAGCGCAACAAAATGGGGCTACCTGCTGGTGTTCGTAACAACCGCCGTTTATACGCTCGACAAGCTGCAATTTCTGTTAAGCCGGCAGGCGATGGATAGTTATGCCATCCAGATGCAGGCCGCCTTGGAGCCGCAGATGCCGGGCATGGACAGGGTTTTCATCTTGCAGGTGCTGATGCTCGTGCTGATCCTCTTCATGCTTTGCTGGTGGGGTTTCGCGCTCTATACCTGGTGGCGACGTGATTACTTCAAGCAGGACAAGACTGAAACCAAGGGGGACGACGCGTAAAGAAGTACAAAGTTCAGTGTTTAGAGTACAGAGTTGGGAGGGGTTGCTTTGACTTTGTACTCTGTACCCTGAACTTTAAACTTGCTTATAGATATTGCTCAAGATACCGGGGAATGCGCTGTTCCAGCCAATATCGCGCCCGCCAGGGCCACGCACCCGCCACAAAGCCTACGTGCCCGCCATGCGCCGAGAGTTCCATGACCACGGCTTCAGAAAGCTCATCGGGCCCGGGAATGGCCTTTTCGGTCATGAACGGATCATCGCGCGCGTGCAGCAGGAGTGTCGGGACGACGATATCTTTCAGGTACTGGCGCGAACTCGACACGGTGTAGTAATGATCGGCGCCGTCGAACCCGTGCAGGGGAGCGGTGACGTGTTCATCAAAATCGCGGAAGCTCCTCAGGCTCGACAGGTCCCGGATCTTGAGCGGCAGCTTCATGCGTTTGCGTTTTTCTGCAACGTTGCGGCGCAGCGACCGCAGGAGTCGCCACTGATACAGGCGCGAGAAGTCCTGATTCAGGCGATCGGCGGCGCAACGCAGTACATAGGGCACCGATACTGCCACGGCCGAACGCAATGGCGCGGTGCTGCCGGCGTTGCCCAGCCACTTGAGCAGGACGTTGCCACCGAGCGAGAAACCGACCGCGGCCAGCGGCGTGTGCGGTTCACGGCGGCGTAGCGTGTTGACGAACCAAGACAGGTCGCCGGTATCACCGGAATGATAGCTGCGTGCCAGGCGGTTGGGTTCGCCGCTGCAGCCGCGGAAGTGCATGACCACGCCGCGCCAGCCGCGCTGCTCGATGGCATGCATGAGGCCGCGGGCGTAGGGAGAGTCGGACGAACCCTCGAGGCCGTGCAGAACGATGACGATCGGCCCGCTGCCGTTTTCCGACCAGTCCAGGTCGATGAAATCGCCGTCCGGCAGTTCCAGGCGTTCACGCCAGAAGCGGATTTCCGGCGCCCGCCGCGCCAGACGCGCCCACAAGGTTTGGGCATGCGGGCCGCGGCACCACCACGCCGGATGGAACAGTTCAGAGTTCAGAGTATCGGGTTTAAAGTTATTGTCCATCCGGCATTGAACCAGAAACATGCAGCTCTAAACACTGAACTTTGAACTTTCTAACCCCATAATGCCTGCCACCAGCGCAGTCGGCCGGCGGGCAGGGGGCGCCTCGTCTCCAGCGGTTGCGGCGGTATCAGGCTCAGTACCCAGCCGGGCAGCGACGGATGGTTGCTGAAACCGCAGGCGACGCCAAGATTGTCAGGATCAAAAATTTTGACCAGCGTGGGGTCCTGCCTGCTGTCGGTGTACACGATCCCGCAGTAATCCTCGTAATGTTCCTTGCGCAGGAGCGCGCCCACTTCGTTGATGAATTTTACGACATCAGCGCTTGAGGATATTTGCGCGGGAACCGGCGTGCCGATGGCATAGATGTACCAGCCGGCGTCGGCCTTGCGGCGCAGCACTTCCCAGAATTCGTCGAGCTGTTGCCAGCTCAGCAGGCTGCTGAAATTACCACGGAAGGCCTGATAAAACGTGTCGCTGCTGCGCATGGTCGCCACCGATCCGGTCGATGGAGCCATTATCGCATATCGGAGAGCTTGTCCTTAAGTGACTCAATGGCGAAACCCAGACCCAGATCGAGTTTCTTGTTGCAGAATTCCAGCAGGGGCATGCAGCGGCCGATCAGATCCGGCAGGAACGGCACCAGCTTGCCGCCCTCGTTGGCGCCGAGCATCTTGAGCGCGGTTTCGAGGTCGGGCTGCTCGATGACGGCCTCTTCGGGTTTCGGCGCCTCTTCCTGGTAGCTGACGCCGAGACGATTGCCGCCGGCCGCCTTGGCCAGCGTCATGCGCTGTTCCGCCAACCCCAGCAATTCCTCGATGCTTTCCCCGGGGTCGCGGCCGAGCGTGGACAGGCCGAGACTGGTCGTCAGCGCGATGGACAGGTTTGCATGCTTGAAAGGTTCGGCGGCGACGGCGGTGCGCACCCGTTCGCAGAGCACGGCGGCCTCCATGCGTCCCGAAGACGGCGCGATGATCGCGAACTCGCCACCGCCGATGCGCGCCACGGTGTCTTCGGTGCGACAGGTAGCCGTCAGGATTTTGGCGAGCCAGACCAGAATCTGGTCGCTGGCCTGGTCGCCGTGTTGTTTGTAAATGGTGCGGAAATTGTCGATGTCGATGCGAATCACCGACAGGTCGCTGTTATGGCGTTTGGCATAAGCCAGGTCCTGCACGCCGCGCTGGATGAAATAACGCCGGCTGTGCAGTTGCGTGAGCGGGTCGACCGCCGTCTGTTCTTCGAGCGCGGTGGCGGTTTCCTCCAGCCTGCGCGTGGTCTGGTCGAGTTTGGCGTGCGCCCGGGTGCGCGCCAGCAGCTGCACGCCGTCAATCGGCTTGATGATGAAATCGGTGGCGCCGCAGGCAAACGCGCGTTCACGCGTCAGCTCGTCGTCGGCGCCGGTGATGACGATGATGGGGACATTACGAACCCGCTCGGCTTCTGCAGCGCGAACGCGGCAGATGAGCGAATAGCCGTCGAGCTTGGGCATCTCGATGTCGGAGACCAGCACCTCGATGGAATCATCTTTCAACAGATGTTCCCAGGCGGTTTCGCCGTCCTCGGCCTCGATCAGCTCGAATTCGTTGCTCAGGATCTTGTTGATGGCCTTGCGGATGACGCGCGAGTCATCGGCCACCAGCACCCGCACCTTGTCGGTTGCGGGCACGGCCATTTCCGTTTTTTCCGCCTTCATTTCCATGTCTTGACTCATTCAAGAAATGGGCCATATCCGGTGTTTGCCGTGCCTGCCTGCATTTCCGGGCCCATTGAGTAAACATAGTGCAGGCCCGCGGCACATTCAAAGTCTTGAATGTGCAGTGTTTTCGCCGGAATAACCGCCATGGCCTTGCTAAATGGCGGGGGATTCAGCGAAACAGTGCGTGAAACGGCTTCGGCAGGGGGCAGGGCCTGTATTCAGCCATGCCCCGGGGCCTGATCACCACATCGCAATGAGCACGAAGAAACCGACCAGCAGAACCATGAAGAGCAATGTCAGCATGTTGAAGTAGCGATCGATGAAGACCTTGATGGCGGCGCCGTAATGGTGAATCAGCCAGGCCAGCAGGAAGAAACGCGCGCCACGCGAAACCAGCGAGGTGAGGGCGAAGCGCCAGACGTCCATCTCGAAAGCCCCGGCGGCGATGGTGAATACCTTGTAGGGGATGGGTGTGAAACCGGCGATGGCGACGGCCCATACATCGTATTCGAGGTAAAGCGCGCGGATTTTCTCGAATTGGGCATGAAAGTGATAGGCGTCCAGGATCCATTGGCCGGCACTGGCCATGAAGCCGTAACCGATGACATAGCCGGCCAGGCCGCCCAGCACGGAACCGATGGTGGTGATCAGGGCAAGGCGGAACGCACGCGTCGGAATCCCGAGCGCGAGCGCGATCAGCAGCACATCCGGCGGGATCGGGAAAAACGAAGACTCGGCGAACGCCAGCAGGAACAGCGCCAGCGGCGCGTGCCGGTGATGGGCCAGGGACAGCACCCAGTCATAGAGACGGCGTATCGGGTGAAACATGCTCAGTTCCAGTAATAGGCGAACACCAGCACGCCCAGAATGATGCGATAGATCGCGAACGACGTGAAGTTGTGATTGGAAACGAAGCGCAGTAAAATCTTGACCACAATGAGCGCGGACAGGAAGGAGGCCACGAACCCGGTGGCAAAAACCGGAAAATCGGCGGCCTCGAACAGTCTGTAGTTGTTAAACAGTTCGAAGAACGTTGCGGCGAACATGATCGGCATTGCCAGCAGGAAGGAAAATTCGGTAGCGGCGGTGCGCGACAGGCCGGCGATCAGCCCCCCCATGATGGTGGCGCCGGCGCGCGACACGCCGGGGAAAAGCGAAAATGTCTGGGCGATGCCGATTTTCAACGCATCCATCGGGCCGAGAGCTTCCATGCTGGTGACGCGCACGCGCAGAGGCAGGCGCTCTATCCACAATATCACGAACCCGCCGACGATGAGCGCGCCCGCCACGGTAACCGGATTGAAAAGATAGGTCTTGATCTGCTGATGCAACAACAGGCCCATGATGGCCGCGGGGAGGAATGCAATAAACAGATTCAGCAAGAAACGCTGTTCGTGTTTCGTGTTCAATCCGGTGATCAGGCGACCTACGCGCGTGCGGTAGTCCCAGACCACGCCGAGGATGGCGCCAAGCTGGATGACGATCTCGAATACCTTGCCCTTGTCATCATTGAAGTCGAGCAGGTCGCCGACGATGATCAGATGGCCCGTGGAGGATACCGGCAGAAATTCGGTCAGACCCTCGACGATGCCGAGTATCAGGGCCTTGATCAGCAGCGGAAGTTCCATGAATCAGCCTGTTGAATGTTGGGTGAATGATAGCAGGCGTCGCGCCGGCGATGGCGGGTCTGTTGGCGGCCGCGCCCCGCCTGCCGTGTGGCAGGCGCTGTCATGGAAATGATGGCGGGAATGGTGACGAAAAAACGATTTCAGCCCAGCTGCTTTTCGCGGATTTCGTCAAGGGTTTTGCAGTCGATGCAGAGATCCGCGGTGGGGCGGGCTTCGAGGCGTTCCACTCCGATCTCGACACCGCAGACTTCGCAGTAGCCGTAATCGCCGGTGTCGATGCGTTCGATGGCCTCGTCGATTTTCTTGATGAGCTTGCGCTCGCGGTCGCGCGAACGCAGCTCGAGGGACATGTCGGTTTCCTGGCTCGCGCGATCGTTCGGGTCAGGCGGATTTTCCGGCACGTCGCGCATCTGCTGCACGGTGCGGGCAATTTCATCTTCCAGTTCGCTTTTCCACGCGTTCAACACAGCACGGAAATGATCCTGCTGTTTCTTGTTCATGTACTTCTCGCCCTTTTTCGCCACGTACGGCTTGATGCCCGTGACAGGCGAAATGGACTGTTCCTTTTCCTTCTTTTTTCTGGCCGGCATGCTTCAACTCCTGCAATAATGTGAGCCCTGAAGGGTAGGGGGCAAAAAAATAAGCGCGAATCTATACCAGAAAGCCCCCGGTGCCGCAAGAAAAGAGTATAGATGCATAAAGCCCCCATCGCTGTAATGACGTATTTGACCGGATTTTGTGGACAATTTGATGACACTCCAGGCGCTGATTTTTGATGTTGACGGGACCCTGGCCGACACCGAGCGCGACGGGCACCGGCTGGCCTTCAACCGGGCATTCGCCGAGGCGGGTCTGGACTGGGAATGGGACGTCGGGCTCTACGGCGAACTGCTGGCGGTGACCGGCGGCAAGGAGCGTATGCGCCATTATGTCGAACGTTACCGCCCGGATTACCGCCAGCCCGCCGATTTCGACGCACTGATCACACGCCTGCATGCCGCCAAGACGCGTCATTACACCGAGCTGCTGGGACGCGGCGGCATCCCGCTGCGAACCGGCGTGCGACGCCTGCTCGAGGAGGCGCGCCGCGCGGGTATGCGTCTGGCGATCGCCACGACCACCACGCCTGACAACGTCAGCGCCCTGTTGCGGCACGCCATCGCGCCCGATGCCGAATCCTGGTTCGAGGTGATCGGTGCGGGTGACGTGGTGCCGGCGAAAAAGCCGGCGCCCGATATCTATCATTACGTTCTGGAACGACTCGGGCTACCGGCCGCACATTGTCTCGCCTTCGAGGATTCGGAGAACGGCCTGCGCGCCGCGCGTGACGCGGACCTGAAAACTGTCATCACCGTTAACGACTACACGCGCACGCACGATTTCCGCGGTGCGGCGATCGTGCTGGATCATCTCGGCGAACCGGATCAGGCGTTGGCGGTGCTGTCCGGACCGCCGGTCAACGGCGCACGGGTTCTCGATCTCGCGTTGATCAGACGGCTGCTGTCCGCTCCATGACACCGTGCGCCACCCGTTTGTCGAAGATCGAACCATTCC
>Ga0105094_10001329_pt1 | contig 12919 bp, 12 predicted proteins | sample PPLLak1March2015_2_FD_87023 | JGI IMG/M metagenome (GOLD analysis project Ga0105094, IMG submission 87023) | Freshwater sediment microbial communities from Prairie Pothole Lake near Jamestown, North Dakota, USA - PPLs Lake P8 Core (3) Depth... | ecosystem: Environmental > Aquatic > Freshwater >...
CCACCTTCATAATAAAAGCCTTCCAGCAGGGGGCTGACGGCGTACTGGTGTGCGGCTGCCATCCCGGTGACTGCCATTACCAGGACGGCAACAAGAAGACCGCCCGCCGGATACCGCTGCTCAAGAAGATGCTGGCGCAGCTCGGGATCGAGGACGAGCGGGTACGGCTGGAATGGGTATCCGCGTCCGAGGGCGACCGCTTCGCCGGCATCGTCAACGAGATGACGGAGCAGGTAAGGAGGCTGGGGCCGTACAGGGTAGCGAGCAGCTAGCTGTAAGCTATAAGCTGTAAGCTATAAGCTGTAAGTTATAAGCTATAAGTTGTAAGCGGTAAGCTATAAGCTGTAAGTTGTAAGCTGTAAGGCGTAAGTGCAAGGAGATAGAGAGGGGTAACGACCCCTCTTTTTTTTATCAGGAGGTGAGGTACCTGGATTCCCGATCAGGTCGGGAATGACGGTGCCGAGAGGGGGACACAGGAAGCGGGGTCTGATAGAATAGAATGATGGCTAAAGCTAAAACCTTGATACTCGGACTGGGCAATCCCATCTTAAGCGACGACGGCCTCGGGCCGGCGGTAGCGCGGGCGCTGGAAAGAAGGATCGATCCCGAAATAGCGAGTGTGGTCGAGGCCAGCCTGGGCGGGCTGGACCTGCTCGATCTGCTCACCGGCTACGAAAGAGTCATTATCATCGACGCGATAAAGACCGAAGGCGGTAAAGCGGGACAGATACACCGGCTTAAAGCCGAGGCGCTGTCCAGCACGCGGCACGCCGGCTCGCCGCACGATATCAACCTGGCCATGGCGCTGGAGATGGGAAAAAGGCTCGGGATGAAGATGCCTTTACGAATAGACATTTACGCCATCGAAGCCGAGGACACCGAGAGTTTCAGCGAGTCATGCACGCCGGCCGTGGCGGCGTCGATACCTGAATGTGTAAAGATGGTCTTAGAGGAACTCCAGTATTAAGGAGGTCTGGCGTACCGATTCGTCTTACGCCTCACCCCTTAATCCCCTCTCCAGCCAGAAACATCCGAAAAAGCGGAGATATTAGTGGCTGGAGAGGGGAAGTATTATTGAGAGGGACTGGCGCCCTTCTCGCTCTCGCACTCCCTGGGGGTGTTGAAGAGGGACAGGGGCAGTGCGAAATCCTCCTCACTCCCCCTTTAACAAGGGGGACGATAATACCCGTAAGAGGAGAGTTGAAGAGGGGCAAGCCCCTCTTTCATTTCTTCCCCCTCTCCTTGAAAGGAGAGGGGGAACAAGGGGGTGAGGTGACTGGATTCCCGATAAATTTGGGAATGACCCTTCGACAGGCTCAGGGCAAGCGGCTGAGATTAGAAATGTCCCTTCGACAGGCTCAGGGCAAGCGGCTGAGATTGCCACGCCCCGATTACATCGGGGCTGGCAACGACAGAGAAATATATACTTTACTAAAGGTAATGATGGTGGTATAATATATTGCGATATATCGAAACGAGTTAATAACGTTCTGATCATATGAGAACTGTTCTAAGAATTACCAGCTACGTCCAAAAATACTGGTTCATGCTCCTGCTCGCCTTCCTGTGTATCATCGTGGGCACGGGGTTCAGTATCATCGTGCCGCGCATGCTCGGGGACGGCATCGATACCGTGATCGGGATGGGCCAGCGGAGCGCGATAGTCATCGCGGCGGTGGTCATTGTCGCCGCCAGCTCTTTAAGGGGCTTTGCCGGCTACGGCCAGCGGTACTTCGCCGAGGTCGTCGCCCAGAAAGTCTCCTACAACATCCGCAACGCCCTCTACGCCAGGCTGCAGCGGCTAAGCTTCGCGTTCCACGACCGCAACCAGACCGGCCAGCTCATGTCCCGCGCCACGGTGGACGTGGAAGCCACGCGGATGTTCTTCGCCATGGGGCTGCTCGGGATGGCGCAGCTGGTCATTATGTTCATCGGGGTATCATACATGATGCTGACGATGAACTGGCAACTGGGGCTGATGACATTGGCCTTCGTGGTGCCGGTAGCGTGGCTGGCGGCCACGTTCGGGAGACGCATCCGGCCCATCTGGCTCAAGGTCCAGGCGATGATGGGCTTCATGGGAAACACGCTGGAGGAAAGCCTTTCCGGCGTGGCGGTGGTCAAGGCGTTCTCCCACCAGAAAGAGGAAAGCCGGCGGTTCGGGGTACAGGCGCAGGACCTTTACGACAGCCAGATGCAAGCGGCGCGGCTCATGTCCATCAACATGCCCACGATGGTGCTGCTGATAAGCCTGCCGACCGTCCTAATCCTTTGGTACGGCGGGCACCGGGTGGTGGCCGGGGGCATGACGGTGGGGGAAGTCACCCAGTTCATCCTGCTGGTAGGGCTATTGATGATGCCGATACGGCGACTGGGGATGATGGTCAACCTCGTTTCCCGCACCGCCTCCGCCGGGCAGCGCATCCTGGAAATCCTGGACACGGAGTCGGAGGTCAAGGAGAAACCCGGCGCCGTCAAGCTGGGCAGGGTGAATGGGGCGGTGACCTTCGAGAAGGTGAGTTTCAGCTATAACAGCCTCGGGGCGGCCCTGAAAAACGTGAGCTTCGAGGTCAAGCCGGGACAGCTGGTGGCGCTGCTGGGCCGCTCGGGGAGCGGCAAAAGCACGGTCGCCAACCTGCTGTCCAGATTTTATGACGTCACCGGCGGCCGGATCCTGATAGACGGGACGGACATCCGCGACGTCACGCTCGACTCCCTGCGCAAGAACGTGGTGACCGCGCAGCAGGACGTGTTCCTGTTCTCGGCGACAATCAAGGAGAACATCGCCTACGGCGCCAAGGATGCCGGCATGGACAAGATCATAGAGGTATCCAAGGCGGCCTATCTCCACGATTTCATCAGCTCGCTGCCGGAAGGCTACAACACCTGGGTGGGCGAGCGGGGCGATACCCTTTCCGGGGGCGAGAAACAAAGACTTTCCATCGCCAGGACGCTGCTGGTAGACCCCAGCATTCTGATACTGGACGACTCCACCGCCAGCGTGGACGCCGAGACGGAAAAGCTCATCCGGCAGGCGCTGGACAGGCTCATCAAGGGAAGGACGACTTTCATCATCACGCACCGCGTGCCCATCATCCAGAACGCCGACCTCATCCTGGTGCTGGACAACGGCGAGCTGGCAGAAAAGGGCACGCATTTAGAGCTTCTGGCTAAAAACGGGCTTTATAAAGAAGTATACGAATCACAGCTCATGGTACCCCAGGAAGAAAGCCTGGTGGATTAAGGAGTAACTATGTTTGGCGGGGGTCCTCCAGGAGGAGGATTTCGTGGACCGCCCGGCGGCGGCCCCGGCGGGCGCTTCGACTCCGACGAGGTGCTCGGAAAAATATACGACAGCCGGGTAATCACCAAGCTGCCCAAGTACCTGCTGCCGGTGAAAAAGTGGATCGGCATCGGGGCGCTCGGCATGCTCATGCGCACCGCCGTCACCATCGTAACGCCCTTCCTCATCGGGGTGGCCACGGACAATATCGTCAACGGAAACCTCGGAGGTCTGAACACCATCGCCATCATACTGGTAGCCATATCCGTCGTGATGTGGTTCGGCGGGTTCTGGGAAAATCTCTATTTATCTTACGCGGGGCAATCCGTCATCTACCGGATGCGCACCGAGCTTTTCGCGCACCTGCACAATCTTTCGCTGTCGTTCTTCGACACGCATAAAGTAGGCAAGCTGATGTCCCGCGTCCAGAACGACGTAGCACAGCTCCAGGAGCTGGTCACGCAGGGGATATTATCGCTCATCACCAGCCTGCTGACGCTGGTGGGCATCTCGGTGGTCATGATCAGCATGAACTGGCGGCTGGGGCTCATCATGCTGGCAATCGTGCCGGTGCTGGTGCTGGGGGTATGGATATGGCAGAAATACGCCCGGCGGGCGTTCATCCGGGTGCGGACGGCCATTGCCACGGTCAACTCGCAGCTCCAGGAGGACATCGCCGGGGTAAGGGTGGTCCAGAGTCTTTCACGGGAGCGCGAGAACATGGGGCAGTTCGACCAGGTGAACCGGGCGCACCTGGATGCCAACGTCACGGCCGTCAAGCTGGAGGCGGTGATGATGCCCATGATCAACATCCTCACCGGCATTTCCTTCGCCGTCGTCATCATCATCGGCGGCTTCCAGGTGTTAGACGGCTTGATGACCATCGGCGTCCTGATGAGCTTTTTAATGTACGTCCAGCGCTTCTTCGACCCGGTGCTCGAGCTCTCCATGCAGTATACGGAACTGCAAAGGGCGATGGCCTCCGGGGCGCGCATCTTCGAGCTAATAGAGGTCAAGCCAGAGATCGAGAATAAGCCGGGGGCGATCGAGCTGCCCCCGATAAAGGGAGAAATCCATTTCCAGGACGTGAGCTTCGGCTACGAGGAAGGTAAAGAGGTACTTCACGATATCAACCTGGCGGTCAAGCCGGGCGAGACAGTGGCTATCGTGGGCCAAACGGGGTCGGGCAAGAGCAGCCTGGTAAGCCTGACCGACCGCTTTTACGAGATAGACAAGGGGTCGCTCACCATCGACGGACATGACGTCCGCGACGTGACACAGGAATCACTGCGGCGGCAGATAGCCATCGTGCCGCAGGACCCCGTCCTCTTCACGGGGAGCATCGAGGAGAACATCAAGTACGGCAAGATGAACGCCACCCACGAGGAGATGGTCGAAGTAGCTAAGATGGTGGGCGCGCACAGCTTCATCAGCCGGCTGGATAAAGGCTACGAAACGCCGGTGGGGCAGCGGGGCATGAGCTTAAGCGCCGGCCAGCGGCAGCTGGTGTGCCTGGCACGCGCCATCCTGGCCGACCCGCGCATACTCATCCTGGACGAGGCGACGTCCAACGTGGACACGCATACGGAGCGCATCATGCAGCGGGCGCTGCGTAAGCTCACCAAGGGACGGACCTGCCTGACCATAGCGCACCGGCTTTCTACGGTGACGGGGGCAGACAGGATCATCGTGCTGGATAAAGGGAAGATCGTGGAGGAAGGCTCCCACAAAGAGCTGCTGGCCAGGCAGGGGCTTTACTACAAGATGTTCCAGACGCTGAGCACGCCGGAGCTGGCGAGCTAAAACAAAGGCCATGAAATGTAGAGTGTAAAACCCCCGAATAATACGAAATAAACAACCATTATCCAAGCTATTACCTTTGGCTTAAGAAAAATAGCTAACAATATACCCATTATTCCCCAGGCCAGTGTTGATGGCACGACATGAGAGAGAGCGTGTAGTACATTCTCCGATAATATGTCGTTGAGGAAATCCCACAAAAAGCTGCCGAAGGCAACATTTAATAATTCCCCGGGCAGGTCAAAATAAAATAACAGGTCATAATGCCGGTGATACCAGATGCTCAAGAAACCCGCTAATACGCCAAAGGCTATGAAACAGGCTATAATGATTAGCTTTTTATTGTTCTTCATTGCTCGTCAAACTACCTAAGTAAAGATTATTTCTCGTAGGTCCTGAGCTTGGTGTATTTCTTTTCTATCATACTACCCTCTCAAAAATTTCCTCAATCATAACAAATTTTTTAACAATATTACAATTATTCAGTACAGCGTTGACCTGAGCCTGAGTCAATGGTACAATCGGGGAAACGGGCATAAAGACCGATGAACAAGTGGACGATACCGATGTACGGCCTGCCGCGGCAGATCACGGAAAAGCGGGAGGCGGAGGTGGAGCTGAGCGATAACGCCGGCATGGCCGAGGTGGTGGCAGCCCTGAGGAAAAAAATCCCGGCGCTGGAAGGTACGGTCATCGTACCGGGGGAAGACCGGCTAGCGGACGAATACAAGTTCAATATTAACGGGACGTTCTACTTTGCCGGGGCGGACTTCAGGCTCAAGAAAGGGGACCGCATCGCCCTGCTGGTACCCATGACCGGGGGGTAACGTTTTAGGTTCAAAAAAAGGGGCTTGACAAATTCAACAAATTCCAATATAAATGAACTTGACAAGGGGAAAAGCACGGGTGTATTATTTTGCAATAAAATACGTGTGAAAGGGACTGGACAACTCAATACGCAGTGGATGACCTGGCAGTGATATCCGACCGGCGGGTGTCCGGCACCCACCGGGTTATTTTTAAAGGTTGTTCAGCGGGAAGGAGGTGATAATAGCGGAATATCGGATACGATTACGGATTTCCCTATTATTCAAAGGAGGAAGATAAAAAAATAATAATGAAAAGAATTTTAGTAATCGTCTTAGCAGTAATAATGTCGGCGAGCCTGCTGCTGATAAGCTGCGGACCGGCGGAGACAACGACACCGACCACGTCGCCTACCCCGACGCCGACGGGTTCGGTCTCGCCGACCCCCACGCCGACGGGTTCGGTCTCGCCGACGCCTACTCCTACGGGCGGCGGACTTGGTGACCTGGCGAAACCGCCGGGCGGCATCGACGGCGGACGCCTGCAGCTGGTGGCCGCGGGCACCATCCTGAACATCGGCGACATCATCGACCAGGTGGCCGGCCCCGGTGACGCCGCCTACGCCTTCCCGGTCGTCGAGCCTCTCCTGAGGCTGGACGGCAACGGCAACTTCCAACCCTGGCTGGCAGAAGACTTCGAAATAGCCGAGGACTTCTCGTCCATCACGTTATACCTGCGTCACGGGGTAAAGTTCCATGACGGCACCGACTTCAACGCCGACGCGGTAAAATACATTATCGATGTAGCCAGAGCCAACCCCGTCTATACTAACGCGTGGTCGCTGGAAACCCCGGTAATCATCGATGATTTCACGGTAAGATTGGACTTCAAAGACGGGAAATGGAACTGGGACGGAGCCAAGGGCATCGCAACCTGGTGGGGCGAGATGATGTTCTCCCCGAAATCGTTACAAGACCATGCTAACGATCCCGACTGGCTAAAAATCCATGCCGTCGGCACCGGTCCTTTCATCCTGACCGAGTTCCTGCGCGACCAGAAACTCGTCTACCAGCGTAATCCGGACTACTGGAGAGGCGTACCTTACCTGGAAGGCATCGACTACCAGATCATTCCTGATGCCACCACCCAGCTGCTGGCATATAAAGCCGGCGAGGTGCACATGATAGGCGTACAGTTGAAGGACGTCGACCGCCTGCAGAGCGAAGGCTTCTCCATTATCCAATCGGAGGATATGCTCTTTAACTACGCCCTGATACCTTCCAGCAATAACCCGGATTCCCCGATGGCCGATGTCCGCGTCCGACAGGCGATACAACACGCCATCAACCAGCAGGCGATCATCGACGGGATCACTTACGGATACGGGAACCTCTCACAACAGGAATTCTGCATTCCGCCGTATAGTGACCCGGACACCGTCGGTTATCCCTACAACGTACAGGCAGCCAAAGACCTGCTGGCACTAGCCGGCTTCCCGGATGGCATCGAAATAAGCCTCACGTTTAACGAATTCATCCCCATGGACGTCCCGCTGGCGCTGCAGGATATGTTCGCCGAGGCTGGCATCAGCCTGGTCTTCAATAAAGTCAGCATCATCCAATTCGGCGCCATAATCAACCAGACCGGCTGGGAGGGTCTGCTCTACTCATACGCCTTCCCTGGCAAGACGATAGACCCCGGTTTCACCGCCGGGCTTTATCTCGGGCAACCGGGGACCTGGGTCAGCACCGTAAAGCCGCCGGAGATCCAGGCACTGATAGCCGAAGGGGCTGTGGAACCCGATAATACCAAGAGAATAGGTATCTTCCAGGAAGTATCCAAGATGATGACCGAGCAATGTCTGCATCAATACGTGTACTGGCAGGGTGGTTTCTCTTCCATCACTCCTTTCCTTAAGGGATACACCATCGGTCAATACAAGGAATTCTTTGCGTACACCTTCTCTTACTTAGACGAATAAAGCGCAAAGAACCAGAGCCGTACGTTCAGACGGCGGGAAACAAAATACGGGCCCCGACAAAATCGGGGCCCGTATTGTTTTGTTTTTAAGATTCAGTCAACAGGACGATAATTGCTGACCTCACCCCTTAATCCCCTCTCCAGCCAGTTGCATCATCAATACCGGTATTTTATCTGGCTGAAGAGGGGAGTGTGTGAGAGAGGAGGGGCTTCGCCCCCTCTCAAATTTTCTCCCCCTTGCGAACAAAAACTGGTTCCCCGACTTTCATCGGGATGGTTGGAGGAGAAAAGGCAACCAGTTTGAGAGGGGGAGAAGGGGGGTAAGTACAAAAGTCAACCCCAGCAAATGTAACAAGCTATGATGCCACTGATTTACATTCAGACCCTGATGCAGGCGACGTAATGCCCGCCGCCGACGTCACGGAGTTCCGGCCGCTGCTGGCTGCACTCGCCTACGGCCATATGGCAGCGGGGGTGGAAGTGGCAGCCGGGCGGGGGATTGACCGGGCTGGGCACCTCGCCTTTCAGGACGATGCGGGTGCGCGTCTTTTCTATGACGGGGTCGGGTATGGGTATGGCGGAAAGGAGGGCGCGGGTATAGGGGTGGAGGGGGTTGTCATAGAGCTCGCCGGACTCGGTAAGCTCCACGATACGGCCGAGATACATCACGGCGACGCGGTCGGAGATATGCTGGACAACGGCGAGGTCATGGGCAATGAAGAGATAGGTAAGACCCAGCGTTTCCTGGAGCTCCTCGAGGAGGTTGATAATCTGCGCCTGGATGGAGACATCGAGGGCGGAGATGGGTTCGTCACAGATGATAAGGGAAGGACGGCAGGCGAGGGCGCGGGCGATGCCGATGCGCTGGCGCTGGCCGCCGCTGAACTCGTGGGGGACGCGGTCCATCATACCGGGATCGAGGCCGACGACGCGGAAAAGCTCGACAACTCTTTCCTTGAGTTCTTTACCGGCGGCCATGCGGTGGACCTTGAGGGGGTCGCCGACGATGTTCCCGGCCGATTGCCGCGGGTTAAGCGAGCCGAAAGGGTCCTGAAAGATCACCCCCATATCTTTGCGGAACGGTTTAATTTTATGTTCGGGAAATTTGGAAATATCGGTGCCATCGAAATTGATGGTGCCGGAGGTGGGCTGATAGAGCCGTAGGACGCAGCGGCCGGTGGTGGTCTTGCCGCAGCCGCTTTCACCCACCAGCCCGAGGGTCTCGTTCTTCTTAATATTGAAGCTGATATCATCGATAGCCTTGATCTCGGCCACTTTACGCCGCAGCAGACCCCGGGTAATGGGGAAATACATTTTAAGGTTCTTGACTTCTACCATCGAGTCGTTTTGTGATGTGTTCATCATTTCCCCCGTATGTCAACATAACAGGATATATAATGCTGGTCGCCCACCTGCCGTAATTCAGGCCAGGGTTCCTGCTGGCACCGGGCGATCCTGTGCTCGCACCGGGGCATGAAAGCGCAGGTGGCAGGCATATTGATCAGGTTGGGCGGCAGGCCTAAAATGGGCACCAGTTTCTTAGTGCCGTGCTTTTCTCCGAGCTTGGGGACGCTGTGAAGGAGGCCGATGGTATAGGGGTGCTGCGGGTGGCCGAAGATCTCTTCAGAGGGGCCGGACTCGACGATGCGGCCGGCGTACATGACGTAAATCCTCTGAGCATAACGGGCCACTACGCCCAGGTTGTGCGTGACGATGACCAGCGAGGTGTTGATACGCCTCACCAGGTCCAACATCAGTTCCAGGAGCTGGGCCTGGGTAGTAACGTCCACGGCGGTAGTGGGCTCATCGGCGAAGATAATCTCCGGGTTGCAGGCGATGGCCATGGCGATCATCACCCTCTGGCGCATGCCGCCGGAGAACTGGTGGGGATAGTCATCGATGCGGCGTTCGGCATCAGGGACGCCTACCATTTTCAGGAGCTCGATGGCCCTTTCACGGGCAGCCAGCTTGTCCATATCGAGGTGAAGCTCGAGTATCTCGGTTATCTGGCGGGCGATGGTCAACACCGGGTTTAACGAAGTCATGGGTTCCTGGAAGATCATGGTCATCTTGGCGCCGCGGATGGCCCTCATCTGGGCGCCGTTAGGTTCGTATTTCAGGATGTCCTGTCCCTGGAATAGCACCTTGCCGGCGACAATCCGCCCGGGGGGAATAGGTATCAGCTGCATGACGGACAGGATGCTGACCGACTTGCCGCAGCCGCTTTCACCAACGAGGCCGATAATCTCGCCCTGATTGACCTGGAAAGAGACGCCGTCGGCGGCTTTTACCAGGCCGTAGTCCGTGTGGAAATAGGTTTTCAGGTTCTGTACGTCCAATATTAATGACATAGTACCGTCCTCTGCTATTTTAACGTGGAGAACTCTATAACACGCCCCTTAACCGGGGGTCGACAGCATCCCGGATACCATCGCCGACCATATTGAAGCCGAAGACCAGTATCATAATGGCGACGCCAGGGGCCAGCGAGAGCAACGGGTTGTCAAGCAGGTAGGGCTGGCCATCGAATACCATGCCGCCCCATGAGGGCGTGGGGGCCTCGACGCCGATACCGAGGAAGCTCAGGCCGGCTTCACCGAGGACGACGCCGCCGATGCCCATGGTGATGCCTACCATGAGGGGCGGGAAGGCGTTAGGGAATATCTGGGTCAACATAATGCGCCAGTTGCTCATGCCGATGGAGCGCCCCGCCATGACGTAATCGTTCTGCTTGACGCTCAGGGCAAGGCCGCACATCATACGACACATGCCGGCGATACCGCCGAAACCGAGGGCAAAGATGACGACGCCGATGCCGCCTCCCACCAAGCCGGCGATGAGCAGGACCAGGATGATACCGGGCAGGGCCATCAGGGCATCGGTGATCCTCATGATAAGCGCGAAGACCCAGCCGCCGAAGTGGGCGGCGGTGAGCCCCATGAGCATACCTATGGCGGCGGAGGAAAATACGGCTGAGAAACCGATAAGCAGCGAAGTGCGGGTACCATATATGATACGGCAGAGGATATCTCTACCGAGCTGGTCGGTACCCAGCCAGTGAGCGGCGGAGGGCTCACGAACGATACTGGTTAAATCGGTTTTTATGGGGTTATAGGGAGTTAGCAGGGGCGCAAAAATGGCAACGACAAATATGAGGACGACGAGGATAAAACCTATAAGGTAGAGCTTGCGACTAAAGTAAACCCTAGCGATACGGCGCCATTCGCTGTGGTGCGGCGGCGCGGCCGTAATTCCCGCGGCGTCGATAGCCGGGGCGGCCGATTCAGGTTTGTCTGCCATTCTTGTCCTCCTCAGGCTAATCTGATCCTGGGGTCGAGCCAGCCCCAGGCAATATCAACTATCAAATTGGAAAAAATGATGATGCCGCCGAACAGAAGAACACCTGCCTGAACCACCTGGTAGTCATAATCGAAAATAGCGGTGGTCATCAATCTGCCCATGCCCGGAATGGCGAAGACCGTCTCGATAAAGACCGAGCCGCCGAGAATGCCAGCGAGGGCGCCGCCGAGGGCGGTAACGACCGGAATCATGGCGTTCTTGATCTGGTGCCTGACCAGAATAACACGCTCGCGCAGACCCTTGGCCCAGGCGGTACGGACATAGTCCGTCCTCATGACCTCAAGCATGCAGGAGCGTACCAGGCGGGCCATACCGGCAATACTCCCGATCCCCACCGCCAGAATCGGCATTATCAACCGCTTGGTGCTTTCCCCGAAATTTTCCCAGGGAGCAACCCAGCCGTGGGTGGGCAGCCAGCCCAGCTGAACGGAAAAGAGATAGATGAGCAGGATACCCAGCCAGAAAGTGGGTATGGTCATGCCTATGTTGGAGAGAGTGGTGAGGGTATTATCCAGCCAGGAGCCGCGCCTTATGGCGCAGATAATACCCACGGTAATGCCGCCGGCGGTACCGATAAGGAAAGTGATGACACCGATATAAGCGGTCCGGGGCATGGCGTCGGCGATAAGCCCGGCGATAGGCTGCCCGACCCCGATAGACTTACCGAGCTCGCCGCGAAAAATATCAGTCAACCAGTCCCAATACTGCACAAAGTAATTCCTGTCTAATCCGTATTGATGGAGCAACTCCTGGTATTGTTCGGGGGTGATGATCGCCGAGTTGCCGGTGGGATTATAGTTGCCCAGGTAAACCATCAACGGGTCTCCGGGCAGGAGACGAATCAGGAGGAACACCAGTATGGTTACCAGCAGGAGGATGATTAAACCGATAATACAGCGGCGAATGATATAGGTAGTCATCTCACGTCTCCCTAATTACGAGGCTTTCTTACACACAATGCCAGACTCGAAGCAAATATGGGATTTGCGCTGAGTTTAGCATGATTTTTTTATCGTGTCAAACTTTTAATCCAGACATGTATTCGTCCATTTAGTAGAACGTTTGACAGGGCTTAAAATTAGGTGTTAAACTCCCCGTAAACGCTGAAAAGCTAAAGGGGGGAAAGGTAATGGCTAAAACGACGATGAAAAAAGCGGAGGCAGGGAAGGTCATCAAGAAGAAGAACGTAGCGGCAAAAGCGACCAAGAAGAAGACGACTATTACTAAAGCAGCCAAGAAGAAGACCGCAGCGGCTAAAGCGACCAAGAAGACCACCGAGTCGGTACTACAGCACCACGTGCAGGCTCTCCTAGCCCGCAACCTCGATGTACTCCTAGAGGACTATTGCGAGGATTCGGTGCTCTGCTCACCGACGGGCACGTCGAAAGGACTAAAAAGCATACGGGAGTTCTTTAAAGCGGCCCTGGGAATGTTCTCGCCCGAGGTGATGGCCAACATGAAAACCATCAAGCAGGACGTTAACGGCGAATATGTTTACGTCATCTGGTCGGCACTGCCGGCAATCCCCTTCGGCAGTGACACACTGCATATTCATGACGGTAAAATCGTGATGCAAACATTCGTCAGCCAGATGTAACACTGAAAACCGTCTCAACAAGGTGCCTCTTTACCAGGCCGGCACTAAATCAAGCTTTTGTATTCACCGGCCGGGAAGGCGGCGGCATATTC
>Ga0105094_10001337_pt1 | contig 12882 bp, 10 predicted proteins | sample PPLLak1March2015_2_FD_87023 | JGI IMG/M metagenome (GOLD analysis project Ga0105094, IMG submission 87023) | Freshwater sediment microbial communities from Prairie Pothole Lake near Jamestown, North Dakota, USA - PPLs Lake P8 Core (3) Depth... | ecosystem: Environmental > Aquatic > Freshwater >...
CGAGTACTCCCCGCCCTGACGGATGCGGTGCGGCTCCGACAGCACCCGGTCGCGGGCGCGTGACACGATCGCCGTGTTATGCGCCACCGCCTCCGCGATGATGTTGTAGGTCTGCAGGCCCCTGGCGTCGACGTTGGCGCGCGGGCGCAGGCCGGTGATCTCGGTGATCTCCACGGGCGCCGAGCGCCCACGCACCAGCAGTGAGCCGCGCTTGCCCGGAACGAAGCGGGGGCCGGCCTGCGCCAGCGTTTCGAGCGTGGTGACCACGCTCGCGCCCAGCTTCTTGGTCTGCTCCTCGAGACGCGAGGCCACGTTGACCGTGTCGCCCACGATAGTCGTATCCACGCCTGCACCGGTATTGATGCGGCAGACCATGACGTCGCCGGTATGCACACCCACTCCTATTGCGAAATCGGGCAGCGCCTTGTCCGGGAAGCGGCGCTTGAGCCACTCGTCGAACCGCTGCGCTACGATGCAAATGAACAACGCCGCCTTTAGCGCGCGCTCGGCGTGGCTGGGCCCATGCTCGCGCGGCTCGAACATGGCGAGAATGCCATCGCCGAGCAGCTTGACGATCCAGCCACCCTGCTGAAGGATCGGCTCGCAGGCGCGCACAAAGTAGGAGCTGAGCAGGTCCGCCACCTCCTCGGTCCTGAGCATCTCGGCCAGTGCGGAGAAGTTGCGGATGTCGGCGAACACGACGGTGCCGTGGCGCGACTCCTGCGACGCCAGAGTAGTCGGCCCGCGCGCAGGGCTGGGTTGCACGCCGGAGGCGACGGCGCCGAGCGGCGGCATGACGTCGTCAAACAGGCGGGCGCGCTCGTGGACGCCGACGGTAGTGGCAGGATCGGCTGGCTGCGGCGGCAACGGCCCGCCTTGGAGCACCTCGCCGGCGCCGGTCATTCCGCGCGTCCAGCCCTGCGGCGGACGCTGTTCGACGTTCTCGGGGAGATGCGCGGATACGGCGTGGAGCAAGTCATCTCGTGTGGCAGGGAACACCAGATGCCCGGCGGCGCCGGCCTGGCGCAGTTGGCGCATCAGCTCGCTGTCGTAGCGCAACGAGACCATCACGACCGGCGTGGAGGCGGTCGCCTCGTTCGCCCGCAGCCGCGCGAGCGTCCGCAGCCCTTCGGCCGCCGCCTTGCCGCTGCCCGCCAGGATCAGGTCCGGCCGGTCCAGGGCGGCGATGTGCTCTGCCGACGACAGGTCCTCCGCGATCTGAACCAGGTACCCAGCGGTTTCGAGATGTAGCCGCAGGAACTGCCGCAGCGGTGCGGCGTTCTCGACCACCAGGACCTTCGCCATCGGCGTGCGGTCGCAGGCGGCGGTCAGATTTCCTCGCCGGGCGCGCGACGGCCGGCGGGCACCAGCGGGATCACGCGGCGCCCAGGAGGCGCCGGATCCTTCGACACCGCAAAGCTCGGGCAGCGGTACAGGTCGATCTCGTAGCCATCGACCGGATACTCGCCGCAGGTCAGCCGCTTCCACAGGCGCCCGCCGTAGATCTGGCAGCTCGAACGACCGTCCTCGTCGAAGCGCAGGAACACGCAGCTGCGATACAGACAGCAGTTGCCGCAGTGTGTACAGCTCCCCACGATGGGCTGCGGCTGGCGCAGGGCGGCGGGCTCGAGCTTGCGCACCAGCATGCGCGACAGCGCACGCCCGCGCCACGTGGCGCGGATGTGGCGCGTAACCTGCACCAGCGTCTCCGGATAGCGGCGCGCGTACTGCGAATCGCGCGCGACGGCGGCGGCCAGCAGCGGCAGGACGGGTACCAGCGCCCATCCGGCGACTACAATCGCCAGTTCCACGCTGCGGGCAAACCAGCCGATGGATCTGCCAGTCGCGGCCCGCACCCCGCCCACGGCTCGTGGCCGGAGCCGGGCCAGGCGTTGTCGCAGCCCGCGTTCTTCCATCGTTAGGGTCGTAATATCACGCATGCTCGTTCGCAAAAATGTAGTCTTGAGCCGCCGCACGCCCGCACCGCCTCATTTCGACTCCAAGGCACCGAACTGCAGTGCCGCCAGCCGGGCATAGAGGGGTTCCGACAGGAGCAGCTCCTCGTGTCGCCCTGCGCCGACCAGCCGTCCCTGGTCGATCACCGCGATCCGATCGACGCTCTTCACTGTTGCCAGGCGGTGGGCAATGATGAGCGTAGTCCGGCCTCGCATCAACCGTTCCAGCGCGGCCTGCACGATGCGCTCGGACTCCGAATCGAGCGCGCTGGTGGCCTCGTCCAGCAGGAGGACGGGGCGGTCCGACAGGATCGCGCGGGCGATCGCCAGGCGCTGGCGTTGCCCGCCCGACAGTCGCACGCCGCGCTCCCCCAGAAATGCATCAAATCCGCCCGGCAGGCCACGGACAAACTCGGTGGCGAAGGCCGCGTCGCAGGCCCGCCGCACCGCCTCGTCGCTCGCTTCCGGCCGGGCATAGCGCACGTTCTCGCGCACGCTGGTGGCGAAGATCGCCGGCTCCTGCGGCACCAGCGCGATGCGGTTGCGCACTGCCGCGGGCGCCGCCAGGCGGATGTCGACGTCATCCAGGCGGATGGTTCCCCGACTCGGATCGTAGAAGCGTAGCAGAAGCTGGAACAGCGTGGATTTGCCGGCCCCCGAGGGCCCGACCACGGCGAGCTTCTCGCCGGGCTCCACCACCAGGGACAGCTCATCGAGCGCCGGACGGTTCGGTCGCGCTGGGTAATAGAACGTCACAGCATCGAACTCGATGCGGCCGCGCGGCGGATCGGGCAGCGCAACCGGTTGCGCCGGCGCGGTTACCTCGGGCTCGGTGTGCAGTATCTCGCCGAGACGCTCGGCGGCGCCCGCACCGCGCTGCAGATCCCCGATCACCTCGCTGATCGCGCCGGCCGCGCCCGCTACCATTGCCGCGTAGAACACGAAGGCCGACAGCTCGCCCGCGGTCAGACGTCCGGCCAGCACATCGTGCCCGCCGATCCACAGGATCAGCCCGACGCCACCGAACACCAGCAGGATCACCAGCGCGACCAGGGTGGCGCGCTGGCGGATGCGGCTGCGCGCCGTGGCGAAGGCCGCTTCCACCCGCTCGCCGAATAGCCGCCGGTCGGCGGCCTCGTGGCCGTACGCCTGCACCGTGCGGATCTCGTGCAGCGCCTCGTCCAGATAGCTGCCCAGATCGGCGATCCGATCCTGGCTGGCGCGCGAGAGCTTGCGGACACGCCGGCCGAACAGCGCGATGGGTGCGATTACTGCTGGCACCATCAGCAGAACCAGCACGGTCAGCTTGAGACTGGTCAGCGCGAGCATGATCAGGCTGCCCACGCCGAGCAGGGCGTTGCGCACCGCCATCGACACACTGGTCCCGACCACCTGCTCGAGCAAGGCGCTATCCGCGGTCAGGCGGGAAATCACCTCACCGGTGCGGGCCTGCTCGAAGAAAGCCGGCGACAAGGCGAGCAGGTGTGCGAAAACATCGCGCCGCAGATCCGACACGACACGCTCGCCCAGCCAGGACACCATGTAGAAGCGCGCCCAGACCGAAGCGGCCATGACCACGACCACCGCGAGCAGTAGAAACAGGCCCTGGTCGAGCGCCGCCGGATCGCCCTGCGCGAATCCCGCATCGACCACCCGCTTCAGGCCCTGCCCGATGACCAGGAAGCAGGCGGCCGCCACCACCAGCGCGGCCAGAGCCGCGGCGATGCGGCCGCGGTATGGTCGCAGATAGCGCCACAGCAGGGCGAACTGGCGTAGCTGGCGTGCGCTGTGGACGGGGGCAGGAGGTTCGGGGGTCACGGGGGCTAGAGCCTACACCCCAGAGCGGGAACGCAAAGGACGAAAGATAAGGACGCAAAGGAAAGCGGAAACAGGGCTGACAGAGGCGGGCGTGAGGGTGTTTCGATCAGATGATCGCCTTCCAGCCGGGCACAATCGAGAGCGTACACCACAGTGGGGATGCCGAGCAGACCACGGCGACCGTGCAGTAACGGAACGTATCGCTCGTGCTTCGGGCCCAGCGACCTCACTGCCTCACCCCCGTGCGCCTTGCTGCAATGCAGCATCTCTGGCATTCTACATGCCTCGTGCAAGGGCAGCAGGGTTCGTCGCTGCAATCCGCCACCGACGTCCTCGACCGGGTTCAGCGTCGCCTCCCCATACCTGCGCGGATGTGATCGGCAGGCCTCGGGTCAAACCTCCCCCATTGCAGTCCACGGGGGGATGGAGCGATTCCTGCTGCCTCGCACAGGTCTCAGCAGAGCAGCAGGTTTTCTTGATACCCTTGCGCTCTGACAACGCAATCACGCAGGCAGGACGACTATGGCTGAACGACCAGACGACCGCATGCCGGAGCCCAGGATGGACCCGTCCTCGCTGTATCGCGAGGAGCTCTTCACCGACCGCAAAGTCGGCATGATCCGCGTGCTGACCCCGGTCAAGACCGACGGTTCGCCCGACACCGGTCGCCCCGCGGTGTACGTGGGCGAGGCGCAGATCTACACCAACATGGGCGCGCTGCCGCTGAGCTTCGAGCTGGACGCGCGCTCCCTGCAGGAGGCCGTGCAGCAGTACGCCGACGCGGCCAAGCTGGCCGTGGAGCAGGCGGTCAAGGAGATCCAGGAGCTGCGCCGGCAGGCAGCATCGTCGCTGGTGATCCCGCAAGGCGGCGCGGGCGGACTGGGCGGCGCGGGGCCGGCCGGGGGCCTGATCGGTCCCGGCGGCGGGAGGATCCAGCGGTGACGCCGTCGCGGCAACGGCGCACGCTGCTCGCCGGCCTCGCGATGCTGCCCGTCATCGGGGTCGCGGGCACTGCGCGCGCAGCCACCGCGGCGACGAGGCGCTCACTGTCCTTCCTGCATCTGCACACCGATGAGCGGCTGTCGGTGACCTACTTCGAGGATGGCCGCTACCTGCCGCATGCGCTCGGGCGCATCCACCATCTCCTGCGCGACTTTCGCACCGGCGACGTGCACGTCATCGACCCTGGGTTGCTCGACATCCTGCATGCGCTGAGCGCCGAGCTGGGCGAGCGCACCTTCGAGGTGATTTCGGGGTATCGTTCCCCGGCGACCAACGGCATGCTGCGCAAGAACAGCGACGGCGTAGCCAAGAAGAGCATGCACCTGCAGGGCCGCGCCATCGACGTGCGGCTGCCGGGGCTGGCGACGTCGCGGCTGCGCGATGCGGCGACCGGGCTCGCGCGCGGCGGCGTGGGCTACTACGCGGCGTTGGACTTCGTACACCTGGATACCGGCCGCATTCGGAGTTGGTAGCCGGCTGGGAGGACCCTGCGGCGGGTGTGCCGGCCCGCGGGTCCGGCGCCAAGGGCGGGCGGACGGTCATTGGGAGGGGATTGCAGATGGAACTGTTGCTACTGTGGGTGGGTCGCCTGGCCGGCGCTGCCGGCGCCCTGCTGGCCCTGCTCGCCGGGATCGTGCGCCTGTCCGGGCAGTTCTGGCTGGGGAGTTTTCAGGTCACGACGCTCTTGCAGGGGGGGATGGCTGGCATGCTGCTCGGCTGTCTGTGCCTGCTCGCTGTGTTGACCCAGCGCTCGGCGGCCTGACCCGCGGCGCTGCGGCTGCGGCGCCGAGCTTCGCCCTTTGTCCGCTTGCGCCCCGACCGCAGAAGCCAGGGCCCCCGCGGTTCCCTGCCCAAGCTACGCGGGAGCGCCTACTGCAGCCCGCGCCCCGAACATCTTCTCCATCTCACGCCTCACCTTCACTGCCATGAGCGACTCGTCCACCGCGACGTCGCTCCAGCACACGGGTTGGCCTGCAGCCACGGGCTTCATAACCTTCACCTCATGCGCCAGACCTAGAGGCAGGCCGCCGATGCGCAACGACTCCCCTGCAGGCATCAGCCTGCCGACCACGGTGTAGCCGCCCTCCCCGTCGAGCAGCTCGCCCGGTTTGAGATCGCGCTTGGCGCTCGCCACGACATCGGCACGAAAGCCCGTAGCGCAGCCGGTAGGCTCGTTGCGCACCCCCACGGAAGCGACCGAGATGCCCACTTCCAGGCCGATCAGATGCCAACGTTTGTACAGGCAGGCATAGCGGCCCGAGGGGTCGGTACGCACGCCGTACTCGCTGAAGCAGCGGCGGATGTACTCCGTGTCGCCCTCGAACACGACCCAGACCCCGAAGCGGATGTCATAGGGAATCGGCTTGCCGTCCGCCTCGAGCGAGGACACCACTTCCACCTGGCCCTTGTGGTGAAGCTGCCCGCCCTCCTCTTTCGGCCGCATCACCGACGGGATGTCGTCCACGCTCGCGGGCGGGTACAGCAGGCCGTAGGGTGCGGGCGTCAGGCCGGTGGCATTGCACACCGCTGTGCTCTCGATGGCGGGCTTGGAGCCGTCCAGGAAGGAGTTGAACATCTTCGGGTTCAGCCCGCCGACCTTGGCCTGCTCGGGTGTGAGCCCGTAGTACCCCCAAACCGTTTCGGGAGTGGACTGCGCGAAGTGCGGCAGCCATTTGTGCCCGCGCCCCGCCGCGACGACGCTGAAGCCGGCGGCGCGCGCCCAGTCCACCAGGTCGCAGATCAATGCCGGCTGATCGCCGTAGGCCAGGCTATAGACCACGCCCGCGTCCTGCGCACGCCGTGCCAGCAGCGGGCCGCAGAACGCGTCGGCTTCCACCGTGACCATCACCACGTGCTTGCGATTGTGGAAGGCGGCCAGCGCATGCTCGACGGCGGCGACCGGGTTGCCGGTCGCCTCGACGACGATGTCGATGCCGGGATGCGCCACGAGGGCCTGCCAGTCTTCGCCCACGTGCGTCGCGCCCGACTTCACTGCCGCGTCGAGCGAGGGCGCCGAATAGCGTTCCGCATTCCACCCAACGCGCTCCAGGTTCACACGCGCATTGGCGGGCGAGAGATCGGCGATGCCCACCAGATGAATACCCGGCGTCTTGGGCACCTGCGCCAGATACATCGCGCCGAACTTGCCGGCGCCGATCAAACCGACACGCAGCGGCTTGCCGGTGGCGGCGCGCTGCTGGAGCTTGCTGTAGAGGTTCATGGTTGTCATTCCCGCGCAGGCGGGAATCCAGGTCAGATGTGGCTGCTCGAAAGCGTTGTCATTCCCGCACAGGCGGCAATCCAGGTCAGACCTGGCTAAGCTCCAAAGCGTTGTCATTCCCGCGCAGGCGGGAATCCAGATCAAGGGAAAGCCTGATTAGGTGTTCTATTGTCGTTCCCGCACCCGACCGGGGTCGAGGGCAGGCTCCGGCGGGATCCTGGCCCCCCCGGATACTTCTGGATCCCCGCCTGCGCGGGGATGACATCGGTTGGAGCCATCCGGCCTCTTCAGACGATGTCCTCATACAAGTCCCGCCACGTCGGGTTGGACTTCTCTATCACGGACAACTTCCACTCTCGGTTCCACTTCTTCATCTGCTTCTCGCGCAATATCGCCGCCTCGACATCACCGGTCGCGGGAATCAAGGGAGGAGGCTACGCCGCCAGCGCCGGCTTCAACGCCGCCTCCGGTGTGCCGTCCTTCCAGGGCAGCGGCACGTCGTAGTGCTTCAGCAGGCAATCGTCCGGCAGGCACTCGATCGGCGTGAAGTCGCGATGCGCGATGTATTCGGGCCGCTTGAAGCGGCGGATGTGGTTCGACACCGCGCACAGGCTCAAGTACACGTTGATCCGGTTCCACGGCGACAGGTTGCTGGTGGAGGCGTGCACCAGACAGGAGTGGAACATGATCATCGAGCCGGCCGGGCCCTTCGGCGCGACGATGCCGCCGCGCTCCACCAGCTTGCGGATCGTGTCGTTGGTGATGGTCCACAACGGATAGCTGGTGGTGCTCAGATCGTGCTGCGCTTCGATCACCCCGAGCTTGTGGCTGCCGGGAATGAACATCAGCGGGCCGTTGAACTCGTTGACCTCGTCGAGAAAGATCGCCACGTTCATCGCGCGCGGCTCGGGCATCTGATCGTCGTTCAGCCAGGTGCCGAAGTCCTGGTGCCACTGCCAGACGTCGCCGTCGAAGGCCATCTTGCCGTTGATTTTGAACTGGTGCATGTAGACCGCCTCGCCGAACAGCTGCACGATCGGCTCGACCATGCGCGGATGGCGCGCGAGCTTGGCGAACGGGTAGCTGTACATGTGCGCGGCGAAGTTGGTGCGCACCACGTCGCCGGTCTTCTCCCGGACGTTCTCGGGCCGGCGCTGCGCGTACAGGCGCGGCACCTCGTCGGTCAGAACCTTCATCTCCTCGGCTGAGAACAGGCTGGGGAAGAACAGATACCCCTCGCGGTCGAACTGCTCGAGTTGCTGCTGGGTCAGCTTCATGGTGCTTTCTCCGTCAGATGCTGTGCGTGCCGGTGGGCTGACGCACGTGCAGGTTGAGCTGGGCGGCGAGGTTGTTTCCGGCACTCTCGCCATGGTCGCGGGCGAGACGCTCGGCGAGCGCCGCGTCGCCCCGGTTGATTGCATTCAGGATCGCCTCGTGCTCGTCCCATACCACCGCGCGCACGCCGGCAGACTGCAGCACCGCACCCATGGCGCGCCGGATATGTCGCCAGTGCAGACCGGCGCCTTCCGCGATGTGAGCGTTGCCCGAGGCTGCGTAGATCAGGTTGTGGAACTTCAGGTCGGCGTCGATCATCGGCCCGACGCTTCGTCCGGCCACCGCCCTGCGCCCCTCCGCGATGACCTTCGAGTCGAGCTTCGCCCCGCCCAGCGCCGCACGCCGTGCGGCGAGCCCATCCAGCGCCGCACGCACCTCGTAGACGTCCGCGATCATCCGCGGATCCAGCGGCGCCACCATGAGCCCGCGGCGCCCGGCGTCGATCACGAAGCCGTCCCGCTTCAGCAGCCGCAGCGCCTGCAGCACCGGCTGTCGCGACACATCCAGAGAAGCCGCCAGCTCCTCTTGCGTGATGCGCGCGCCCGGCGCGAGATCACCGTCGCAGATCGCATCCAGCAGGCGCTGGTGGACCTGCTCGGTCAAGTCGGGCGCGAACTCGATCCGGCTGATGGAGGCCATGGACGTTAGGGAGGTGCCGGTTGAAGACTGTATACAGAATACAGATTTCGCGAGGCCCGATCAACCCCCGCGCCGGAGGCCCAGGCCGTCTGCCACAGAACTGCCGGCGTCGCGCGACCGATTCATCGGCTCTGGCATGCGACACACCGTGGCAGGGCGCGACTGGTACCGCGACACGACAGCTACGAACCAGCGTGCGTGGGTTCAAATCCTGCCGGGCGCGCCAGTCAATCAAAGGGTTGCAGGTTCGCAACCCTTCTCTTTTTCCGGCTGCGCCGTAAACGTGCCATCGGCCGGCTTCTGATCCACAGCACCCAAAACGCACAAGCGGTCGGCAGCTGCCCGGATTGCACCGTCCGCCATAGCTCCGAGTATCGACAAGAACCTAATGGGACAGGATACTAGTTTGCATGCGAGCCGCGCATCCATGCGCCGCAAGTCGTGCTATCCGGACGTGTCGCTCCCAGCATCGTCGAAGCGCAGCGCGCTCGACCCCTCCCCGCGGCCCACCTGCTTGCGAAGCCCGATCCAAAGTAACGCGCTGCCGCCGAGCCAGCGCGTATGCTCGAACTGGCGCGTGACCTTCACTCCCTCGCGCGGCACCTCCTCGTCGAACAACGCCAGCTTCGCCGCCGCATTCAACAGCTCGCCTTGCGCATGGCGCATTACGTTCGATCCATCGGGCGCGAGCATCGCTGCACGCACCAGCCGCAGCGATGGCGGATCGGCCACCCGCTGCGGCAACAGCGGCGTCCAGTTCACAGGTACATCCGTCGCGAGACGATACTGAGGCAGACCGCTCGGCGTCGGCAGAGTCGCCTGCACCGCATCAGGCACAGCACCCGGCTCAAGACGATTTTCGATCGCGCCTTGGACAACATGCTCCACAGCCCACGCCATGTTTGCCATCTCATCGCGCAGGAACAACACTTCTTCCAGCGGACGGCCGTCGATGGTCTTTAGTAGGCTCGGCGCGAGGAACAACAGATTCGAGCGAGAGCGAAGATCAGGCGTGTCCTTGCGCTGAATTCCGCTCAGCTCGAACATCGACCAACCGGTCATGGGCTTTGCTGGATCATTCACCGGCGAGATCAGCGTCTGCACACCGAAGCTGTCGGTGATCACGAGCGAACGCGTCTTAGTCAACGTCCCGACATCGAGATCGATCGGAATCACGTACCACTCGTTGCCGAAACCGCTCGCGAACTCGCTCAGTATCAGCTGCGGAATATCGCCCGGACCCGCAGGCAGCAAGCCATAGTCGATCGCCCGGTCCTCCATTTCCCAGAACCGCTGCGCAGGAGCGCCACGGAAGCTCACCGGCGCGGGAATCAGCGCGCGCACGAGCGGCGTGCTGGCCTTGTCCGCCGCCGCACCGAGATTGATCTCCGGATCGTAGTCGACGCTGTGCCAATCGAGATGACCTTCGGCGTATTGCGCAGCGGTCAGCGGAATCTCTTCACCACCGGGTGCACCGCCGATCGAGAACGCATACTCGAGCCGTTCGGCATTCCACGCATCCGGCGCATCGGCCTCGGGTAACGCGAACAGGGAATCGTGCTGCGCCAGCCACTCGTTGATAACTCCATCGACTTCCGCCTTGTCGCCGGCAGCGATGGGCAGGGTCGCCGGTATCGGAATGCGCTTGCCCGCAGCGTCGCGGAAAGCTGCAACGATGCGGCGAGCGTCCAACGCGCGCGTCGCCATCAGCCTCCAATAGGAAAGCGTCTCGGCATCGACGCTTTTGAGCTCGGCATCGGTCGGAGGCAGCACGGCATAGAGCTTGAGGAAATCGGCACGATAGCTGCGCGACATCGGCTGCGCATCGAGCATGCGCAGGAAATGCATGCCGGATTCGACCGCCAATCGCAGCGATCCTCCGTTCGTCGGCTTATGCAGCGGCTGACGCTCGACCAGCGCTTCGAGCGGCATAGACTTCGCGTCGTAGCGCATTGCGCTGATGCTCGTGTCCTTCGTGATCGCGCCAGCGTAGTAGCGCGTGATCGGCGCGCTGTCGCCGCGCCAGCGTGCGAGCACCGGCGAGCCAGTGTCTTCGCCCTGAAACTCCGCGGCCTGCCACTGCCGCGCCAGCATCCACAACGGGTCGTAGATGCGCGCATGCACTGCCTCGTTCATGTCGTCGTCGCGACAGCGCGGCTCCAATCGTACCCAGCTCGTGACCGATCCCATGGGATTCTCTACGTTCTACGTCGTGAGCGCTTTGAAGTCTGGCGATACCGCATCGCCGTCGACGTTCACCGCGAAATGCAGCGCAGGCAAGAAATGCGCGAGCTCGCCCACCGCTTGCGCGCCCGGAATCGAATTCAGCACCGCGGTGTCCAATCCTTCAGCGTCAATGGCACGCACCTGCGCCAGCGCAAGGGTATCGAGGAGCAGGCGATGCAATCCGGCACCGGTCCACGGCTCGCCAGGCGAGGAGGGCACAGCGAGCAGCATCACCTGCGGTGCGCGCTGATCGGGCGCGTCGTGCTGGAACGCGATCGCGGTCGTCTCGCGCGAAGACGGCACGACTTCGACCCACTCGTCGACGAGCACACCTGCAAGCGGTTGCGTCAGATTCAGCGTCGGTTCGGCGTGCACGACGAGCGAGAGCTTGCCGGCCGGCATTGCGACGGCAGGATCAGCCGGCAGACCGATCCAGCGCTCGCCTTCAACGTGCGGCAACTGCGCGACGACGAGGCGAACCGTCGCGCCGGTGCGCGCAGCCTCCGCCGCCTGCAGACTCGCGCTGAGCCGCGACACCGGTTCGCGCACGCGCTGCACCCGCTGGAACCACGGATACACGGCGAGCGGATCGCCGGCCTGCAGCGTCGTGCTCGCGGCGAGCGATTTCGTGAGCTCGGTCGCGTCGGCCATCGTGAAGCGCGGCAGCGCGAGAAAGCCCTCGCCGAACACGGCGCGCAGCATGTCGAGCGGCGTCGCTGCGCTCTGTGCGCGTTCCACTCGCCGCTGCGCTTCCTTCGTGACCGCGACGGCTTGAGCGAGCATAGCGTCGGCTGTCGCCAAGACCAGCGGCGCCGAACCGGGGATTCCGAACCGGCTTAGGACGATGATCGCCTTGCGCACCGGCGTCATGTCCCCAGTCGCCGGCGTCTTGAGTTTCGACACGAGCGCGGCCGTTGCCCTGGCGAGCGCTTTCTGCGCGGCCTTCGCGCGTGCATCGAACTCGACGGCGTCGACGCGTGTGTCGAAGGCTCCCTGCAAGCCGACCAGATCGCGCGCATCGAGCGAGCGCACGCCGGCGAACAGCTGCCGCGCTCGCACCGCGAGCTCGGCCAGCTCATCGAGACCGATTTCCGCGGGCAGCCAGGTGGCGTTGCGCTGCCGATTGAGCCGCAGCGTTTCGCCGGGCACGAGCGCACCGTGCTTGGTAGCGCCGGCCGCAAGCGCCCGCGCATCGATCTCGGGCATCGGATCGCCGGGGCGCGCCGGTGCGAGATACACGGCATCGATCGGTTGGATGGCAAGCTCGGTGAAGCGCATATCGAGCGATTTCACCACCGCGCCATTCGCATCGAGTCTCTCAACCGCGAAGCGAATGTTCTTGAAGTTGCCCAGCAGGCGTCCAGCCCACGTGTTGAGCGTCGGCTCCGCGAGCGCGCGCGGTGAAGGCGGCGAAGCCGGCGCCGCTGCGACGTTGAACAGTGCGACCACGCGATGCGTCACTGCGAGCCCCGTGCGTGGCGTACGCGTGACTTCCAGCTCGGGCGGCGGCGTGTCGCCGCTGGCGATCGCCTGCAACGTGCTGCTGGTGCGCTGAATGTTGCCGCGTACCGCTTGATGTGCAGATTCGGCGACGGCGGCATCGCTCAATGCGTCGATTGCGTCGTCGAGCAGGGCGAGCTCTCTTTCGCACCGTTGAAGGCGCGCGAGCATGTCCGGGGTCGGAAA
>Ga0105094_10001340_pt1 | contig 12869 bp, 14 predicted proteins | sample PPLLak1March2015_2_FD_87023 | JGI IMG/M metagenome (GOLD analysis project Ga0105094, IMG submission 87023) | Freshwater sediment microbial communities from Prairie Pothole Lake near Jamestown, North Dakota, USA - PPLs Lake P8 Core (3) Depth... | ecosystem: Environmental > Aquatic > Freshwater >...
AAGGCATTCCACGCGTTCGGAGAGTTTCGCGATCTCTATGACATACTGGACGACCCCTCTGGATTCGGAGCCCCGATCAATGAAATCGCCGAGGAAAATGAGCCGGTCCGCCTCCGGGATCCAGCCAATGTTACCCATGAGCCTCTTGAGCATAGCGAGACACCCATGTATATCGCCCACAATGAATGTTTTCCCGTTGGCACTCATCCCATTACGCTCAATCGGATTCGATCCCTTTCGTCCAGCCGCTCAATCCCTGCCCTCTTGGCGGCGCTCACGGCGTCTCGGTATTCCTTTGAGTGAAGCCGGCGATTGATGAAGTCATCCCGGTGTGCACTCCCGCAGGGTCTGTACTGGTCCATCACATTGACATAGGTATTTGGGGAGATCTCCTTTGCTAGGAATTCCATGATCTCCTGTGTCCCCCCAACCTGGTTCGGCATGACCAGGTGTCGCACCAGAAGCCCCCTGCGAGCGATACCCCGCTCATTCATGGCCAGATCGCCCACCTGCCTGTGCATCTCGCGAAGCGCAGAAATCGCGACTTCCCTGTAATCCGGCGCCCCGCAATATCTGTCTGCCCAGAGGTTATCCCAGAACTTGAAATCCGGCATGTAAATATCGAATATCCCATCGAGAAGTTCAAGGGTTTTCCGGCTGTCATAACCGCTGGAGTTGTAGACCAGCGGCACCCCAAGACCTCGTTCAATCGCATAGGGAAGCGCTTCGAGGATCTGGGGGACCACGTGAGTGGGGGTCACGAAATTAATGTTGTGACATCCGGCCTGACTCAGTTGAACCATCATGTGCGCCATCTGCTCAGGCGCCACCTCGGCCCCCTCCTTACCGTGACTGATCTCGTGGTTCTGGAAAAAGCTGCAAAGGAGATTGCACGAACTGAAAAAGATCGTTCCTGAACCGAATTTCCCGACCAGGGGGGATTCTTCTCCAAAGTGCGCATTGTAACTGGCGACTACGGCCTTCCGGCCTGTTTCACAAAACCCAAATTCTCCATTCAGTCGATTGACCCCGCAATTCCTGGGGCACAGGCAACAGGATTCAAGAACGGCGAACGCCTTCTGAACCCTTTCCTGCAAGACTCCTTTGGAATAGAGCCTCAGATATGACGGTTCAGGGTTCATGCCTAAACTCAAAAAAATAACCCCTCATGGAATCACCCGCCTTGACCACAGTAAAGCGGAAACCAGAGGGGATGGCTGATCGGGAAGAGTTTAATCTCTTCTTTGACCGAAAATGCTCAGGAGCATCAGGAACAGGTTAATGAAGTCGAGGTACAGAGAGAGGGCGCCCACAATCGCACCCTTTCGAACCACAGCTCCATCAAGGTTTGCCGGCTGGGTCATGGCCATATTCTTGATCTTCTGTGTGTCATAGGCCGTGAGGCCCAAAAAGACAAAGACTCCGATATAGCTGATGATCATGCTCATACTGCCGCTCTGAATGAACAGGTTCACCAGCGATGCGATGACGATGCCGATCAAGCCCATCATCATAAAACCGCCAAGAGACGTCAAATCCTTGTTGGTCGTCCACCCGTAAATGCTGCAGGCAATGAAAGTCGCGGCACAGATGAAAAAGGTGCTCACAATAGAAGCCTGGGCATACACGAGAAAGATCGAAGAAAGAGTCACCCCGTTAAGGCCGGAATAGATCACAAAAAGAGCCGTTGCCGTGCCTGCGCTCATCCTGTTCACCATCCCGGCGATGGCAAAAACAAGACCCAGTTCCGCAATGATCAACACCATGAGAAGAAGGGGATTCCCAAAAACAAGGCGCAGGAGACTTTCACTGTGAGAGACATAATAGGCCGCAAACCCCGTGACGGCCAAGCCTATGCCCATCCAGTTGTAAACGCTCCTCACATAATCGCTGATGAGGACTTCCGCTCTCGTTTTCACAACCGTATCGGTTTTCATGGATTCAAACCTCCTTGAAATCGTACAATATAATATAAACGAACATCACTAAACTGCAAGCACGAAGTTCAGTTGTCGTTGAACGATCACTATCAAGAGAATTTCCCCCCATCGAATGTCGGTTGCCGTCTGAACAGGAACCTTGCTAAAGGGAAGGAATTCGTCTAGGCTCTAGAAAATTTCGACCCTTGCTCGCTCTCAGGAGAAAAACCCTATGAACAAGAAGTTTAGCCTCTTACTGGTTCTCTCCGCCCTTTTCCTCATCGCAACCATGACCGATGCAAAACCCACCGTCAAGTGCGACGTCTTCAAAGTTTCGGAGCATCAAATACTAGTCACTTTTGGATGGCGCGTTTCGATTTTTTCAGATAAGGCATGGGACGGGTGCGATCTCAGAATTTCCTTCCAGGATGATAAAGCTCGGGAGGTGTATTTTGTAAAGGAAATCCTGAAACTGAAAGTTGGACAGAACGAATTCTCCGGGACGGATATCTGCAATCGGGACGTCTGGAAACGAGCGGTCAAATATGTGACCACTCTTGACTGCCAGTTCTGATTGTGGAGGAATATCTTTCTGAATAAAGGTTGACGGCCTCGTAAAAAGTCCTCTAAGCCGTCACTCCCGCGCAGGCGGGAGTCCAGAAGAGCTTGCAAAGACTGGATTTCCGCCTTCGCGGAAATGACAGAAAAAGGGGTTTTTTGGCTTGTTACGAGTTCATCAAGGTTAGAGCCCCTGCAAAGCATACTTTGAGATAAGGCGCGACAGGTAGGTTCTTTGAATGCCCATCGTCTTTGCCGCTTTGCTTCTGTTTCCATTGTGGCATTTGAGATTAAGAGAAATGAATTCCTTTTTGAACCTGTCCTCCGCTTCTTTGAGACTGAGGCCAAGTTCGAGTGCGGGTTCACTCGTTTTCTCCCCTCCGATGGGCAAATCCTCGGGGAGGACCTCCTTTCCATTGCCCATGACGACCGCTCGCTCGATGGCGTTTCTCAATTCCCTCACATTTCCGGGCCAGTCATACTGGAGCATTTTTTCCATGGCTCCTTTGGAGATGGGTAGGTCCAGGAAGCCCCTCTCCTGCTTAAACATGGCGAGAAAGTAATCGACCAGGAGCGTGATGTCCTCCCGTCTCTCTCTGAGAGCAGGCATATGGATTTGAACCACATTTAATCGGTAAAAAAGGTCCTCCCGGAATCTTCCTTCACTCACCTCGCGGACAATATCTTTATTCGTGGCGCATAGGATCCTCACATCCACGCCGATGGGCGTGTTCCCTCCAACGCGGTAAAACACCCCCTCCTGGAGCACCCCGAGAAGCTTGGCCTGCATGCCTTGAGTCATCTCGCCGATCTCGTCCAGGAAGAGCGTTCCCTCGTCTGCCAGTTCAAATTTTCCGATCTTACGGGCGAGGGCTCCTGTGAACGCGCCTTTCTCATACCCAAAAAGCTCGGCTTCCAACAGCGTCTCAGGCAAGGCTGCGCAGTTGAGAATGATTAGAGGCTTCTCTTTTCTGGGTCCCACGTAGTGAATCAGTCTGGCGAGCAGCTCCTTGCCCGTTCCACTCTCCCCCAGGATCATCGTGCTGGTCCTGGAATTGGCCACCTTCAGGGCGTCTGAAATGGACTTTTTTAGAATGGGGCTATCTCCAATGATCTGGTATTTTTTCCACAACTCTTCCTTGAGATCTCTGTTTTCCCGTTGGACCTGGCTGATCTTTCTCGCATTGCTTATCGCGAGCGAAGCAAGCTCGGTGAAACCCGTGAGCGTCTTCATGTCCTCATTCAGAATCGCGCTCCCGTCTTCCTTATCGATGATCTCGACGACACCGATGATCTCATCGCCCATCTTCATAGGAACGCAGGCAATGGAGCGCGTCTGAAATCCGATGGATTCACTGATTTGCTTGTACCAGCGCGGATCATGGGTGACATCCTGGATTAGGAGCGGCTCTCCGGTTTGAGCGACCAACCCCGCGATTCCTTGCCCTAGGTTAATTTCGTACTTTCTAAGTTCATCCTTTCTTTCGCCGATGGCGACTTTAAAGTAGAGTTTCTTGGTTTTCGGATCCAGGAGAAGCAAAGAGCTGGCTTTTGCCTGCATCATTTTCGTCGCCGTGTCGATGATGAGTTCAAGGAGATTGTCAAGGTCGAGGACTGATGAAACCCAGTGAGAAATCTCTCGCAGACGAGCTATTGTCGAGTCAGAAACAGGTGATCTCCCGTTCATGCTTATCTCCCTGTGTCATTTCATGCATTTGCATTATAACTATGAAAACTTGAAATGTATACTTTTTTGTTGATACAGTGAGAAAGAAGTATACCTACTAGAAGTTAAGTATAATTATGCATAATAAACCTATCTATCATAGGAACAACTATATGATATTAAGCATTTTTTTATTATGATCGTTCAGTCAAAAGCTCCATTATTCTATTTGTACACAGTGGGAAATTGCCAGGAAACGACTCCACCTGGCGTGGCCGTATAACTTCGTATCGAATTCTCTTCTAACAACCTTGCGCAGGGAAAACCGTTCAGACGATATCTTTAATAATTCCAGTGAAATACAAAATCATAACAAAGAAGTAAGTGTTGGGCATGGCCTTTGCTTATCTATTGGAAGGGAAATCAAAAGGCTGATACTCAAAGAACCTCTTGAGTGGAGATGCTTATGTATGCAATGGAGCATGTGCGCTCTCTGGTGAAACAGGCTGCGGTCTACCGGACACAGGGTCTTTTTGCTGAATCCAAGGGCAAGTATGAAGAAATCCTCTCATTTTTGGGGAGTAATCCAAAACTTCAGAATGTCGAGAAATTCACCGATGCAGTGAGAGAGAGACTTCAGGATGTCGACAAGGACATTGCTGAAATCCAAAGCGCACCGGCCACACCGGATTTATCACCTCAGCTCCAGAACCTCATCAAGAAGCTTTTTACCTTTTCCAAGACCAAAGAAGTTGCCGCTATTGAGGGCGCCATGGCCCTTGCAAAATTCGGGCAGTACGAAGAGGCTGTCAACGAACTTCAAAAGCTTCTCAAGGAAGGCATCCTTCCTACGGTGACTGCAAAAAATATCTTGCGATGTTACCTTGCGCTTTCTTTGCCCAAGGCCGCTGTCGCACAGTTCAAGGAATGGATGAGGGATGACACTCTTTCCAAGGAAGATCTTAAGTATGTCCGCGATTTTCTTGTAAGTTCCCTGAGGAACAAAGGAATGACTGAAGTGGTTCCGGCGCTTTCAAGAGAGATCCAGGCTTCCGTGAAGACTCAAGATAACTTCCTAGATATATCTTCTATTAAAATTCACTTCCATGACGGGAAAAGACACAGATATGCGGTAGAATTGGATGTCGTTTATCAGGTTGGGGGTCTTACTAGCATTGTTGTTTCTTCTGCTGACCGGGCTTTGCTTGACAGCATGAAACTCGGTAAAACACTTCATGATATTCAGTTTTACACTGCTGTCACTGTCTTCAGGGGCGCGGGCATTGTCTCTAGAAAATCCCTGATCGAAAAGGGACCAAGAAAGGGTAATTACCTGATCGACATCGCATTGGCTGAAGACAAATGAAAGGTATATTGGCGCGCCTGCCGTGAGTCGAACACGGGGCCTGCGGATTAGAAGTCCGCTGCTCTATCCATCTGAGCTACAGGCGCATGACCCTTAATAAGGTGGCAACCTCCTAATACAATTCCAGTTTCTTTATGGATTCTGACTCCCCTGCTGCTTTGCGTGATCTCTGTTCACGAGTTCCGCAGAAAAGCCGTTCTCTCCTCCGTTCAGCACATGCCGCAAGAGGAAGTTGGTATTCCTTTCAAGCTGATCCATATTTTCCGCAAGCACCTTGAGTTGCCTCAGCATTCTCCTTGATCTTTCTCTGCTCGGGATGGACAGAGCCGGATTCGCGAGAAGCCTGAGTAAACGGTCAATGTTGGAATCGTTGTACCCATCGACATTGCTGTAGATCACATCCACCCACTCCTCTTTCACATCCCTTGGGATCGCTGTGTAGCCGGCGACCACTTCCGGGTTCTTGCCGTAATAGAGTGACTTCTTTAGTTTGTCCATGGCCTGCCAGATCCGGCGTGTAGTCTTTTCATCTTGAGGGGATTTTGCGAGCAAATCTTTCCATCGATCCTGGATCTGCAGAGTGACCCATTTTTCCGCTTTTTGCGGGCTCAGGGGAATTTCAAGAAATCGTTTCTGTACCCCGGCCAGATCATTTCTCATCTCCTCGGTGTCCCCGGTCACATGGATCAGCAGCTCTTCCAATTCTTTGATAGCTTCCCGTTTTGCATTTTTTTCGCGCCGGTCCTTCAGGAGCAGAGCCTCCCACTGCTCTCTCAGATTCCAAGTCTCCATCTTCACAAGTGAAAAGATCAGAGCGGATTTTGTAATCGTGTTACGAAGCGAATCTGCTAGGATGTTGCACGCGCTGAGCCTGTCCTTCGCCAGTCGCTGCATCGCTCGAACCGTATCGTGGTGAAGATGGTGAGAAAGGAGCTGCGTTCCCAGAGAACGTGACAGTTTCTTGATCACCCTAGTTTCACCGCCGCCCACGCGAATGGTATCAGGATCAAAATGAATCTTGATGACCGCCACCACCACATAATCGCCCCCCTGCCAAATGACTCTCTCGTGATAATCCCTGGGATATTCGGGGGAAGAATACCGATCGAGCTGGAGATCGGACTTGCGCACCAGCACCGGCTCCATGTGATAGTAGTCCTCTTCAACCCCTTCGACCTGCAGTCGCACGCTCCGGGAGTCGTTTCTGGGGTCTGCAGAGGTCCAGCTGATCTGCTTTTCCACGCACCAAGCCATGGCCTCTAGAGGCCTTCCCGGTTCATCCCGGTAGTCGATCCAATGCCTGCCCGGCGGATTGTATTCAGAGTTCTCGGGCAGTCCCCAAGATATTTGCCTTCTGAATGAGTCAATGACTCCAGAGGTAATTCGTTCGGTGATCAAAGCCGGAGGTCTGCCAACCCTATAGATGGTCCCCTTGAAGGCACTGGGAAGACAAAAGAGGATCGTTTCGATCATCTCTTTGCAGGCATTTTCCAGAACGCTTCTTTCAATTTCTATGGACAATCCATTCTCCTCAAAGCCAGAGGCAATTCTCCATTTCCTCTCTCTAACGGCTGGTAATTTATCTTTTTTTCCGATTTTGTCAATAGAAATGAATTGACAACTCCCTCCATAGGGTGCCAGACTTCGACCATGTTTTCAGACGCCATTGAAATCGCATATATGCCCGAGATGGAAGATCCCGTCCTAATTGCCGGCTTTGAGGGCTGGGGCAATGCCCTTGATCTTTCGAGGGGGATGGTGAACTATCTCATCGAGAAGCTCGATGCAAAAGCTTTCGGCCGGATTGTTCCTGATCCCTTTTATCGATTTGATGAAAACCGCCCTTCCGTAGAAATTGAGGACGGGCTGCTCAAGGAGATAACGTCGCCCGGAGGATACCTGCATGTCGTCCAAAAACAGAGGGCAGGTCGCGACATGATTTTACTCAAGTCTCCGGAGCCCAATTTGCGTTGGCTCTACTTTGCAGAGGCGCTGCTGGGTCTTTGCGAAAAAGCCAAGGTCCGAACGATCATTATCTTGGGCAGCATGTACGACAACGTCCTCCACACCGACACGGTCATCTCTGCCGTCGCCTCCAGCGGGGAGCTTCTGACCCGCCTAAAAGAAAAGGGCCTCTCCACAGTCAACTACAAAGGCCCCAGTGCGATTCATTCAACCATATTGAACGAGGCCAGAAAACGGGGAGTTGAGTGTTTCAGCCTCTGGTGTCACTGTCCCTTCTATCTTCAGGGAACAACTCATTTTGGCTTGCTTTCCTACCTGGGGTCTCTGCTCTCGTCATGGGTCGGTTTCCGGTTGGAAACTCAAGAACTCGACAGGACATGGAAAGACCTGAGCAAGCAGATTCAGGGGATCATTGAGAAGAACCCCGAACTCCAGACGATGATCAATGATCTTCGGAAATCAAAAATCAAGGGCTCCTGGGAGGCCGCGCGGAAAGAGGACAAGGTCATTCATCTCGAAGATTTCCTCAAACCGAAATGAAAGTAATGAGCCTTGAGGGCTGAGGACTGAGTCAAAGGACGAAATGATTTTGATTTGGGGTTTTACTCTGTCCTCAGCGCTCAGCGCTCAGTCCTTTTCTCTTCTTGAGTTCGCTCACAATCTGCGGAATCGCCTGCCCCGCGCTTTGCTCAATGAAAAGGTCCGTGACCGTGTGAGTCAGGTGAGTGCTCTCCTTGTTTATTTCAATGATCTTCGCCCCACACTCCTTGGCGATGGAGGGAATGGTGTTGGCTGGAGAGACGACGGCGGATGTCCCCACCACCATCAGGACCTCCGCGCTCGAAGCCAGTTGAAACGACCTGTTTAGCGCAGCGGGCGGAATGGCTTCCCCGAAGAAGACCACATCCGGTTTGAGGATATTGTTGCACTCGCATCGGGGTGTCCGGTCGGCTCTTTTTTCCTCGGCCCGGTAAGTTCTTCCACAAGACAGGCACGAAAGAGTGCTGGAATTACCGTGGTACTCGATCACGTTTTTCGCTCCGCCTGCCTGATGAAGATTGTCCACATTCTGTGTAATAATACAGTGAAGAAAGCCCATTCTCTCCATTTCGCCCATCCCGGTGTGGGCCGGATTCGGACGGGCCCTGCCTACCAAGGCGTCCATATCCCGAAGCATGTTCCACACTCTTTCAGGGTTCTGCTTGAAGGCGGTGATGGTCGCGTATTCTGAAGGATCATATTTGGACCAGAGTCCTCCAGCACTCCTGAAATCCGGAATGCCCGATTCCACGGAAATACCTGCTCCGGTCAGAGCCAAAGTCAGTTTGGATGTAACAATCATCTCTGCTGCAGCATGAATCAATTCACTCATGGTTCTCCCCTATCCACAGAGCCAAAAGCAGGTTCACCGGAGAGGCTCCAGAAGGATCTTCCTTCCGGATCCGCTGTACCCTTTGACCCTGGCTTTCAAGATCTTCTGTTCGCCGAAGAGATTGATCAGCCGGATCTCATCTCCTTCCACCTCCAGTTCATCCACGCTCTTAAGAAGTTCTACTTCCTGATCGTCCTGTAAAACAAATGCATGAGCCTCACACATGGAACCTCCCCTTCCCGCTTGTCTTCTAACCTAGCGCTCTCATCGCTTTTTTCAGAGACTCGGTGCTCCGGGTTGTCAGAGCGATCATCTCCCTCAGATGTCGGGCGCATTCGACCTTTCCAGCCTCTTCTAGTTCCTTGGCGAAGGACACGTACTCCTGATAGTGATCTTCACTGTGATGAATCCAGTGCTCAAGTCGAATTTTTGCCTTATCCATGAATTCCATAAAGCCCTCCTCCTCAATCTCAAGAACAAATGTAATATTTATCATATTCGAAAAGTGATCGCAAGGGCGACCCTGTCGACTTCCGGTTCAGTAAGCTGGGCAATGGAGATACAAATTTGTTGACTAAGATAAGATCTCCGGTTAACATTCAACTATCCTTTCTTAGAAATACCTTTACCCTTTTTTGGAATATAAAAATTGATGAACTCGTAAGAAGTCCGAAAACGCCCTTTTCTGCCATTCCGGCGGAAGCCGGAATCCAGGAATACCAAGAAGTTCTGGACCCCGGCTTTCGCCGGGGTGACGGCTTTAATGACTTTTTGCGAAGCCGTCAAAATTGGATTCGGCTCTTTGGCCCTTGCCCATGCCAGTCAGCAAGAGTTTCCTAAGGGGCAAGCCAGTTCCGCGAGCAATCGGTCTGGAGGTGCGTCAACAGCAGGATATGAGCATGCACCTCGATCCATAGGAGGAGGATGATGGGGGATGACGACATTCTCGAGGGAAAGAGGGTCTTGATCGTTGATGATGAACCTGATGTGCTGGACACTCTTGCGGAGATGCTGAGCATGTGTCTGGTGGACAAGGCTCCGAGTTTCGACGCGGGGGTCAAGTTTCTCAACAAGAACACCTATGATATTGCCATCCTCGATATCATGGGCGTCAAAGGCTATGACCTCCTGCGGGTCGCCATCCAACAGAACACGTCCGCAGTGATGCTCACGGCCCACGCCCTCAGCCCTGATCATCTGGTTCGATCCATCAAGGAGGGAGCACATTCCTATATCCCGAAGGACAAACTTCCTGAAATTGCAGATTTTCTAAGAGACATTTTGGAAGCGAAACAAAAAGGAACTCAGAAGCACGGACGCTGGTTCTGGAAGCTGAAACCTTTCTTCGATAAGGTCTTTGGTTCGGGATGGAGGGAGAAGAACAGGGATTTCTGGAACGATTTCGACGCCAAGCATACGGTCAGCAAGAAAGATCTCGAAGATATTCTCTAGCGGTTTTCCGAAGGAGCTGTTCACGTCACAACCTAATTGTTCACCATGGAATTTTAACTGAAAAGGTTGCCCCTTTTCCGGTGTCGCTTTCAAGGAAAAGCTCCCCTCCCATATCTTCGAGCAACACCTGCACCCCCGCAAGGCCCAGGCCGTGGCCCCTTACACAGTGATCCGTCTTCATGTCCATCTGGAAATAGCATTCAAAGATCTTCTTGTGGTACCCGGAAGGAATGCCTTCGCCGTCGTCGCCTACGGTAATGAAGAGACAGCCCTCGCCCCGTGCGATCTTCAAGAGCACACGATTCTTTTTGTATTTGAGGGCATTGATCAAAAGATTCCTGAAGATCTGTTTCACCTTGCTTTCGTCGAGATACAGATCGCGGGCCCAAAAGGTTTCGTCAATTTCGAGAAAAAGCCCGTGCTCTGCGAGACACGTCTTAAGGTCCGCCAAAGCCTTGCACTCCTTGATGGCGTCCGCGGTGCTGTGGTCGGTGAGATCGAGAACTTCAATTAAAGTCTGTTCCACAAGCTGGGCCGGCGTGAACGTCGACTTATTCATGATTCCCTGGCTGGATCGCCCAAGCTCCAGGGCGTCGTTCACGAGCGTGCGCGTCACAATAGTGTTCCTCAACGCCCTTTCCAGGATCTTGATCTGTTTGTCGTTCAGCTCCCCATACTTGTCTTGCTTTTGCAGCAAAGAGAGGATTCCCGCCTCGATCACTGCAAGAGGCACCTTTAAGTCATGGACCAGGAATTCAAACTTGATTCGGTTTCTCTCCATATTGGTTCCTAACCATCTAAATTGAAATGATCTCCTGTGCTGCCAAATTCATCGCCGCTTAAAGAAAAACAACCCCCACGTATCCCACAAAGCTGCTGTCCGGCCGGACGTCATAGCTCGTGGCATAAAAGAGCTTTTGCGCCTGGCGGGCACCAAGCTTCTTGGCCGCTGCGATTGCCGCGGCCACGGCTCCTGAGCAGCATGCGTTGTGATTGGTCAGTGACTCCCGGATGACTTCTTCCTCATCCATCCTGAGAATCAAATCCACCAGCCTCTTATCATTTTCATTCTTCACCCAGTCCACGGCTGCCTTGCCTGCCCCTTTAGGGGTATAGCCGTAATTGTAGCCGTAGTGAGTGAGGTCTGTTGATCCCAGCACTAAGGTTTTGCGGCCCAAGTCGCGCGAAATCTCCGCCGCGCGCTCCCCGATTCGAAGAGACCCCAGAGCCGGCGGCACCCCCAGGGGCAGGATCTTCACCTCTGGAAAATAGTGTTTGATGAACGGCAACTGCACTTCAATGGTATTGTCCTGGTCATAGCGGGTCGGGGTCTCAACGACAAAGGGAAATTCAGCTTGAAGTTTTTTCCCGAGTTCCTGATCGATCTCAAGGTCACCCAGAGGCGTGGCCCAAGATCCTTCGCTCATGATATAGCTTTTGCTTGAGGGGTGAAGGTGTCTTCCGAACAAGAGAATCGTGTCCGGCGACGACTGCTCGCTGAGGCATCGGATCACGTTGCAGGCGATTTTGCCGGAAAAGACCCACCCTGCGTGAGGCACGATCCCTCCGATCGTCGCACCAGAGGGGCAAGGCACGCCCGACCGGGAGAACTCCTCGATCACACGCCGGCAATCCGAATCCCTTCCCGGATACCAGCTTCCTGCGAAATCAGCGCTTCTCCTGGCCATCGGCTCCTCCAATTACGAGCTGAACGCTCGGAAAAACCAGATCCATGATACCTGACTCCTGCCGGATGGGGCAAGATGAAATTTTGCACAACTCAGCGCTTTCGTCAATGCCTAAGTCAATCCTTTTACTCCTTGTCTTGGTCGGGGATTCTTGATAATATTATCAGATGGGATGAGGAAGTAAAGCCGTGTTTGGTAGCATCCAAGAAATGATTATAAACATACCCGTGGTCCTTTTTGCGATCACTGTGCATGAATACGCTCACGCTCGCGCTGCACTTTCCCTCGGGGATCCGACTGCAAAACTGGCGGGAAGGATAACCTTCAATCCTCTCAGCCACCTCGACCCAATCGGAGCAATCTGTTTGTATCTTTTTAGCTTTGGCTGGGCCAAACCAGTACCCATAAACCCCAGGTATTTCAGGAACCCTAGGATGGGCAGCCTGTGGGTCTCTTTGGCCGGCCCTATTGCAAACTTCGGGAGTGCGCTCCTCGCGGGAGTGCTCATCCGCTATTTCCTTTTTCCCTCGGAATTGTATCTCAGGATCCTGGTTTCAATGGTCATTCTGAACATAGCGCTCGGTTTGTTCAACCTGATACCCATTCCCCCTCTGGACGGCTCGCACATTCTTGAAAGCTTTCTTTCGTACCAGGCTCTCCAAAAGTATAGAGAAATGGCAAGGTACGCGCCGATGCTACTGCTTGGCGTCTTTCTGGCGGATCGATTCCTAAAGACCGGCATCATCTCCAGCATACTCCAATATCCGCTCATCCTGATTGCCCATCTCTTCGCCGGGGATAATCTTTTCAGGCTCATGAGGGTCCTGTAAGAAAGCATAAAGCAAAGAGTAACCCCGCAACTCTCTGCTGCCCTCTTTGCTCT
>Ga0105094_10001341_pt1 | contig 12853 bp, 5 predicted proteins | sample PPLLak1March2015_2_FD_87023 | JGI IMG/M metagenome (GOLD analysis project Ga0105094, IMG submission 87023) | Freshwater sediment microbial communities from Prairie Pothole Lake near Jamestown, North Dakota, USA - PPLs Lake P8 Core (3) Depth... | ecosystem: Environmental > Aquatic > Freshwater >...
AAAAGCCTGGATCGCGGCATCCCCTCTGCCTTGCGCTAAAGCAATTTCTCCCAACCCAAGATAGGCATGGACGTAATCCGGCCAGCGCGCCAGCATCGACCCATAACAGCTTTCCGCTGCTGCTGCGTCACCACTCTCAAGTAAGGCATGTGCTAATTGCTGCCAAGCGTCGCGATGGGTGGGATTGATCTGCACCAACCCTTTTAGCAATGAAATTGCTTGGCCAAAATCATTGCGTTGAAGATGCAGGGTCGCCATCAGAAATAAGGCATCGGGATTTTCCGGTTCATGCGCCAGAATGGTTCGATAGCCTGCTTCAGCTGCAGCAAGATCGCCACGCATGTGCGTCGCCGAAGCATCTTTTAGGAGTGTGTGGGTATCCATCTAAATTCGCATTGCGATATATTTAAGCATTGCATCATTTTGCTTAACGCACCAAGGCACGCAACCACTCGTCAAGATGATTTTCGAGCAGGTAGTGCTGCTGCACCCAGGCCTTCAAACGCCCTCCCTCCTGCGATGTTGCATCGAGATCGTTAATTCGGTCGCGAATCGCGGTAACCCAAGCGGCCGTCTCATTTGGTACGCGCTTTACTGGCGCATCCTGGTAAGGATAAATATCGGTGCAGATTACCGGCCAACCCAATATGCCGTATTCCAGCAAACGTAGATTACTCTTGGCCTCATTGAAAGCATGCACCTCCAATGGTGCGACCGCCAAATCGAGATTGAGGCTGGCGAGTTTGGCTGGGTACTCGTAAAAGGACAATACGAAATCGTGGAACTCATGCACGTAAGGGCGCAACTCATCCGGGCACATACCAAAAAATATCCATTCAACTTCCGCTGCGGTTTGCTTGACCACATCAACGATCAAGGCCAAATCGCCCTTGTGCTGCTGCGCTCCGGCCCAGCCCACGCGTGGTTTTTTCCCCTGACGACATTTCGATCTCAAATTAGCCCATTGGCTGCTTTCGAGGCGGTTAGGGATAACACGGATATCTTCGATCATGGGCCGGCAAAGCGCCGCCAGTGGCTCGGTGCTTACAATCATGCGATCGCACAAAGACAGTGCTTTGCGTAAGCGAGGTTTGCCGTCTTTATAGGAATATCGATAAAAGGAATTGTCCTTCGGTACCTGCGTCAGCAGATCATCCAGCGTAAAGACACGCAGCACACCTTGATTGAACTGCTGATACGATGCCAATGCATCCATCTGTTTATCATCAATCGCGGAATGCAGCACCAGTGTATCTGGCTTTGCACGCTCAATTTCCACCGGCATCAATACCCGGGTCTGAAACATTTTCCCCGCCTGCACCACGTCGCAATGCGCGTGTCCCGCGCGGCTCAAAGCGCGGAAAGGCCCGAGCACCCGATATTCGCCAGAACCGCCGGAAAGCGGGACGCCAAGAATCCGCGGCCGATCATGAAAGTTAGTATCCCAATCAATCACGACTGTGCTCTCAACTTCATAGCCTGGTGCTACAAGGCCCAAGTGACGGTTGTAGGCAGGGTCATTCGCCAGTTGCGGTAACCAGCGCGCCAGCATCGTTTCCTGTTCCTGCTTCGCACGTTCATTATTCAGGGCAAGCTTCATTAAATCGTTGGGCTCACACTTCAAACTAACTGAGCCGTGATGTACGGCCGTGACATACGGCGTCCACACAATCTTGTAGCCCAGCTCGCGAACTTTAAGGCAAAGATCGACATGATTAAACGAAACTTTGAGCCGTTCATCATCCATCCCCCCTACTTGTTCGTACACAAACTTACGTACAAGCAGGCAAGCGGCCGTTACAGCGGAATAGTTTTGATCCACTTGGGCGCGGCTCATGTATCCGGGTTCACTGATAGGCAGAACATTATTGAACGGATGGTCGGCGATGCCACCCATGCCCAACACCACGCCGGCGTGTTGAAGCTTGCCCGATTCCGGATAAACCAGCCGTGGCCCGACAATGCCAACGTCGGGACGTTGCCCATATGACAGCAGGCGCTCCAACCATTCAGGCTGCACTATTTGCGTATCGTTATTCAACAATAAGAGATACTCGCCTTTTGCATCCCGCGCTGCCAGATTATTCATGGCTGAAAAGTTAAATTCCGCATCAAAAGAAAGCACACGCAGCCGATCCATAAACCGTAGACGCAATTCTTCATAGTAGTCATGTACGTCCGGGTCGGTGCTCTGATTATCCACGATGAGTATTTCAAAATTGGTATAACTGGTCTTTTCAAAAATGCTCTCCACGCAGGGCTGCAGGAATTCGAGTTTGTCGCGAGTGGGGATAATGATCGAGATAAGTGGATTTTCACTCCGTGCATAGATTACCCGATGGGTACCTGGCACCAACCCTTCGTCCACCCTACCCTGTATCCCTTTGCGGGCAAGATGTTGGGTGACCGCCTCACGTCCTTGCGCTTCGTCGCCCAAGGCGTTCCAATTGCTGGGGAGGTGCAGCAGCACATCTGAGATATGACCGATTGCCTGTTCCCCATACTGATCAAGTACGCGTAAGGCCATATCGTAGGTCTCAACCTGCGCCAGACAGGAATACCCGCCACTCTCACCCAACGCGTCAGCGCGGAAAAAGCAAGGCCCGATATAGTCCGTTGAGCGCAGCAAGTCGAGATTGAAATCAGGTTTAAAGCGCGGTTCGGCGAATCCGCCGCTTATATTGATCTGATCATCATCGAAATAGATGAGTCGCCATTCCGGATGCAAATTTACATAATCTCCACAGCGTATCAGGGTGTGCGGCTCAAGCGCTGCGCCTGGTGGGGCCAACAGCAACCATCCCGTACCCGCCTCGGCAATCAATGCATTCATGGCGGTAACTTTGTCGGTGGCCGTACTCGTCTCGATCCAACGCAATTGGGCTAGCTCATTAAAAATCGCATCTGGTGCTGGAGAATCGGCAATGACTGTCAGTCGCCAATCCGCATAAAACTGAGCCCCGAGCGAATCAAGCGTGTCCGCTAAAAGCGACTCATCGCCAGGCGTTAAAATCAGCACAACCTGAAATACGGGGCGTTGTTTCCAAACTAATGTCATTCGCTCCGCGAACAGTTGCGCATCGATTTCCTGCAAGGAGTGTTTATGGCGCCACTGCTGGTAATCGGATTCGCGCGGCGCGGCGGGAGGGAGGCCCTGGCCGGCGCTGGCGGCTTCCAGATTGCGCATCATCTCCTCACGGCCGATTTTGATGTAATCGTTACCGCCATCCTCATGGCGCGCGTAAATCTCCTGATAAACCTCCAGATAAGTGTGCATCTGCCGGCGCGAAACATTGTCGGCGACTTGCGCGCGTTGCCACACTTCCGCCGTCCGAACTGGAACATGGTGAAAATCCCAATGTTGTGCAAAGCGCAGCAACAATTCCCAATCCTCAAGCGAGGGGAGTTTTTCGTCGAATAGCCCCGTAACTTTCAGACATTCACGCCGATGCGCCCATACATTGATCGGAATATAGTTGCGCACGCGCAACTGTTCCTTGGTGTGCGCCATGTCCTTAAGTGGGTTGCCACGCGCAACTTCAGTGCGTTTGCCGTCTTTCGTTTCCTCAAGCACATAGTCGGTGTCTGTATAGACAAAAGCGTTGCTCGTGCCGCGCATCGCCGCCACGATAGTCGACAGATGATTGGGTAGATATTTGTCGTCATCATCGAGGTAGCACACAATCTCGCCGTACGCTGCGCGCAAGCCGGTATTCTTGGCCGCGACCTGACCGAAATTGGTGCTGTGCGCTAGATAGCGGATGCGGCCTTGAGGATCGAGCGTAGCGGTGAGTTTTTCCACATCTGCTCCGCCGTCATTCACCACGATCGCTTCCCAGTGCGGATAGTCCTGAGCCAGGATCGAACTCAGCGCATCCTTCAGAAAATCCGGTCGGTTGTGGGTCGGCACGATGATAGAGACAAGCGGCATTGCGCCAAGCAGATGCAATTGGCTGACGTCGGCTTGACTCCCTTGCTCAGCCGGAACGAAGAAACCGCCACCGTAGGGTGGCCGTTCACCCCATTCGGCCTTCCAGTAGCGGCGAATGGCAAGATCGGATTCCCTGTTCGACGTGTCACGCTGGCCATGCTCATTGCCCTGCGGGTTGAGAAAATACAGCCCCAGCACTTCGGGCAGATGAAGATATTCCTCACCACCGGCGGCGAACCGCAGCCACAGTTCGTAATCGCCGGCGGAAAGGAATGCTTCGTCGAAATAACCATATTTATCGTGCAAATCGCGCCGCCACATCGGCTGTGGCCCGATGTAGCACACTTGGAACAACGTGCTACGGTTGTAATCAGGCCATTTGTAAAACCCTTTCAAATCGGCCGATTCGAGTACCTGGTTTTCTTTTTCGGTAATCGCTATATCACCATACACCAGCGACACGTTTGCATTGGCCTCCAACGCCGCCACCATTTTTTCAATCGCATCAGCGCGATGTCGGTCATCGGTACAGGCGAGTGTGATGTACTTACCATGCGCCGCCTTGATGCAGCGATTCAACGTGATGTGCGACTGCTCGCGTAGGCTGGTGCGCATGAAACGAATATTGTGATAGCGCCCTTGAAATTCGCGCACTATAGCCGCTTCATTCTGCGGAGAATTGGAGTCGATAACCACAATCTCCAATTTGTCAGCGATGGTTTGTGCTTCCAAATCTTCCAACAGGCCGCGCATGAAGCGTTCTGCGTTGTAGCTTGAAACGATCGCGGTCACCAATGGCGCGGCAATAGCTTGGTCGCTTTCATACCAGCGATCTGTTTCAATGGCCGGCTCACGGCTGGCTTGCCTGACAGGGACAGTAAAGCGCTCGGCCATACGGGAAAACTTGGCCTCGTAATCGGTGCCGATTCGACGCTGCGCCATGCGCCGTACCTGTACTTCTGTGTTCATCGTCAGCGGTAGCAAGCGGCCGGTGGAGAATGCCTCAACTGCATCGCGCGCGTGAAAATCAATATGCGGGGCGACAATCTCGCCCCAGGTCTCTTTGTTTTCCTTGGCGTTGGAATGTGGGTGAGCGAAGTGCCAGAGAAACACCTTGTCGTGCCAAACCTCGGGGATCCCTGCGTTCACCAGCCGCCAGCCCAGCTCATACGGGCCGCAGATATAGCCACGCAGGGATTCGTCTTCGTCAAAACCACCGAAGCCGAAGGCATCACGCTTCGCCACCGATAAACAAGCGCCGGCATTGGGCCACAATTCGACCCAGTCATAGCGCAAGACGTCTTCGATCACTTCCAGCTTGCGCGGATAGATATGATTGGAACGCTGCTCGTGGTGCATCAACACCAGCGGTTTGGGTTCCGCGCGTGTATTTAATTCGAAAGCCTCGATGATCGAGGCGACGAATTCAGGCGGGAACACCGCATCGCTATCGCACACGGTAATGATGTCACCGCTCGCCTGCAGCAGGCCGATGTTGTAGCCCTTATGCTTGTGATACATACCAATCTGATTGCAGGTGATCAGCCAGTCGGCCTTTTCCATCGCCTCCGGCGCCACGCGGTCGTACAGTTCGACCCAGATCAGTTCGTACTGATCCCGTGCCACGGTTTGGGTCGTCAGCCAGTCCAGGGTGTGAAATCGCTCGCGGCAGCCCCAGTCGAGCAGGATGATCGAAATTTTAGGGCGAGCCCCTTCTAAGGGTGCCTTATGGATGCTGATATTTTTCATATTCACTAGGTTTCAATGACTTACGTTATCCGGATGGCCTCTTGTCGCTAAAGTCTGGCCTAAGTTGTCCGTTAGTTGTTCTTAACTACAGAGTGTTATCGGCATCTCCCCGGAAAATTTGAGAAAAATTTGGTACAGTCCCAAGATACGGTCAAATTCATGAAAATATTGTTTCTGCATCACCAACAACGCCTTAACTACAAGCTTGAGCCGACCTATGTCGAACTGTTCAAACCCTTCGCCTTATCAGGTTTTGTCGATGAATATGATGAATTCATCTACCAAAGTGAATTGCGTAAATATTCGGATCGGGTATTCGTCGATATGCACAAAGCGATGGGCGAGAAGCTTTTACAAAAAGTGGAAGCATCGCAGCCAGATCTGATCGTTTACTCGCTGACTTGGTGGGGCGAATGCATCCGCCCGACTTATTTTTTCGAAATCAAAAAACGCTGGCCGCACATTAAGATTCTCACCCACTACTGGGATCACAATGAGAACAATGAAATCATGATGAACTACGAGCGTGATTGCCACCGCTTTTCCGATCTAGTCGTGATACCCGATAGCCATTCTCGCGCCGAGCGGCTGCGCAGGCGTGAGGGGGTATATGCCGATTTCCCTTTCCCCGAGAAGGCGCATTTCGTGCCGACCGTGTTCGACCCGGATCACTACAAAAAACTTGATGTACCCAAAGAATTCGATGTCGCCATTTTCGGCAGCGCCGAAGGCTTGCGCGAAGGCTATATTTTCGCCTTGCAACAGCGCTATGGTGCGCGCTTCCATCATTTCGGCGGCTTCCATGCAGCGGAGCATAGTTATATCGGCGTCACCGACTATGTAAGCAAAATCAACGCAACCAAGATTTTTGTAAACACCCAGACTTTTCCGCAAAACCGGATACAACTCAAAGGCAAGGTGCGCGAAGCGCTGTCATGCGGCACTTTTTTACTGGAAGGTGAAAACACCGAGTCGCGGCATTATCTGAAGGACACGCCGACTGTTTTTTTCAGCGAGATTCAAGATTTGTATCAGAAGGTTGATTACTATCTAGAGCATGAAGACGAGCGTGAAGCGACCGCGCAAATCAGTCATGATTGGTACTTAGAAAATCATAGTCCGCAAAAATGGGCGCGCTATTTGTTGGAAAGCATGAACCTTCCCCTGGCGCGTGGCTAATTGACCAAACGCGACATCAGCCGTTTCAGGCGCTGTTCGTAGTAACTCACCTCCAGCCCCTGATTTCGGGCCACGTCGAAAAACGCCGCGCCGATCTTGGGCAAGATGTACTCCTTGCGGTCCAGTGCCATTTTCAAATCAGCCAGCGCTTCACTTGCCCGGCCGGCGTGCATATTCAGAATCGCACGCAAGGTCCATGATGGTACGAACTCGGTTTCCGGTGTGATGTTCTGGGTGAGCCAAGTTAGCGCTTCCGTAGTCTTGCCTTCGGTCAGCAGGATATTGCTCTGGTAATACACCACGCTTTCACGAATCAGCTTTTCGATCTGGCGCAAGTGTGCGGGGTCAGGCGCTTTTCGATAATTCACCATCTCTTCCATCATGCGGTCGTAGTCGAAAAGCCCATCCTGAAACTCTCGCCAAAATAAACTATCGTTTGCGTCATAATGCAATTGGGGGTTGGCCTGAATCGCCTCAAAAACCGCCTTGGCCGATTCCAATTCATTTAGCTCGAAGCACAATCGGCCCAGATTAAACCAAGCTGCCAGACGATCTGGATACATTTCCGTTAAGCCCTGGTAGGTGATGGTCGCCACATGCAACAAAGATTGACCCACCTGCGCTTGTTCAAAATTCGATTTTTCTAAGGTGATGTAGCTGTATAGAAACGATTCGCCCAGCGCATCTTGATGCGCATATTGTGTCGATGCCGACAAGTTTTGCCGAAACTGATCCTGCAAGCCCATCAACGTGCTCAACTCAGGAAAGTGAAACCGAATACGCCAGGGTGAACGGCTGGGATAACGAACTTTAGAAAAAAGTGGATCGATTTTTGTCTTAGGTGTTTTCTCGATCCCGACCACACAATTAATCAGAAAATGGAAGTACAGCCGTGCGCACTTCTTGAAATCGAATAGACGATGTACTTTTTCACTGCCGCGTTTCGCGGCTGCGGCATACCTTGTATCCCACTGTTCAATCACATGTTCCAATACCTGGATGTGGTTATCTTCATTGAACGGAATGGCGCCATCGTCTTCGGAAAGAAAAAGACTGATCTCGCCTCCTTCCTGCACCAGGGCGCAGGTGCCGACGCTCAACGCCTCGATTGCTCGGCCGTTCAACGCGCCCCAACGATTGACATAAGTGAAAGTCGTCTTTGCGCGGGACAAGGCTGCAAAATAGGCATCCGGCGTAAGAAACCCTTGGTTGACCACGATCCGATAACGATCTGGCATTTGCGTGATGTCAAAGATCGCTTTCGACTTGCCATGGGTGTTAGTAAACGGCGTGCCCGAGAGAAAAACATCGATTTCTTTCGCTGCCCCGCTTGCCCGCGTATTGGCGATATCGACCCCCAACAGTAGCGGAAAAACAAAAGTCGGTACGCGCGATAGCTTGGAGAGATCGTCGTAATCCGCGCTGCCCAGCGCGATCATCGCGTCCATCAGCGGCAGGTAGTGATAGCAGTGATGGATGTGTCGGTCGTAATCCTGGGCATGCCCGATCACCGGAAATGGTGCATTCTCAATGCCGATTGGGGGCGGGTTATCCTCCAACAGATGCGACACAAAAAAGTCTGGCGCCCAACCCTTGGGCAGACCTTCCAACACCTCGTCTAAGGTACTCTGATAGTTGATAATGATGTCGGCCAAGGGCGAATAGCCAACCGTAATCAGATCGACGTAGGGAATCTCGCGCAGCGCCCCGACGATATCGTAATCTGGGCAATCTGGATCCTCGCGACCTTGGAATAAGATTCGAATCACGGGTTGCTCGATGAAAGCCAACAACCGCCGTGAAGCCTGCCCAAATTGAAGATCAGCCTCCAAGCCCCGCAAAACCGCTAGTGCCTCTTGTGTTCGGTTTAACCCCCAATAGGCAAACGCGGAATGGTAACGGGCTCGCGCGTTGGGTAACTGGTCGATCAACGCGAGGCCCTCTTCCAACGCACCCACCAAGACCAGTGCACAGCCGCGGAGTTCGCCCGACGTTGCAAAACGAGCCGCTTTTGAATAGTCGCCCGTTGCGAACGCCTGTTCAGCGAGCATGTCGTTTGTTGGTGAAGCTGTCATAAATTATGGCGCAGGCGCGACTGCCAGGCCGCTCGTCAAGCGAATGGGTTCGATCGACACCTTGACGTCGAGTTGAGCGAAAATGTCCTGTACCGCGTTGTTGATTGTGGGTGTCCCTAAGAAATATCGATTGAGCAAACAAAACTGGTCGAAGGCCGCCTGCCTTTGCGCAGCGTGCCCTTGCGCAAGCGGCAAAATAGACTCTACCCATTCGTAAGCCTGGAAAAACAGCGCCGTCCACGCGCGTTCCAAGCTCGTCGCTGCAAATAATCCCGCCGCGCCTATTATGGATCTGCGCACCATGTCCGCGTCGCCATATTGGTCGAGCCGCCGAATTTTACGGAGTAAGCCATGTAGCACGTCGGGCATTTCCAACAATACTCGGGGCATCTTGACCACCACGTCCGCGTAATCGTAGGCCGAATCAACTTCATATCCTTGCAAATGCATAAAGTAGTTCGCCGGACCATCCATATAATCCAAATGCGAGCGGCTATACTCCCGCTTCCATCCGCCCATAGCGTTCACCACGTTGGGTGAAAACCAGAAATCCCGCGATACCTTGTCCGGCGTCAGCGCATTACGCTGAAACTCGGCGGCCGCCGCGGTCGCTTTGGCAATTTGCGCTTGGGTGCGCTCAAACCCGAGAAAGGACACGACGTGCGAAACCACCGCTTCTCGGTTTTTACAGATATCTTCGTAGCGAACGATAGTGACCTTCATCACGTCCGCCATCGCCATCCAGAAAAGACTGAAATAACCGTAGGCATCCGCAGGCGAGAGTTTGAGGAGATCGGGAGAAGTCGCTGACCATACCTGTTGCTTGAGTAAATACTCCTCATAACTTATTCCGGCTTGGCCCTGTGCTTCGTAGAACGCATAGAGGGCATCGCGTGGGTCTCGGATCAGCAAGACCGTGCGGCGCTCGATATGACGAGCCCAATCCAAGCGCGACCCCCACAATATTTGTTGCCCCGGTTCGAATTGGAACGATTGCTTCCTGTTCAGCACGGGCAAAATCGGCTGCAAGGTTTGGGCGGCTTCATCGCTTAAATGGTAAGTGCCTCCATCTTCGCTCCAGTGACCGGCCTCGAATTCGCCGTTCGTCATCTGAATATCCAATTCAAGTAGGACATTCACTAGCCAGGGTAGACCACAGGCGAAAGGAGGGGCGACGATTTGTCCAATAATGTCTTGCTTCATGTGGTCATTAAGAATATGTGAATCCACTCAACTCGAAAATAATTCCGCGATCTTTTCGCTATTGGGCGACAAGATCACACCCTTCTCGGTAATTAGTCCGGTGACCAACTCTGCAGGCGTGACATCAAACGCTGGATTGCGTATCGACACCCCAGGTGCCGCCCACTGACAATCGCGGAAGCCAGTGACCTCCTCCGATGCGCGCTCTTCAATAGGTATTTGAGAACCACTTTCAATCGAACGATCAATAGTCGAAAGCGGACAGGCCACATAGAATGGAATGCCATGACGCCGCGCCAACACCGCCACCATGTAAGTGCCGATTTTATTTGCCACATCACCATTAGCCGCCACCCGGTCGGTACCGACCACCACCGCATCCACCTCACCTTTGCTCATCAGATAACCGGACATGTTGTCGGTGATGAGTGTGACAGGAATGTTCTCCTGCACCATTTCCCACGCGGTCAAGCGCGCGCCTTGTAAAAATGGCCGTGTCTCGTCGGCGATGACGGACACCTTTTTTCCTGCCTCCACCGCAGAACGCATTACGCCAAGCGCGGTACCCCAGCCTGCGGTGGCAAGCGCGCCGGCGTTGCAATGCGTCAGCACTCGCGCACCGTCTTTTAGCAATGCGGCACCATGTGACCCCATGGCCCGATTGATACGGATATCCTCCGACTTGATCTCATGTGCCTCTTGCAGCAAGCGCTCGGCGATCGCCTTGGGTACCGCACCTTCCATGCCGGCCCAAACCCGGCGCATCCGCTCCAACGCCCAAAATAGGTTAACGGCCGTCGGCCGGCTTGCAGCCAACACTGCAATTCCCACATTAAGTTCTTCACGAAAAGCGGCCGGCGACTCAGCGTTGAGGCGCAACGCCTCCAGCGCCACGCCATAAGCCGCTGCACACCCAATTGCCGGTGCACCGCGTACCACCATGGAATGGATTCCTTCGGCGACTTCCGCCGCCGACGAGTAGGATAGATATTCGAATCGGGCAGGAAGAATGCGCTGGTCGATCATTTCCAACATGTCCCCACGCCAGCGCAAGGTTTCAATATTCATTACTTGCCTTCCATGTTCCCAATTTGAAACGGCTCATTCGAGAAACAGATCCAATCCTCAGCGGACTCGTTCGCCACAATCTTGCGCCAATTGTCCGTCAAATAAGCAACGCTTCCTCCAGGGTGATAAAAGAGTTCGGCGCGCGTTGCTCGAATCGTCTCGGCATAGACGCGCTCGTCCGACAACATACGGTTAATCGCATCGATCAATGCATTACAGTTATCGACCACCTGGCCGATCTTTTCCCGATGCTCGCAATAGTCGTCCTGGTGCCCAGCATCGAGAATCTCGCGCAATTTTTTCTCGTTCGGGGAAAAAAACACCACGGGACGCAGTGTAGAGAATGCATAGGTGTAGGCCGTACTAGAAAAATCTGACACCAGTATCCGCGTCTTCGCATACAAGGACATATATCCGCTTCCACTTTTGTCCCATACAAAATTCGGGAAGTGATTACCAGCCGCCACGATACCCTCCACCACTTCCTCGTACTCGTCCGCGTAGGGCTTGAAGACGATTGTAAAATCCGGAAATGCTCGGGCCAGCGCAGTGACAATAGCCTCGCCATGGGTGTTGATCGACATATAGGGTGCCCATGCCTCCTTATTGCGATAGCGGTCGTTCGGCGTCGGTGCATAGGTAATAATGCGTTCTACCTTGGGTGAATGCGCCACATAGTCGATACTGGTGTCTAGCTTCGGATACCCCGCCGGAACGATGCAGTGTCGATGGGCACGAATCTTTTCTTTCAAATACGCCATGATTTGCACCGCTTCCGCATCGGCGGAAACGGCAGATGCGATGCCATTTCGGGCCATGCCAAAAAACTCCGCCCTGCGGCTCCAGTTTTCCGTTAACACGGTCGATGACGAAACAATATAGTCATACAGCGGAAGCCACGCCTTGGCCAAGGTGTGTTTTCGCAAAATAGATTCGATATCATTTCCACCTTCTTCCACCGCTTGATCATCGCTGCTTGATAAAAAGCTATCTGGTTCAAATACGGCAAAGGAAAGATGGTCGATCAAAACCTTAGTGGCAGCAGTAGGTAAACAATTCATAATGCAGGGCGTAACAAACACATTAATGAAAGATAGCGGCTCGAAGAGGTAGTCCGCTCCGCCCACATAGAACGCATTGGGCTCACTCTCCCAGGCATCGCCATGTCTTTCCGCATAGAGGTACAAAACCGCGACGCCCTCGCGTGCAAGTGCTTCCGGCAGGTCGCCAAATTGAGCGCGGAAGGCGCGCGTAGGGCAAAAAAATGCCGCACTACTCCAGCCCTGTGACGCGCGCTCCCGCATCAGCTCGTTTTGTTCATATTGAATCCATCGTCGTGTTTGTGGCGCCAATGCGTCGTACTGCACCGTACCCAACACAGCGATTCTTGCCAACATCGCATCCAGTGCGCGCGCCCACCGATTCGCATCTTTGGCAATATCGTCCTTTACCACAAAGTAGGGATTGTCCAGCCGCTCCGCCAATGGCCCCGCATATCCTGCCTTTTCATGCGCCGCAACCTGGTGATAATTTCCGGTTCCATACGCGGACAAGCGGTTTAGATAATTCCGAAATAATTCCATCAGAAGATCTTGTCCCCCTTGCCAGATTTCCTTGCACGCAAGGTAATCACGCTGCAGCGCGTCAA
>Ga0105094_10001343_pt1 | contig 12846 bp, 10 predicted proteins | sample PPLLak1March2015_2_FD_87023 | JGI IMG/M metagenome (GOLD analysis project Ga0105094, IMG submission 87023) | Freshwater sediment microbial communities from Prairie Pothole Lake near Jamestown, North Dakota, USA - PPLs Lake P8 Core (3) Depth... | ecosystem: Environmental > Aquatic > Freshwater >...
CTCCGAGGCGAGGCCGTTGCGGATGCGCTCGTTCAGCGCGCGCCGCTGCTCGAGCCGGTCGAGCTGCCAGATGCCGAGGCGCACGCACGTCGCCGCGACCACGAGTGCGATCGCGAGGAGGACGATCCATCGGGGCGTGAGGAGGAAGCTGAGGCGTCGGGCCATGCCGCCACCGAGGATAGCGAGGCGCCTACAGGCCGGCCGTGCTCCCGAAGTCGATCGCGATGCACGCGCCGGTGATCGGAGCCGCCTCGTCCGAGGCCAGGTACGCGATGAGCGCGGCCACCTCCTCGGGCTTGATGAAGCGTGCCCGCTCGCCCTGCGGGTACCCCGCGAGCAGCCCGGCGAGGTATCCCTGCGGGTCGTCGCCGCCGTAGACGCGCGCCTGCCCGGCGAGCATCGGCGTCTCGACGTCGTTCGGGCAGACCGCGTTCGCGCGGACGAGCTTCGGGGCCAGCTCGACCGCGAGCGACCGGGTGAGGTTCGAGACCCCTCCCTTCGACGCCGAGTAGACCGCCGCCCCCGCGGACCCGAGCATCCCAGCGTCCGAGGACAGGTTCACGATGCATCCCTCGGTGCGCTCGAGATGGGGGATCGCGTACCGGCACATGAAGTAGGTGCCCTTGAGGTTCACCGCCATCGTGCGGTCGTACTCCGCCTCGGTCGTCTCGGCGGTCGGGCCCTCGACCCAGACGCCGGCGCAGTTCACCAGTGCGTCCAGCCGGCCGTGCCGCCGGACCGTCTCGGCCACGGCGCGCTCGCAGTCGGCGACGACCGTCACGTCGGCCACGACCGTGTCGGCGATGCCGAGGTCGGCGGCCACCTTCGCGAGCCCGTCGGCGTCGACGTCGCTGAGCGCGACGGTGTCGCCGCGGTCGCGGAACCGCGCGGCGGCCGCGCGGCCGATCCCGCCGGCGGCTCCCGTCACGAGCACGACCCGGTGTCCCATCTCGCCGCATCCTAGCCGTGGGGCCGACGGGCGCACTTGCCCGACTCGAACAGGTGTTCTATCCTCGGTCGCTCATGGCCGAGACGCTGTTCGAGCTCCGTCGCCGCACCTTCGACACCCCCGGGTTCCGCGGGATCGAGTTCATCGAGGTGGAAGCGCGGTCCGTGATCAACCAGGTGAAGGGCGACTTCCTGCCGTTCCGGTGGACCGTGAACCCGTACCGCGGGTGCACGCACGCGTGCTCGTACTGCTTCGCGAGGGTCACGCACACGTACCTGGACATGAACGCCGGACGCGACTTCGAGACGAAGATCGTCGTGAAGGTGAACGCCCCGGAGGTCCTGCGCCGCCAGCTCGCGGCGAAGCGGTGGAAGGGCGACGGGATCGCCATGGGCACCGGCACGGATCCGTACCAGCGGGCCGAGGGGCGGTACTCGCTCATGCGGGGCATCCTGCGGGCGCTGATCGACCACCGGAACCCGTTCTCGATCCTCACGAAGGGGACGCTGATCCTGCGAGACCTGGACCTGCTCGTCGAGGCCTCGCGCTCCGCGGAGGTGGCGACGGCGTTCTCGATCGGCACGCTCGACGAGGAGGTCTGGAGGCGGAGCGAGCCCGGGACGCCGCACCCGCGCAAGCGGATCGAGGCGGTGGCCGCGCTGAACGCGGCCGGCGTGCTCTGCGGGGTGCTCGTCGCCCCGGTCCTGCCCGGGATCAGCGACCATCCGCGCCAGCTGCGCGAGGTGGTCCGGGCCGCGATCGACGCCGGCGCGACGCACGTCTCGCCGATCCTCCTGCACCTGCGGCCCGGCGTGCGCGAGGAGTTCCTGCCGTGGCTGGCAGAGCACTACCCCGACCTCGTCCCGAGGTACGAGCGGACGTACGTGCGCTCGTACGCGCCGGCGGCCGATCGTGCCGCGCTCGGCCGCGCCGTCGGCGGTATCGAGCGCGAGCTGCGGCGTCACCGCGGGGTCGCGCCCCCACCGCGGTGGTCGCGTCGCGCCCCCGCCGAGGAGCGGGGCGGCACGCAGCTCACGCTCGTGTGAGCCGACGGCGCCCCCGGCCGCCCCCTCCCGGTTCGGCTACCCTTCGCAGCGATGAGGGGAACCGAGCGGCTGCTCGAGCTGCAGGAGCTGGACTCCGCGATCGACCGTCTGGAGCAGCGGCGCGCGCAGCTCGAGGCGGGGGAGGAGCTGGCCGAGGCCCGCGTCGCCATGGAGGAGGCCGAGTCCGTGCTCGGCGAGCTGCGTCTGGCGCTCGACGCGATCGCCGTCGAGCAGCGGCGTCTTGAGAACGAGATCGATTCGATGGACCAGAAGGCCGCCGCGGACGAGAAGCGCCTGTACGACGGGAGCATCGCGAACACGAAGGAGCTCGAGGCGCTCCAGCACGAGATCGCGAACATCAAGGCGCGCAAGACCCGGACCGAGGACGAGCTGCTCGAGCGGATGGAGCGGCGCGAGGAGCTCGAGGCTCGGGCGGCCGCCGAGGACGGGTCGGTCGCCGCGGCCCGCGCGCGGGTCGAGGCGGTCGGGGGCGACGCGGTCCGCGAGCTCGAACGGATCACGGTGGAGCTCGCCGAGCGGCGCGCAGCCCGCGAGGCCCTCGTCCCGGAGTTCGACGAAGAGCTTCTCGAGCTGTACGACGACCTGCGGCGGCAGAAGAGGGGCGTCGGCGCGGCAGCGCTCGTGGACGGCGTGTGCCAGGCGTGCCACGAGAAGCTCTCGGCGCTCGAGCTCGACCGGCTGAAGCACACCGACGGCGTCAAGCGGTGCGAGTACTGCCGGCGGATCGTGGTCTTCGCGTGATCGTCCACTGCGACGGCGCCTCCCGCGGGAACCCGGGTCCGGCCGGGATCGGGGTCCAGGTCACCGAGGACGACGGCACGGTCCTGTCCGAGATCGCCCGCGGCCTCGGCGTCGCGACGAACAACCAGGCCGAGTACACCGCCGTGCTCGAAGGGTTGAAGCGCGCGCTCGAGCTCGGCGCGACGCACGTGACGCTGCGCTCGGACAGCAGGCTCCTCGTCGAGCAGCTCTCGGGACGGTTCCGCGTGAAGAACCCGACGCTGCAACGGCTCCACAAGGAGGTCCGCGACGTCGCCGCGCGCTTCGAGCGCGTCGAGTACGAGCACGTGCCGCGCGAGCGCAACACGGAGGCCGACCGGCTTGCGAACGAGGGCGTCGACGCTTGGCTCGCGGGAGGCGGCGCCAGCGCGTCGCCCGGTCCTCGCGCGGTGCCGCTCTGGGAGGACGTCGACGGAGGCTGACGTCGGCCCGCCGCTCGGTGCGGCGCGACAGCCCTTGCCTATACTCGGTCGTGGAGGAGCCGGCCGGGCGGCCGCGGTCGGCCTTCGGGCCGGTCGAGGAAAGTCCGGGCTCCGTAGGGCAGGGTGCTGGGTAACACCCAGGCGGGGGTGACCTCGCGAAGGCGCCACAGAGAGCAGACCGCCCGCGCGGGCGACCGCGCGAGCAAGGGTGAAACGGTGAGGTAAGAGCTCACCAGCGGATCGGGCGACCGGTCCGGCTCGGCAAGCCCCACCCGGAGCAAGGCCAAGCAGGGAGCGCTCGGCCTGGGCCAGGCAGCGATGCCGGTCTGGCCGGACAGGACGGCCCGTCCGAGCTCCCGGGTAGGCCGCACGAGCTGCGTCCCCCCGGGGACGCGCCGGGGCGCCGAGAGGCGCTCAGAGAGATGGCCGCCGCCGGCCCGAGCGGGCCGGCACAGAACCCGGCTTACAGGCCGACTCCTCCACCTCCGTCGGACGCGCCCGGGGGCACGGCGACGCCCGACTCGATCGCGCGCCGGAGCTGCTTGCCGGCGTGGTAGCTCGAGCGGACGAGCGGACCGGCCTCGACGTGCGCGATGCCGAGGGCCTCGCCGGCGCGGGCGTGCTCCGCGAACTCCTCGGGCGTGACCCACCGGTCGACCGGGAGGTGGAGTTTCGTCGGCTGCAGGTACTGGCCCATCGTCACGATGTCGCACCCGGCCTCGGCCAGGTCGCGGAGCGCCTCGGTGATCTCCTCGCGCGTCTCGCCCATGCCGAGGATCAGGTTCGACTTCGTGACCTGCCCGGGCCGGTGGCGCTTCGCGAACGCGAGCACCTCGAGGGTCCGGTCGTAGCCGAACGCCGGACGGATCCTGGCATGGAGGCGACGCACGGTCTCCAGGTTGTGCGCGAACACGTCGGGCCCGGCGTCGAGCACCGTCGCGATGTCGCGCTCGCCGCCCTGGAGATCGGTCGGCAGGACCTCGACGCCGCAGCCGGGGACGGCCTCGCGGACCGCGCCGATCGCGGCCGCCCAGATCCGCGCGCCGCCGTCCTCGAGGTCGTCGCGCGCGACGCCCGAGAGCACGACGTAGCGCAGCTCCATCGCCCGGACGGCCTCGGCCACCCGCCTCGGCTCCTCCTCGTCGACCGGGTCCGGCTTGGCGGTCATCACGTCGCAGAAGCCGCATCGACGGGTACAGCGGTCGCCGAGGATCAGGAAGGTCGCCTCGCGCTCCTCCCAGCACTCGCCGATGTTCGGGCACATCGCCTCCTCGCAGACCGTGTGGAGCCGGTTCTCGCGGACGATGCCCTGGACGTCGCGGTAGTTGGGCCCGGTCCCGAGCCGGACCTTCAGCCACGGCGGCTTGCGACCCTCGGACGCCGGAACGCCGTTCGTGCCGACGATCGGCAGGTGCAGCCGTCGCTTGTGGGGGTTGTGGTCGCGGACCTGCATCGAACCGAGTCTATCCGGCCTCCGCGCTAGCCTCGGCCTCGCGCTCGAGCTCGCCGTCGTCGGTCCGCGGCGCACGCTTCGGCAGGAGCACGCGGAACGAGGCACCGCCGCCCTCCCGCTCCTGGACCCACGCGCGGCCGCCGTGGAGCTCCGCGAACATCGACACGAGCGACAGTCCGATGCCGGTCCCTGGCGAGTGGGGCGAGGCGGTGGGGCCCTGCCGGAACGGCTCGAAGATCGCGCGCTGGAGCTCCTCGGGGACCCCCGGGCCGGCGTCCTCGACGGCGATCACGGCCCCGTCGCGTTCCGACCACACCCGAACCCAGATCTCGGTGTCGGGACGCGTGTGCCGGGCGGCGTTCGCGATCAGGTTCTCGACGATGCGCTCGACCTTCGCGGGGTCGGCCTCCACACGGACCCGCTTCGCCTCGACGAGGACCGAGCGCTCGCCCAGCAGGTCGAGGTTGTCCACGGTTCGTCGGACGAGCCGCCCGAGATCGATCGCCCGGTAGTTCGGCGTGACGATGCCCCGGTTCAGCCGGTCGATGTCGAGGAGGTCCCGTAGCAGCCGGTCCAGCTTGCGAGCGTTCGCCGCCAGGCGCGCGAGGAGGTCACCCTCCTCGTCGCCGGGCGCGTGCATCTGCTCGAGCGTCGCCGCCAGCCCGAGGATCGACGTGAGCGGACTCCGCAGCTCGTGCGAGACCGCCGCGAGGAACGTGTTCTTCATCTCGTCGAGGGTCCGCAGGTTCTCGGCGGCCTCGCGCTCGCGCCGCTCGCTCTCTCGGAGGGCGCGCTCGGCCTGCTTGCGCTCGGTGACGGCGTACAGGACCCCCTGCAGGAACATCGGCTTGCCGTCGCCGTCCACCACGAAGGTCGTCTCGTCGTGCACCCAGACGTCGCGGCCGTCCGGCGTGTGGACGAGGTACTCGCCGAGCCACGAGCGACCGTTCTCGACCGCGTCCAGGTAGGAGCGGCGGATCTCCTCGCGCTCGTCCCGATCGACGAGCTCGAGCCACAGCTCCGGGTCACCGATGTACGCCTGGGGGGACACGCCGAGGATGTGCTCGACCTGCGGGCTCACGTACACGGAGCGCATGCTGCCGTCCGGGCGGTCCACGTAGATCGCCGCGGGGACGTGCTCGACGATCGCCCGGTACTTCGCCTCCGTCTCGCGGAGCTGCTCCTGCGCCTCCTTGAGCGCCGTGATGTCCGACATCAGGCCCTGCGAGAGCGAGGGGGCGTCCTCCTCGTCGCGGACGATCGTCGCCTGGTCCCGGACCCAGCGGCACGACCCGTCGCCCGCTGAGAACCGGTACTCGATGTCGAGCGGTGTCCCGTCGGTGTGGTGGCGCTCGACCGCGGCCAGGACGCGCTCGAGGTCGTCCGGGTGGAGGTTGCGCTGCCAGATGTCCCGATCCTCCATCCAGTCCTCGACCGAGTAGCCGAACATCTCCTCGATCTGCGGGCTGACGTACAGCGTCGAGGGGTCCTCGCCCACCCGATCGATGTAGATCACGGCCGAGATCGTCTCGACGAGTCGCCGGTACCGCTCCTCGGCCACCCGCGCCTGCTCCTCGGCCTCCTTGCGGCTGGCGAGCGCCTGCAGGAGCTGGTCCTCGGCGAGCTTGCGCTCGGTGATGTCGTACATGACCCCCTGGTAGCGACGGGACCCGGACCCGGCGGGCGAGACCGGAACGGCCTCGTCGCGGACCCAGACCGGGTGACCGTCGCGGGCGAGGACGCGGTACTCGGCGCGGAACGCCCCGCGCGTGCGCACCGAGGTCTCCCAGTCCCCGAGCACGCGGTCCCGGTCGTCGACGTGGATACGCTCCTGCCACAGGCTCTGCTCCGCGCTCCACTCCTCGGCCGAGTAGCCGAGGAGATGCTCGATCTGCGGGCTGACGTATGGGGCGGCGGCGGCCCCGGACCCAGCGGACGCGTCGCGGGTGTAGGTGACGGCGGGGACCTGCTCGACGAGCGCTCGGTACCGCGCCTCGGTCTCCCGCGCGCTCTCCTCCGCCTCGCGACGCTGCGTGATGTCGTACATGAACCCCTGCGAGAGCTTCGGCCGCCCGCCCGAGTCGCGCTCGACGACCACGGCCTCGTCGCGGATCCACGCGACGGCGCCGTCCCTCTTCACGATGCGGAACTCGACGGCGAGCGATCCACCGTCGCGTTCGGTGCGCGCCCATGCCGCGAGCACACGTGCGCGGTCGTCCGGGTGGATCTGGCGGACCCACAGCTGTGGGTCCGCACGCAGCTCCTCGGCCGTGTATCCGAGGATCTGCTCGACCTGGGGACTGAGGTAGGGCGTGGGCGAGGTGCCGGGGCGCGAGCGCGGATCCCACGTGTAGACGACCGCGGGCATCTGCTCGACGAGCCTGCGGTACCGGGTCTCCGCCACCTCCCGCGCGCTGTGCTCCTCGCGCGCGAACGCCCAGCGCCGCGCCGCGAAGACCGCGAACCCGGTCGCGGCGAGCAGGAGCCCGAGGAAGAGCTCGTCCTCGGAGCCCGAGGCTCGGTGGTGCAGCCAGTCGAGGCCGGCCTCGAGCACGTCGGTCGTGGCGGCCAGCCAGAGCAGCACGAAGACGGCCAGCAGGATGACCACCAGATCCCGCAGGCCGCGCGTGCGCCGGCTGCGTTGCGTGCGTCGACCCATCCCGAACCCGTTACCAGGGACATCGGTCGGCCCGGAGGGGCACCTGAGCCGCGTGCCTGGCGCCTCAGAAGCGGGCGAGCTCGAGCATGCGGTCGAAGACGAGATCCGCGTCCGGCATGAACGCGTGCTCGAGGTTCGAGGCGAACCCCATCGCCGGCACGTCGGGCCCGCCGATCCGCACGAGCGGCCCGTCGAGGTCGAACATCGCCTCCTCGGCGATCGTCGCCACGATCTCGGCGCCGGCGCCGTAGGTGCGGTTGTCCTCGTAGACGACGATCGCCTTGCCGGTCTTGCGGACCGAGGCGAGGATCGTCTCCTTGTCCAGTGGGTTGATCGTGCGCACGTCGACGACCTCGACCGAGACGCCGTGCTCCTGCTCGAGCCGCTGGGCGGCCTCGAGGCAGTGGTGGAGCATGAGGCCGTACGCGATCGCCGTGAGGTCGCTGCCCTCGCGCTTCACGTCCGCGGGGCCGATCGGCACGGTGAACGCCTCGTCCGGCACCTCGCCCGAGATGAGCCGGTAGGTGCGCTTGTGCTCGAGGAACAGGACGGGGTCCGGGTCCGCGATCGCCGAGCGCAGCATCCCGGCCGCGTCGTACGGCGTGGAGGGGACGACCACCTTGAGACCGGGGACGTGCCCGTAGAACGCCTCGATCGACTGCGAGTGGTAGAGCGCCCCGTGGACGCCCCCGCCCCACGGCGCGCGGATCACCATCGGCAGCCCGAAGTCGCCGTTCGTGCGGTACCGCATGCGGGCGACCTCGCTGACCATCTGGTCGAACGCGGGGTGGATGAAGTCGGCGAACTCGATCTCGGCGACCGGGAGCAGGCCGTGGAGCGCCATGCCGACCGCGAGGCCGACGATCGCGCCCTCGGCGAGCGGGGTGTCGATGACCCGCTGCTCGCCGAACTCCTCGAGGAACCCCTGCGTGACCCGGAAGACGCCGCCGCGGGCCCCCACGTCCTCTCCGAGGACGAGGAGCCGCTCGTCGGCGGCCATCTGCTCGTGCAACGTGTCGTGGATCGCGGTGACGACGTTCTTCTCGGTCACGAGGTCTCGTCCTCGGCGTACAGGTGGCGAAGGAGCGAGTCGGGGTCGGGGTCGGGGGCGTTCCAGGCCTCGTCGATCTGCCGGTCCACGTCCGCCTTGATCTCGGCGGCGATGTGCTCCACCTCGCCCTTCCCCATCACGCCTGCGTCGCGGAGGTAGTGCTCGAACTTGTGGATCGGGTCGTTGTGCTTGGCCTCCTCGACCTCCTCGCGACTGCGATACGACCGGTCGTCGTCGTCGGAGGTGTGCGGGAAGAACCGGTAGGTCTTCGCCTCGATGAGCGTCGGGCCCTCGCCGGCGCGGGCGCGCTCCACGGCCTCCTTCATGGCCGCGTAACACCCGAGCACATCGTTGCCGTCGACGACGACCCCCGGCATCCCGTACCCCGGCGCCCGGTCCGCGACGTTCTCGACCGCCATCTGCTTGCCCTGCGCGACCGAGATCGCGTAGTGGTTGTTCTCGCAGACGAAGATCGCGGGGACCTTGTGGATGCCGGCGAAGTTCAGGGCCTCGTGCCAGATGCCCTCGCTCGTCGCGCCCTCGCCGAACCAGCACCCGACCACCGAGTCCTCGCCCCGGTACTTCGCCGCGTAGGCGATGCCGGAGGCGTGCGGCATCTGCGAGGCGATCGGCGAGGAGTGCGAGATGATCCCGAGCCGCCGGGAGCCCCAGTGACTCGGCATCTGACGACCGCCCGAGGACGGGTCGTCGGCCTTCGCGAACAGCCCCAGGAAGATGTCGTACGGCGTCATGCCGGCGACGAGCACGACCGCCACGTCGCGGTAGTACGGGAGCCAGACGTCGCGGCCCCGCTCGAGCGCCCAGGCCGTGCCGACCTGACAGCCCTCGTGGCCCGATACCGGGACGACGAACGCGGCCTTTCCCTGTCGGTTGAGTCGGAAGGACGCCTCGTCGACGAGGCGAGCGGTGACCATCGCGCGGTACATGGAGAGGAGGTCGTCGGCCATCAGGCCGAGGGCCTCGTGCGTCGGGCGGCGCGTTACTCGGGTCGCCACATCACGCTCCTCCGCGGTCGAGTCTAGCATCGCCCCCGGAAGCAACCCGGCTCCTCAGTGGGGCGGTACGCTCCGCCCGATGTCGCAGGACGCGCGCACGCGCACGGCGCTCGAGCTGATCGGCGAGCTGTCCGATCCGGCCGTCACCGAACCCGGCCCTGGGACGCCGCTGGCCGCCATCGGGATCGACTCCCTGGCCTTCGCCGAGCTCGCGCTCGCCCTCGAGGAGCGGCTCGGACTGGACCTCGGCCGCGCCGAGCTAGACGCCGCCGCCACGGTTGGGGAGCTCCTTGGGGCCGTGGAGGCGGCGGGTCCGTCGCGCGGCGCGCACGAGGTGCCGGCGTCGGTCGGCCGGCTCCAGGGGGTCGCCGACGTGCTCGCGGGCGGGCCGCTGCGCTGGTGGCTGGCCGCCCGCGTGACCGGCGCCGAGCACGTGCCCGAGCGCGGACCCGCCGTCCTGGCGATGAACCACGAGAGCGCGCTCGACATCCCGCTCGCGGTGATCGCGTCCCCGCGCCGGATCACCTTCATGGCCAAGCGCGAGCTCTTCGAGAACGGCTTCGCGTCCTGGTCGCTCGAGCGCCTCGGCGGGTTCCGCGTGGATCGGAGTCGCTTCGACCTCGGCGCCGTCCGCACGGCGCTCGCCGTCCTGGCGCGCGGCGACGTGCTCGGGATGTACCCCGAGGGAACCCGGTCGCCCGGACGCCTGCTGCCGTTCCTGGACGGAGCCGCGTGGATCGCCCTGCAGGCCGGGGTCCGCTCGTGCCGATGGCCCTGGACGGGATCGATCGCGGCCACCTGGCCAGGCGACCCCGGCGCGCCAGGGTCCGCGTCACGTTCGGGGAGGCGATCCCGGTCGAGCGCGTCGACCATCCGCGTGAGCGTCGTCGTCGAGCCGCCGAGCTCACATCGGAGCTCCGCCGCGCGGTCGAGCGCGACCTGCGCGCGTGACGCGTCGCGGGTCTGGCCCTTCTCCCGAGGTTTGACGGTAGGGTACCCCCCTAGGGTATAGTTTGATCGTGCGCCGCACGAGGAGGGTTTCCGCCGCATGGCCGGGTACAGCATGAACAAGAAGGACCTGCAGGATCGGCTCCGCAGGGTCGAGGGTCAGGTCCGAGGGATCCAGCGCATGGTGGACGAGGACCAGTACTGCATCGACATCCTCACCCAGCTGAACTCGGTGACGGCGGCCATCAAGGCCGTGGGGATGGGACTGCTCGACGAGCACGTCCGGCACTGCGTGAAGGACAGCATCGACCAGGGCAACAGCGACGAGAAGGTCGAGGAGCTGCTCGCCGCGGTGGCGAGGTTCAGCGGGAAGTGAGCGGGGAACGGGGATGAGCGACACGGCGATCGACGACCGGGAGGGACGCGAGGTTCGTCTCGACGTGCTCGGCATGACGTGCGGCTCGTGCGCCGTCCGGGTCGAGAAGACCCTGAACAGGCAGCCGGGCGTCGAGGCCTCGGTGAACTTCGCCACCGGCGAGGCGCTCGTCCGCCTGGCCGAAGGGGCGCCCACGCTCGAGATCCTGCGGCGGGCCGTCCAGGACCGCGGCTACGACGTGCGCGAGCACGTGGACGAGGCCGAGGAGGCCGCCCGGCGGGAGGAGCGCGCGTGGCTCCGTCGACTGCTCGTGGCCTGGCCGCTCGGCATCGCGACCATGGTGCTCTCGATGGTCTGGATGGAGGAGGCGTGGGCGCGCTGGGCGGTCTTCGCGCTCGCGACCCCCGTGCAGTTCTACGCGGGCTGGCCGTTCCTGAAGGGCGCGGCGATCCGCGCGAAGAGCCTCACCGCGAACATGGACACGCTGATCACGCTCGGCACGATGGCCGCGTACCTGTACTCGGTCTGGGCGCACCTCACGAGCCTCGACGAGCTCGGCGCGGGCATGGGGATGGACCTGCCCGACCTGTACTTCGAGAGCGCGGCGATCATCATCGCGTTCCTCGCGCTCGGCCGATGGCTCGAGGCCAGGGCGAAGGGCCGAGCATCGCAGGCGATCAAGCGACTCCTGGAGATGGGGGCCAAGGAAGCGCGTGTCCTGCGAGGCGACAAGGAGCTGAAGGTGCCGGTCGACGCGGTGAAGGTCGGCTGGACGCTGAAGGTCCTTCCCGGCGAGAAGATCCCCGTGGACGGCCGCGTCCTCGAGGGCTCGGCCGCCGTGGACGAGTCGATGCTGACCGGCGAGTCCGTGCCGGTCGAGAAGGTGGCCGGCGACGAGGTCGCCGGCGCCACCGTGAACACCGACGGCGTGCTGGTCGTCGAGGCGACGCACGTGGGGCAGGACACGGCCCTCGCCCAGATCGCGCGCCTCGTGGCCGAGGCCCAGGGCTCGAAGGCGCCGATCCAGCGGCTGGCCGATCGGGTCTCGGGCATCTTCGTGCCCGTCGTGATGGGGATCGCCGCCGTCACGGCGGTCGTGTGGTACCTGATCGACGGGACGTTCGAGGGCGCGCTCGTGCCCGCCGTCGCCGTGCTCATCATCGCGTGCCCGTGCGCGCTCGGGCTCGCGACGCCGGCAGCGCTGATGGTCGGGACCGGCCGCGGGGCGCAGATGGGCGTCCTGATCCGCGGCGCCGAGATCCTCGAGCGCTCCCGCAGCGTGAACACCGTTGTCTTCGACAAGACCGGGACCCTGACCGAGGCGCGGATGCGGCTCACGGACGTGTTCGGGTGCGTTGAGACGCTCGAGCGTGCCGCCGCGGTCGAGGCCGGAAGCGAACATCCGATCGCCCGCGCGATCGTCGAGGGCGCGGGCGAGCGCGGCGTGCCCGTCCCGCCCGTGACCGGGTTCCGCTCGGTCGTCGGGTCCGGGACGCGGGCCGTGCTCGGCGGCGTCGAGGTGCTGGTCGGCCGTCGCGCGTTCCTCGAGGGCGCCGGGATGACCGTGCCGCCCTCCGTCGAGCGCGAGGCGGAGCGCCTGGAGGACGAGGGCAAGACCGTGGTCTGGGCGGGCTGGGGCGGCGTCGCCGGTGGCGTGCTCGCGGTGGCCGACACCGTGAAGCCGGGAGCCGCCGAGGCCGTCGCCGGCCTGCACGAGCTCGGCGTCCAGATCGTGATGATGACCGGCGACAACCGTGTGACGGGCGAGGCGATCGCGCAGCAGGTCGGCATCGATCGCGTGCTCGCCGAGGTGCGCCCGGAGGACAAGGTCGACGAGATCCGCCGCCTGCAGGCCGAGGGCAAGGTCGTCGCGATGGTCGGCGACGGGATCAACGACGGGCCGGCCCTCGCGCAGGCGGACCTCGGCATCGCGATCGGGACGGGGACCGACGTCGCGATCGAGGCGAGCGACCTCACGCTGATGCGCGGCGAGCTGGCGGGCGTCGTGACCGCGATCCGGCTCTCGCGGCGCACGTTCCGCACGATCGTCCAGAACCTCTTCTGGGCGTTCGGCTACAAAGTGGCGGCGATCCCGCTAGCGGCGCTAGGGATGCTGAACACAATC
>Ga0105094_10001350_pt1 | contig 12823 bp, 9 predicted proteins | sample PPLLak1March2015_2_FD_87023 | JGI IMG/M metagenome (GOLD analysis project Ga0105094, IMG submission 87023) | Freshwater sediment microbial communities from Prairie Pothole Lake near Jamestown, North Dakota, USA - PPLs Lake P8 Core (3) Depth... | ecosystem: Environmental > Aquatic > Freshwater >...
CGCAGGTCTCGCCGCTGCTGGCGCTGTCGCTGCTGGGCTTTGCCGGGCTGTGGCTGACCAGCGCGATGTGGGCCACGTTGTACGGCGTCACCCATCTGGAGGCCGGCCGCTCTTCGGTTCTGCTGGTCTTCGAGCTGGTGGCCGCCGTGCTGTCGGCCATGCTCGTCGGCGGTGAGCGCCTGAGCGGCATCGAATGGATCGGCGCCGCGCTCATCGTCAGCGCCGTACTCATCGAGGCCCGTGTCAGCTCTTCCCCGCGGGAGAAGTCCGAGCGAGCGAAGTGTCGACCGATCGGATAAGCTCAAAGCAGTGTCGGATCGTGGGCGCGAGGAGTGGCCAGCGCTGCATCTACTGGCAGGTGCCACCGCGGGCGGAGTGCCACACCTGTCGCCGATGGCCGACGCCCTGCTCGCTGCTTGGGACGCACAACGATGGACGCTCTTCGGAGATCGGCGCCGGGGTTCTCTGGCAATACCTGCGCAGTTAGCGCCTTGATTATCCCGAAAGTGATAGAACATACTACCTATGTGGAAGTGTCATCCCCATGGGTTCGTGGGATGATCCCCGCCTAGAAGATCATTTCTTCTCGGTCTGAGGGCCCAAAAGCCGTCTGGACCGCAACCCGAGCAGCCCACATGGGCTATTGCAGTTTGATTCGAAACAGGAGGAAAGTCGAATGCGTGCATTAATTTCAGCACTCGCCGTTGCGGGTCTCTTCTCCATCGCGCTCCCGAGCTATTCGGCCGAGGACCCCTACACTGCGGAATCCAAGGCGGCCAAGCCAGGCCGCGCCATCGAGGAAGGCGCTGTGAAGTCCGGCGGCGCCACCGATAAGCCCGGCCGTGCTATCGAGGAAGGTGCTGTGAAGTCCGGCGGCGCCACCGACAAGCCAGGCCGCGCGATCGAGGAAGGCACTGTGAAGTCCGGCGGCAAGGACAAGCCCGGCCGCGCCATCGAGGAAGGTGCTGTGAAGTCCGGCGGCGCCAGCGATAAGCCCGGCCGTGCTATCGAGGAAGATGCCGTGAAGTCCGGCGGCGCCACCGACAAGCCCGGCCGTGCGATCGAGGAAGGTGCCGTGAAGTCCGGCGGCGCCACCGACAAGCCCGGTCGCGCTATCGAGGAAGGTGCCGTGAAGTCCGGTGGCAAGCCCGAGAAGCCTGGCCGCGCGGTCGAGAAAGAAACGACGAAGAAGTAAGCTTTCGTCGATCCCGCAGCGGGATCGCGGATGGCAGAAAGGGGCGGGAGTTTCCCGCCCCTTTTCTTTTCTTGCCTCGACCCCACCAAACCCTGAAGCAAACGGCCAAGCCTGCTCTGGACCTGCGCTGCCCACTATTTACGCAGCAGCCCCAGACGCCTCGCCTCCTGCACGGCCTGCGTGCGATTGCGCGCGTTCAACCGCCTGAACAGCTCCTTGAGGTGCTGCTTGACGGTGCCCTCCGCGACCCCGAGCGCATCCGCAATCTGCTTGTTGGGCATGCCATCGGCAAGCAGCGGCAGGATCTGCAGGTGCCGCGAGGTGAGCCCGCCGTCGTCGCCCTCCGGGACTGACGCTGGCGACGCCGGCATGAACAGCCCTTCGGGCACGAACACTTCGCCGCGCAGGACGCACCGCAGCCCGTCCATCAGCAGCTCGCTGCTGGCGAACTTCGGAATGTAGCCGCGGGCCCCGGCGTCGAGCAGACTGCGGATGATGCGCGTGTCGTTCACCCCTGACACGATCACGATGGGCAGGGTGGGATAGCGTCGGCGCACCGCGAGGAAGCCTTCCAGCTCGCCCATGCCGGGCATCTGCAGATCGAGCACGGCCAGATCCACCGGCCATTCCAGAGCGAGCTTGTCCAGCGCAGCCTGGAAGTTGCTCGCCTCCAGGATGACGACCTGAGGATCGAGCAGCTTCAGGAAGAACCGCAAGCCCTCCCTGAACATGGCGTGGTCATCGGCATGCAGGATCTTCATGCCCGTCTTGTGGTCGCGCGGCTGCCGACATCGATCCGGTCCGACCGTGAGCCGACTGACGCCGCCGGCAACCTGAAGCTGAACTCGTTGCCGCCCCCGGGCGCGGGCCCGGCCTGAACGGTTCCCCCGAGCTTCAAGACGATGCGTTGGACCGTCACCAGCCCCAGGCCATGTCCGGCCGCACGCTCCTGATGCAGGCGTGTGAAGGGGACGAAGACGCGCCGTCGCTCATCTTCCGAGAGGGGCAGCCCGTTGTCGCGCACCCAGAAGCGCACCTGTGTGCCGTCGCGCTCCCCGCCCAGCTCGAGGCGCGGCGGCGAGCCGCCGTACTTGAGCGCATTGCTCAGCAGGTTCACCCACACCTCTCCCACCCAGGGCGCATAGCCCAGCGCCTGCGGCCACGCCTCTGGCAGACTTACGTCGGCCTGCGTGCGTGCGCGCAGGTCGGCAAGCTGGCTCAGGGCCTGTGCTGCCAGGGTGCCCATGTCGAGTGGATGGAGCGTGACCTTCTGCTGCGCAACTGTCGACAGCAGGAGCAGTGCGTCGATCGCGGTACCGGTGGTGGAAAGCGCACTCAGCGCCTGGCCCAGCAGATGCCGCTGCTCATCCGACAGATTCTCCGACTTGAACTTGTAGAGGATCTCCAGGAAGCGGTTGGCGGCAGCGAGCGGCGTCTTCAGGCTGTGGGCGATGGTGTGAGCGTAGGCCTCCAGCTCTGTGTTCTTGAGCGAGAGCTCCTCAGTCTTGGCGGTGAGCTCCTGTTGCAGGCGGTGCAGCTGCAGGTGATGCTGGATGCGGGCCACCAGCTCGTCGCGCTGGACGGGCTTGGTAATGTAGTCCACCGCTCCCAGCGCGAAGCCCTCGACCTTGGCGCGGGTGTCCTCCTCCGCCGTCATGAAGATGACTGGGATGCCGGCAGTAGCCGCGTCGGCCTTCAGGCGCCTGCATACCTCGAACCCATCCATTTCCGGCATGCGCAGGTCGAGCAGAACGAGATCGGGCGTGGCCAACCGCGCTTTTTCGAGCGCATGCGCACCGCTGCGGGTCAGCATCAGCTCGAATCCCTGCTCGGCGAGAAAGTCGGACAGCAGCCGAAGGTTCTGCGGCTTGTCGTCGACGATCAGCAGGGTGGAACCGCGCAGCTCAGTGGCTAACGGCATCCTGTCCCGTCTCGAGGCATTCCTGCAGCAGCGCGACCAGCCGGTCTTCGTCGAAGCCACGCGCCAGCTCGAGCAGCCGGCGCGCGAAGGGACGCAGCTGCGTGTCGCGCTGCTCGAGATCCGCGGCGACCTGCGCCACCCGGACGAGCTTGCCCAGCCGCGCCAGCTCGAGGAGCTCCTCGAGAGCCTCCTGTGATGGCAGCACGAGCGGCTGATCGCCGCGCGTCCCGGCGTCTTCCGTCTGTACATATCGCCAGCTCAGCCCGAGGACGCGTGCGATGACCTCCAGCAGGTCTTCGGTCTGAAAAGGCTTGCGCAGGCACCGGGCGAAGGTGTCGGGATCGGCCTCGGCCCGCGCGAGGTCGGCGGAGCTGGCGGAGGCCGCGACGATGGGAACGGTCCCCAGGCCCGGCAGACGGCGGATGGCAGCCGCGGCGTCGAACCCGTTCATCGCCGGCATGCGCAGGTCCATCAGGACCAGGTCAGGGTGGCGGTGCCGCGCAAGGTCGGCGGCCTCCTGGCCATCGCCGGCGAGCGCGACATCGAAGCCTAGCGGCTCGAGCATCTGGCGCAGGAGCTGGCGGTTCTCGTCCTGATCGTCGGCAACCAGGATGCAGCGGCGTGGACCTTCGTAGCCGGCGATGGGCCTGCGCACCGCCAGCTCCATCGGATGATCTTCGAGGAACGGGAATGCAACGGTGAAATGGAAGCGGCTGCCGCCACCCGGACGGCTGTCCACTTCGATCACGCCACCCATCAGGCGTGCGAACTCCTGGCTGATCGCGAGGCCGAGACCCACACCCGACTCGCGCCTGTGCCCCTGGTCGGCCTGCTCGAAGGGCGCAAAGATGCGCTCCCGGTCCTCAGGCGCAATCCCCACGCCGGTGTCTTCCACGGAGAACCGCAGCTCCACTTGCCCGTCGGCCGCAGGCGCAGCGTGCACGCTCAGGGTGACCCGCCCCGTGTCGGTGAACTTGATGGCGTTGCCCAGCAGGTTGAGCAGGATCTGCCGCAGGCGCTTGTCGTCGGCCAGCACCACGTCGGGCAGGCCCTCGCCCATGTCGAGGAAGAACTCCAGACCCTTGTTGCGCGCATCCACGCACACCATCGCGACGATCTCCTCAAGCAGCGCTCGCAGCCGCACCGGTGCGGGGTTGAGCTCGAGGTGGCCGGCCCGCATCCGGGACAGATCGAGCAGGTCGTTGATCAGGGCCAGCAGATGGCGGCCGCTGCTCGCGATCGCCTGCAGTGCATCCTTGCGCATCGCCTGGCCCGTGGGGCCGCCGCGCAGCAGGTCGGCGTAGCCGAGAATCGCATGCAACGGTGTGCGCAGCTCGTGGCTCATGCTGGCCAGGAACTCGTCCTTGGCGCGGTTGGCGGCCTCGGCCGCGGTGCGCGCGGCCAGGAGCGCTTCGCGCTGGCGGCTCAGCAGGCGGATCCAGAAAATGGCCGCCAGCAGAATCGCCGAGAATACGGCCACCGCAGTCCAGATCGCCCGGTAGTCGATCTTGCTTTCGTAGCGTACCGACAGCCACTTCTGGGAAATCTCGCGCTGCTCCTCCTGGCTGATGGTGAGCAGCACCTTTTCCAGAATGCTGACCAGCTCCGGCCAGTCCTTGCGCACGGCGATGGAGAAGCCCTTCGGCTGCAAGGCCCGCTCGATCGGCGTGGCGATCTTCAGGTTGCTGATCTGGCGATGCCGGATGTTGTAGACGATCGGAAAGATGTCATCCACCAGCCCCGCCTCCTTGCCGGTGGACACCGCCATCAGGGCGTCCAGCAGATCGGAGTACGCGGTCACGTCGTAGTTCGGGTAGGCTCGCGCGACCAGCTGCTGCGAGGAGTGTCCGCCCACCACGGCGATGCGCTGGTTCTCGAAGTCGCGCAACCCGGTGACGAACCCGAAGTCGTCGCGGGTGACCACCACGTTGACGTAGTGCAGATAGGGCTTGGTGAACGCCAGGAACTGCTCGCGCTCCGCCGTCGGTGTGAGCGCCAGAACCGCATCCAGCTCGCGCGAGCGCAGCTTGCTCTCGACCGAAGGGAAATCGAGCAGTTGATACACCTCGAACTCGAGGCCCAGCCGCTGCTTGATAAGATCGAGGTAGTCGGCGACCACGCCGATAAAGCGGCCCTTGCTGTCTTGGAACTCGTAGGGCGCGTAGTTGGTTTCGGCCCCGATCCGCACCAGCGGGTGCTTGGCGAGCCAGGCGGCCTCCTCCGGCGTCAGCTCCACGGCTGGCGCAGGCGGAGTCTGAGCTGCCAAGCGGCCAGGCGCAGCTGCCGCGATCAGCACCGCCAGGCACGCTGCCGCTGCCGGGAGTGCCCACCGGTGCATGAAAGCCAATGAATGCGTCATTTCCGCGGTGGCGACTTACCGGAGACACCACGGCCGATGCCTGGGGTCCGGTAGTGCAATGACCTCGATCCAAAGATGGTATCACGCGCCGCTGCGGACCGGCCCGCGGGCCCCAATCGAACGGACAGGATTAACAGGCTTTTTCAGGATTCACAGGGTTCTTTCCTTCGCGGAGCAGATCAGGTCGAGCGGCGACACCTGTCCTTGGCGATCGAGCATCCTGTTTACCGTTTTCTTTCCGCATGCATATAGGCCCGCCAGCCGCCCAGGCTGGTAATGTCCTTTGCCCCTTGCGCCGCGTAGCCCTCGCAGACGAAGCCCGGGACGGTCGTCCCGTCCGCCAACTCGACTGTGCCGATCCCCAGCGGCGACGGAATCCCCGCTACGAAGGAGCCGAACTCGCCTGCCGCCAGCTCCCAGACTTCCAACTCGATGGCCGCACCGCCCTCGCTCACGCGCACCATGCCAGGCCGGAACGGGGGCCCGCCGGGGAGCGCGTAGAACCTGTACGCCGGCGCGCTCCGGGTCGCCGCAACCAGGCGCCCGCCGCGCGAGGTGAGCTGATGGTTAAGCGGCAGCCCAGACATGTGCGCGCCACACACCGCCACGCGCACCTGGCCGGACGGCGCCGGCGCGTCCGCGATCGTCGTAAGTAACGGCAACGGCGCCTGCGTCGCACCCATGGTCTGCACACACGCGCGCTGCAGCTTTGCAGCCAGCCTGAGCAGCGGCACGTCCTGATGCGCGGACGCGACCAGCGTCACACCAAAGGGCAAGCCGTTGCGCTGGAAGCCGGCCGGCACCGCGGTGGCGCACAGATCCAGCAAGTTCATGAAGTTGGTGTAGTAGCCGAGATTGGAATTGAGGCGGATAGGATCGGCCTCCACCTCGGCGATGCGATAAATGGTTCCCGCCGTGGGCGTCACGATACAGTCCACACCAGCAAGGATCGCGTCGGTCGTATGTTTTAGCCTCTTGAGCCGGTACAGCGCGTCGTAGGCATCGGCCGCCAGCCAGGTCTTGCTCTTGCCGACGATCTCGCGCGTCACCGGGTGCAGTGCGTCGGCATGCGCATCGAAAAACGCACGGATCGCGGCGTAGCGTTCGGCCACCCACGGTCCTTCGTAGAGCAGCCGGGCAGTATCCAGGAAGGGCGTCAGCTCGATCTCCACGCGCTCGCCGCCCAGCGTCTGGAGCTGGCGTACCGCATCGTCGAACAGCCGCTCCGCCTCGCGGTTGCCGAAGAACTGCAGATCCTGCGCACGCGGCACACCGAGACGGAACGTCGATGCGCTGCCGAAGTCGAAGCCGTAGGGTTGCGCCGGTCGTGAGAAGGGATCTTGCGCATCCGCACCCGCGGCCAGGGCAAGTACCCGCTGCGCGTCCTCGGCGGTCAAGGCAAAGATCGAGATCGTATCGAGCGAGCGGCAGGCCGGCACCATGCCCGAAGCCGACAGAAGACCGCAGGTGGGCTTGTGGCCGATCAGGTTGTTGAATGCCGCGGGTACCCGCCCCGACCCTGCGGTGTCCGTGCCCAGACTGAAGCTCGCCAGGCCGAGCGCGACCGCCACCGCCGAGCCCGACGAGGACCCGCCCGAGATGTACTCCGGATCGAAGCTGTTGCGGCCGGCGCCGTACGGCGAGCGTGCGCCGACCAGCCCCGTCGCGAACTGGTCCAAGTTGGTCTTCCCCAGCGGAATCGCACCGGCATCGATCAGCCTCTGCACGACCGCCGCGCTGCGCCCGGGCGTATATGCGAACGCCGGGCATGCGGCCGTCGTAGGCGCGCCCGCCAGGTCGATGTTGTCCTTGATGGCGAACGGGACGCCGTAGAGCGGAAGGTGTTTCGGATCTCTCCCATCGAGCGCCCGTGCGTAGACGAGCAACTGCTCCTTCGACAGGCGGTGAATCCAGACCCGATGCGTGTCCTCCGCTGCCAGCCGCGGCCACAGCTCTTCGATCAGCTCGGCGGGCGTGAGCCGCCCCGCGAGGTAGCGCTCTCGCAGGCTGGCTATGTCCAGGATCGCTGCACGCATCTCTCTCTACACCTTGAAGCCAGCACGGGCCGCCAAGACGCCAAGACGCCAAGAAAACCGAAACCAACGGCTGCGAGCGCTCGAGAGCCCAGCCGATACTCCTGTGCATGGTCTTCCCAGCGCATGCGCGGAGGGTCCAGCGATGAGAAGTTTCTTTTCTTGGCGTCTTGGCGTCTTGGCGGCCATCAATCAGGTTTTCCTTTGCGTCCTTTGCGTCCTTGGCGGTGAGAGCCTGAAGATCTAGGCTTCCTCGAGCACGACCAGATTCTGCCCCGACGCCACCTGCCCGCCCTCGCGGCAGAAGATCTGCAGCACCTTCCCCGCCACCGGCGCGTCGACGTTGATCTCCATCTTCATCGACTCCACGATCACCAGCGGTGCGCCCTTCTCCACCAGGTCGCCCACCCGGGCGGGAACCTTCCACACATTGCCTGCAACCGGAGTCGCTACGGCGCGGCCGTTGGGCGGCAGATCCAGTTCGCTATCCGGCGCCGCCTCGGCGACCGTTGCGTCGGACGCATACTCCGACTGGCCTGCCGCCCGCCAGCGCTCGCGCTCGGCCTCGAAGGGAGTCTGCTGGGTCGCCTTGAAGGCGGTGATAGAGGCCGCATTGTCACGCAGGAAGCGATTGTAGTCCTGCAGCCGGAACACCGTCTCCTCGACCCTCAAACGATAGCGACCAAGGGGAAACTCCTCCGGCCACCCACTTCCAGCCGGCCGGGCACAGGCGCGATGCGACGCAGGATGGGGTCACGCTGCATCGGTGCGTTAGGCACGCGCGCCGCCGACGGCGCTTCGAGCTCGCGCAGCGCCTGGTCGGCCGCGGCTTCGATTCGCGCGGCCCACTCGCGCCGCCGATGTGGGCCGCGCTGCCGGAGGCCGGGTGAGGCGCGTCCCCCCCGCTGACAGGCGCCGATCGGCTTAAACTCGAAGCCCTCGCCTTTTTAGGCGTTCTGCCCCTTGCACGCGTTGCCGGTCGACTTGCACGCCGATCGACCTTTGCACGCGTTGACCCCGAAGCACTTCGTCTTCACGTAGCTCGCCCCACCCTCGGCCGCCACGCTCTTGCCGGCCCCTGCGATGAACAACGTGGCCGCCGCGGCTGCGATGGCCATGCCCGCCAGTTTGCTGCGATCCATGGTGTTGCTCCTTCGATAATGTCCCGGGCGCCGCGAGGCGCACACTGCGCCGTGCTGCCGGATGGGCGCGATGATGCCGCCCGCCCTTCACGAGGCCATCAGGCTGGGGTAACCAATTGCCACGCGCGTCTCGAGCCGTGGGGCGCAACCGCGCAGCTGATTGCGGCGCATGCAGGCACGCCCATCCGGCGGCGGCGCTCGAACGACTCCCTCCCTCGCACCGGTACAATCGACCGCGACCAGGCTGCGCGGTCCGAATGCCGCGATCTGTTCCACTGTCAAGGATGCGGCACGCGGCGGCCGTCGCGTATAGCCAGATTACCGGGACACCCTTGTGCAGCTGCACTTCAGAAGACTGACCCCGCTGTTGGGCGTCGGGCTGTTCGGCGTGGCGCTGATCGCGCTTCATCACGCGCTCGCAGGCCATCAGTACCGTGACATCGCCGCCCAGATCGAAAGCATCTCCGCTTCGAGGCTGATGCTGGCGGCTATGCTCACAGCTGTCGGCTACGGTGTGCTCACCGGGTACGACTTTCTCGGTCTGCGTTACGTAGGCAAACGCCTGCCGCCGGCGCGGGTTGCCGCGGCTTCGTTCGTGGCCTACGCATTCAGCAACAACATCGGCTTCGCGGCGCTCGCGGGCGGGTCGGTGCGCCTTCCCTTGTACTCCGGCTGGGGATTGTCGACGGTCGACGTCGCGAAGCTGGTCGGTTTCGCCGCGCTGACGTTCTGGATCGGATTTCTGGCGCTGGAGGGCATGGCGCTAGCGTTCGCGCCGCTGCCGGCATCCATGCCTTCTTTCCTGCATGGTGGCTGGGCTCGCGTCACGGGTGCCGCAATGCTGGCCTCAGTGACGGCATACCTGCTGACCGCCCTCTTGCGCCGGCAGCCGCTGACGATCCGCGGGCTGGAGATCGCGCCGCCGGGCCCCGCGACAGCGCTCACCCAGATTATGGTGTCCACACTCGACTGGGCGCTGGCCGGCGCCGCGTTGTATGTGCTGATGCCGGCGGAGCTGCACCTCTCGTATCCGAACTTCCTGGCGATCTTCCTCCTCGCCCAGGTCGTCGGACTGGTCAGTCACGTTCCCGGCGGGCTCGGGGTGTTCGAGTCGGTGGTTGTTCTGTTGCTCGGCGAGCATGCGCCGCCGCCCGCCGTTGTGGCAGCGTTGCTCGCATTCCGGCTGGTCTACTACCTGATACCGCTCGGGGTCGCAGCAGGCATCCTTGCAGTGCACGAACTGCTGGAGCGCAGGACCCATGTGGCTCGCGTCACGCGCGCACTGGGCATGTGGACGACTGGCGTGTTGCCGTGGATGTTCGCGATCACGACCTTCACGGCCGGCGCGATCCTCCTGTTCTCCGGCGCGACGCCGGCAGAGGCGAGCCGTCTCGCCTGGCTGCGGCGGGTGATGCCGCTTTCCGTCCTCGAGTTCTCGCACCTGCTCGGCAGCCTTGCCGGCGCCGGCCTCCTGCTGCTGGCGTGGGGATTGCGGCGAAGGCTCGACGCGGCATACCTGCTGTCCCTGGCGTTACTGGCCGCCGGAGCGGTGTTCTCGCTGCTCAAAGGGCTGGACTACGAGGAAGCGACGTTTCTAGTGGTTGCCTTCGCGGCGTTGCTGCCGTGCCGCCGCCACTTCTATCGCAAGGCAGCACTTGCCAGTGACACCTTCAGCCCGAGCTGGATCGCCGCCATCGCATTGGCCGTCGTCGGCGCGCTGTGGCTCGGGTTGTTTGCACACAAGCATGTCGAGTACAGCGACGAGCTGTGGTGGCGATTCGCCTTCCGCGCCGACGCGCCGCGCACGCTGCGGGCAAGTGTGGCCGTGGTGAGTCTTTTCGTGCTGGTGGCGGCCTATCGGCTGCTGCGCCCGGCGCCGCCAGAGCCATCGGCCCCAACGCAGCAGGACCTGATGAGGGCCAGAAGCGTCATCGTGGCCTCGTCCGACACTTCCGCGAACCTCGCGTTGCTCGGCGACAAGACCCTGCTGTTCAGCGACGCAGGCAACGCCTTCATCATGTATGCCGTCGAGCAACGCAGCTGGGTAGCGCTCGGCGACCCCGTCGGGGCGAAATCCGAGATCACCGAGCTGGCGTGGCGCTATCGCGAGCTGTGCGACCGCCACGACGGCTGGCCGGTGTTCTACGAGGTCGGCGCGCATCACCTGCCGCTGTATCTCGATCTGGGGCTGTCGTTGCTCAAGCTCGGCGAGGAGGCCAGGGTGCCTCTGGCAGATTTCGGGCTCGAGGGCAGCGCTCGCCGCAATCTGCGGCAGGGCGTGCGCAAGCTCGAACGCGAGGGCTGTAGCTTCGAATGGGTGGAAGCCCCGGCGCTCGCGGCATTGCTGCCAGATCTGCGCCAGGTTTCGGACGCCTGGCTGAGAAGCAAGAGCACCGCCGAGAAGCGATTTTCGCTGGGCTCTTTCGACGAGCGCTATCTTGCCAATTTTCCGATCGGTGTCGTGCTGCAACACGGCCGCATCATCGCGTTCGCGGATGTCTGGACCGCAGCCGACGGCGAGGAGATCTCGCCCGACCTGATGCGCTTCACCCCGGACGCGCCCAACGGCACTATGGACTACCTGTTCACCCAGTTGATGCTGGCAGGCAATCAGCGCGGCTATCGCTGGTTCAACCTCGGCATGGCACCGCTGTCGGGGCTAGAGGACCGGACGCTCGCGCCGATCTGGGCAAAGATGGGGGCCTTCGTGTTCCGGCAAGGCGAGCACTTCTACAATTTTCAGGGACTACGGCACTACAAAGAGAAGTTCGGTCCGGACTGGAGCCCAAAGTACTTGGCCTCGCCCGGTGGGTTGGCTTTGCCGATCATCCTGGCCAACATCGCGACCCTCATCTCGGGTAGCCTGAAGGGCGTGTTCCTGCGGTGACGCGCTTCTTGCTCTCGGTGATCCTCCGGCTGCCGGGGGTCTACAACTCCCATACCGAGGCAGAAGCGAGCATCAAACAACTCGAGTGGTCGGGGTTCGATTTGAAGAAACTGTCTATCGTGGGCAAGGACTATCACACCGAAGAGCACGTTGTCGGCTACTACACCGCCAGTGACCGCATGAAGGCCCGAGGCGGTGCGCGCCTCCGTGCGCTCGGTGAACCTTCTCGGCCTCGGCAATACCGCGAGCTTCGAGTTTCACTTTTCGAACTGGATCCGGGAAACGGCGGGCGCGGCTTTCCGATCGCACCGGAAATTGCGTGCATGGGCGGGGCATCCGTGCTCTGCCTCTACGGCGCCGACGAGCACGACTCGCCATGTCCGCGACTCGCGGGTGGCCATGTCAAGGCAGTCTCGCCCAGCGGCGGGCATCACTTCGGTGGCGATTACCCGGCACTGAAAGGCAGCAGTGCGGGATGTAGCCGTGAGTTGGCAATCCACCCGTGAGGCCATGCGCTGGCATGGGGGAGTCTCCCGATGAAAGAGCAAAACACCAAGGACACCTCGTGATGACCGCGCGCACCGATGGCGATGGGCAAGAGGTCGTACCGAGTGGAGGTGCCGGCTCTGGAACAAGGGAGGACCGCAGCGCACGTCGCGCGCTCCCCTGGTTCTCCTGGATCCTGGGATTGGCAATGCTCGCCACGGTCATCGTCGCTGCACTCCACTTCTCGGAGGAGCGAGAGCTCGTGCGTATCGCAGAGCGAGCCCAGCCATGGTGGTTGGCCATCGCAATCGTTCTACAAGCAGGAACCTATCTCGCGCAGGGGCAAATCTGGCGCGTGGTGACGCGGGCGGCCGGGCTCGCGTTGCCCTGGTCGGCGGCCTTCAAGCTCAGTCTCGCCAAGCTCTTCATCGACCAGGCTCTCCCCTCGGGCGGCATCAGCGGGACGGTAGTCTTCGCCCAGGCCCTCGAGCAACGCGGGCTTCCGCGCGCCGTCATCATGGCATCGGTGGTCGTCGACACCGTCTCGTACTATGGCGCCTACGTACTGGCCCTCGCTCTAGCGATGCTCATCATGATAGTTGGAGGCCACGCCAGCCCGCTTATCCTCGCGGCCGCCCTCTTCTTCGCGGTGTTCAGCGGCGTACTCACCGCAGCCGCCCTCGTCCTTTCAGGGCGAAAGAGCGCGGGACCCCGGTTGCTCAACCGCATTCCGCTGCTCAGGAACGTGCTTTCGCTTCTCGGCCAAGCAGACCCGACCCTCGCTCGTAGCCTCCCGCTCA
>Ga0105094_10001352_pt1 | contig 12818 bp, 10 predicted proteins | sample PPLLak1March2015_2_FD_87023 | JGI IMG/M metagenome (GOLD analysis project Ga0105094, IMG submission 87023) | Freshwater sediment microbial communities from Prairie Pothole Lake near Jamestown, North Dakota, USA - PPLs Lake P8 Core (3) Depth... | ecosystem: Environmental > Aquatic > Freshwater >...
ACCGTGCACTTACGGGGGTCACAGCTGTTATCCCTGTAGGCATACAGCGGTATCATTGATCATCTGTGCGTGCACACACTGTATCAATGTATGTACTCTGCGCCCCATGCATTCTCAATCCCTCATTGCGTGCAGAGGGGATTACAAATCCCTCGGATCTTATTCTCTTCGAACGCTGTATTGAACGGTGTAAAAAGTTCGGGATCGAAATGGTACCGCTTCCCTGCCCGGAGACATTGTATCTGGGTGCCAGACGCACTCCAGGAACATATCTCGACAGGCTGAATTATCCTGAATTTACCACCCTGATTTATGAACTGGCAGAAGAGGTAAAGAAAATCATTGACACGCGTGGTCCCCCGGTCTGTATCCTTGGAGTTAACTCTTCACCGACCTGTGGTGTTACCAGCACGTATTATGGCAAAAGCGGAGATGAATCCCCCAAAAGGGCAGGCCGCGGTGTATTTCTTAAAAAATTCTCCGGTATTGTGGCAATGGATGTGACGATATTTTCCCAGTATCGTGTTTATCTGGCAGCGCCGCTTTTTTCTGAAGCTGAACGCACCTATAACGCGTCAATTGCAGGGTTGTTGAGAAATAATTTATTTGATGTTTTCCTTCCTCAGGAAACTGGTGATGATTCTGAAACAAGAAACAAAGAAGGGCAGGTAAAGATCTTTGCAGATAACGTGTCGGCTCTTAAAAATTCAGATATCCTTACTGCCGTAATCGATGGTGCGGATGCAGATTCAGGGACTTCATGGGAGATGGGGTACGCCTCCGCACTCGGGAAGAAGATAATTGCTCTACGGACAGACTTCAGGCGATCCGGAAGTCATGAAAAGGTTAATCTCATGCTCGAAGAATCCTCTACTGTGGTGATCAGTAAGGAGCAACTTCTTGAAGCAATCAAGTCACCGTTATTCCTGAAATCTGATTCGTGACAATGTTCCTGGTTTAATAAAACGATATTTTATTGTTTTTTACCAAATCGATGATGATTATTGAAAAAATACGTTAAATGGAATAATCTTTATGACATCATTTATGAAATAGTACCTGAGAGCGATGGCAAAAAAACGCGATGATCGTGGAAAAGAGAAAAAATTAAGACAGGATCAGGTCTTGAATCTTGACGGGGATTTTATATCTCCCGTCCGATCATTTCGTGACCTCACACCCGGAAATATTAAGGCGGTCTTGTTTCACAGCCGATATGCACAAATTCTGCTATTCCTGACGATTCTCGCCTTTATCCTAAGATTTTATAATCTGGGTTTCAACTCTCTCTGGCTTGACGAAGCAACAACCTATAACTGGTCGAAACCCGGCTTTTTTGAAATCTGGGAAATCAGTCGTTCTGTGGATTTTCATCCTCCGTTGTTTCATTGGATCGAACATCTCATGCTCGTTTTCGGCCAGAGTGAGTTTGTTCTGCGTGCAGTTCCGGCAGTGCTCGGGATTCTTACCATACCGGTTTTCTATCTGATTGGTAAAGAATTCCATGATAAAAACGTTGGCATCATTAGTGCAGCCCTCCTGACATTCTCGTATTTTGGCATTTACTATTCCCAGGAAGCGTACTCATACTCCCTGGTCCTTTTTCTTTTCTCGCTGGTGATTTTATTATATTTATTATCACTCCGGACTGACAATACAACCTGCTGGGTGCTGTTTGGAATTGCTTCTGCGATTTCTTTCTGGACGCATTATTATGTTTTCGTTGGACTTGGTGTCATCTATCTTCATGCAATAATTACCAAGGGGGCCGATCTGAAAAAGGACTTCCGTAACGCAAAAAATCTTCTGGTAGCATTTTGTACGACATTTATCCTGATCCTTCCTCTTATTTTTATTGTTGGTGAGCGTTTTTTCAGACTTACGGGATCTCCTCCGACATATGGAGTACTTGGACCAATACTGGTACAGGAAACATTTATCCGGTTTTCAGGGGGGTATTCCTCATTAAACTGGATTATTGCTTCCGTCTATCTGTTACTTATGACTCTCGGATTTGTTTTCCTGTACACCAGGGACAGAAACAAGTGTCTCTTTTCAGCGATGTTTCTCATTCTGCCAATCGTTATCAGCGTGCTGATCTCCTCAAAGATGACGATGAATCCCCGATATCTCATCTATCTCCTTCCTGTTTTTTTTGTCCTCACCTCTACGAGTTTTCCCCTCATATTCCGGCTCTTCCCGAACAGGAATCTGTTGTATGTCACGGTGGTCCTGATTGGTGTAATCAATGCCCCCCTTCTCGCGGAATATTACTCCGGCTATACCAAAGAGGACTGGCGGGGATTTGCGGGAACGGTGCAGGAAAAAACCCAGGATGGAGATTGGATCGTGCTTCTGCCCAGCTACATGTCAGTGCCATTCAATTATTATTACTCAAATGTTACTGACAGAACATTTGAATATGGGGCAAATAACCGCACAGATCTTGAAAAAATAAGCCAGCTGAAAGGAGACAATAGTATCTACTATATTGTAACAGGTGATATTTCAGCAATGAACCCGGAGGGGGATGCGCTTGCGTGGCTTACAGAAAATGCACGGTTTGATACAGAGCGTACTGGTATCTATCTGCTGTCTCACGGTAGCGATCAAAAATAAATTACCCTGATATTTCTGACAAGCCTTTTTTCAAAACGGAAGGAGCAGACAATCACTTTCTGGCATACATTACTATTGAAACGCCCCAACCCCATCGCTCAAATATTCGATCCAGTCTTATCCCGATTTCCAGTAACCGGTTGCTGTTTGTAAGCGCGACAAGTGGAGAGACAAAAAAGAGTGATCTCGTTTTGCATTCTGAAAAGTCCGAGAAAATATTTCGAAGACTTTCTTCTGAAAAAAATCTCAGATGCGTCTCACCATAATTTCTGCCCCTGCCAAACGCATCCCAGAGAAGTTCATAGGCCCCCCAGACAGATCGGTCATTAGGAGTGGTGATGACTACCTCACCATTATTTTTCAAAACCCTTTCTATTTCGTTAGCAAGACGGTCAGGACTCTTAAGGTGTTCAATAATTTCTGCACAGATGATCGTATCTGCGCTGGATGATTTAACAGGAAGGTATTGTGCATCGGCGATAATAAATTCGGTATTCGGAAGACTTCTGCCCCGTGCAAAACGAATCGCATTCATGTTAACATCAATACCGATGGCACGTGCATACCCTATGTTCCCGATTTGTCTGAGCTGAACGCCGCTCCCGCATCCAATGTCGATGACTATCGAACCGGGTTTTACCGTCAGGCTGTCTACAATAGCCTCAGTTTTTCTTCTCTGGAAATACCGCTGGACCAGCATGTCAGAGTTATAGGCTTTTTCATCTATATCCCCTTCAATCGTATTGTAAAAAGATAAAAGGCTTGTATTTTTCAATGGATACGCGAGGAATTTTTTTAATCCAAGAAGATCGACTCCCACTTCAACGAGGCGTGTGATAAGGGCAAATGAAGTTGCAATTGTAGCACTGATACCCATTGCGGTAAACACCAAAACAATCCCCGCTTCCTGAATTCCCCACCCTGCAGGGGTAAGCGGGATGAGGGAGAACAAGGTCAGTAATGGATTCAGGAGCAGGGCATCGAGCGGGTTGAGAAAAAACTGGTGCATTGAAAGTACGATAAGAAACCACTGGAGTCCCCTCAGAATCCAGCCTATAAGGGTAATGGAGAGAATGAATGGGGCATATTTCTGGATAGATCGACTCTGCTCACCGAAAACCAGGATTTTTTTTAAAAATTCCCTTTTTTGCAGGAAGGTCCGGACTCGTTCTCCAGGATGCATAATGATGACATATCCCGCGATTACGGCAATTATAAGAAGGAATGTCATGATGATTGCGAAACTAAGGCGATCAGCAAATATGTAAGAATAGAGGAAATATGCTCCCAGGATGGCAACAATCATCTTAAACGTGAGATCATAAAGATACGTGCTGGTTATCGTGGCAATTCCCTTTTCCATTGGTACGTCACGGTCGTTCAGCGCGATTGCCACGTAAAGATAACCGCTCCGTGCAGGTGTGAAATCAGAAAGAAGCATACCGGCCATGTGAGAGAAAAATGTCACACGTAGTCTGATGTTTTCACCCATAGCAAACAGAATTTTTTTTATCCGGTACGCCATGAGCAGATTGTTTAAGAAATAACACAAACCTGCGAGAAGTATAAACCCGATATCAAGATGCATCAGAAGTGAAAGGGTAAGCTGGGGATCAATGGAACTGACAAGCAGCAGAAGTATCGCTACTGCTATAACTCCCTGGATAATGCTGATAATCCTGCGCCGTTTCATATCATTGTCCTCCTTTCAAAATCTTCTTATTCAGGGAATTCACGGTACAGGAATATTTTCCATGCACGAATGATGTTATTACTCTGCCGGGCAATGAAATTATAATGGAGTATCGATCCGCACTGGATAAGGAAATCGTATATAATTCTTCCTTTCAGCTTGCTCCGTCCGAACTCCCTGTCCTTAAAAATAATGGGGATTTCCTGTACCCGTGTCCAGTGGGCCTTCCCAAGGATTTCAAAACCCATCCGAAAGCCACGGGGTGAAAGTCGGGTAGCTTTAAGAATACACCGGTTAATAGCAAAAAAACCGCTCCCCGAATCTTTAATGTGGGGAATCAGGAGCCGACTAAGAAGTGCTGCACCTGATGAGAGCACTCTGCGTAGTAATGGCCAGTTAATTACTTCACCCCCTTTGATATAACGGCTTCCGATAACCATGTCGTATTCATCATTCTTAAGGAGATTATAAAAAATCGGGATTTTCTCAGGAGGATGTGAAAAATCACAGTCAAGGCACTGAACCAAATCTGATTTTGCCTCCTTTATTCCATCATAGATTGATGGGGAGAGTCCCGGGTTTTGAGTTCGGATGAGAAGGTGGAGAAAGGGATGACCATGCATCAGTCTTTTTACAATAGTAATGGTATAGTCAGCTGAACTGTCATCTACTACAAGAATTTCTTCATTAATTTTATGTGATCTGCACACTGCATCAACAGCTAAAATCATTTTTTCGATGTTTTCTTCCTCGTTAAATGTTGGTATTATCACGGTCAGATCGAAGTGCATTCAAATTACCTGATTATCTGTCATCCGATGAAAGAGATTGAATCAGGAGCGCAGACCGGGACTCAATTCCTTTATCAGATATATACTCATTTTGTTTAAAATATATTCATGAGATTGGCAATCCGGCTGAATACGCACCAGGCAGACGGAAAATTTTCGCGATTTTTCGCAGCGTTTGATTATAATATTAGTATTCTAATTGATATGCGGATCCCGAATATAGATAAAAGATTGGAACGAAATGTCAGCCGGCACAGAATAATCCGTGGTGATTACTCAGTACAAGCCACCAGACTATAACCAACTAAGACTTGGAGCAGATCGTTAAATAAATCACGGTCTCTGTGGTTGTATCTGAATTCCAGTTCTTTCAAATAAAGAGGAAATTTCATGGGATCCACACCATGATATTTCATCAACCGTTCTTTAGCGAAGTACCAGAAACCTTCGATACCATTGATGTAAACTTTACCATTAGCGAACTTTTTACCGTGATCGATGCGTCTGTGTTTGAATCCATATGAGACGAGCCCGTTATAACTTCTGAATCGGTCGGTGTAAATCAGACTGCCTCTCTTAACCTTCTTGATAGCCAATTCCAACAGAGTATCTCCCTTCACATCACCAACTACTTCGACCTTAACCTTACCCCCTCGTTCCAGGATCCCAAAGACCGGGACTTTCCCAGCAGCTCCCCGGCCCCGGTTTCCTTTTCTCCTCCCTCCGAAATAGGATTCATCCATTTCGATCTCACCGGAGAAAGATCCGTTGTCAGATTCGGTAATGATGATAGCATGCCGAAGTATCTGATAGAGATGATAGACGGTGTTATATGCGAGACCCAGCTGTTTTGCTGATTCTCGGACCGATGTATCGAGCTCGAATAATTTGATTGCCATGAGAAATTTTGTGAAAGGGGTTTTCAGACCTTCCAGGATACTGCCTCTCCGGACTCCCCACTCTTTGTTACAACAATAGCACTTAATCTTGAATCTCCGGACTCTCCCGATATGATTCTCCCCGCAGAATGGACACGAGGTATACCGTTTAAGTATCCCTATTTCACGTAAAACCTGTTCGGCCTTCTCTTCATCACTGATGTATTGTGCCAACTCACTTAGGTTCATTCACTGCTCGCCATCACTCAGTTAGTTTATAGCAGTGGCTTAAATTAAGCAATCACCTAATCCGTTTATTTTTATCCTGAATGCGAAACCAGAGCTTCCACTTGTCGTTTGCTTTCTAATAATTCCATAGTAAAACATTGAAAAATTGATGACCCTGATACCTACCAGAACCTGATGGCAGGTGTAAAACAGGAAGGAAGATTGAATTGGATGGACTTTCTTTTTTTTGCATAAAATCTCTTATTTCCAGACATCCTATCATTATCTATGTCCAATCTCACCGTCGCTGTTCTCGCTCCAGTGGATTATGCCAAAGATCTGGGAAAGAAAGGAACGACCAGCGATATCACATTTTATAATATGAAGAAAGGTGAAGCAACGATCACGCTCATAGAGCCGACGAGGTATCCCGAAAAATTATCCTCGCTCTTTTATGCAGTATCCCTTGCAGACCGAATAATCCTGGTCGTTGATGAGATCAATTCCTCATTCGGGGAATCTGTACTCATGCTCCAGTGTGCCGGAAAATCATCTGGTTTCCTGATTCTCAAGAATTATGTAACCCTTGACCAGATTACCCCTCTTATCAGAGGAACGGTGATTGAACATTACGAGGTGATGGATGAAGATATTGTCGGACTCCGGGAAAAAATCCTTGAAATTGCGGTCAAACTCACCGCTCATCACAAAGCTAAACCTACCGGAAGCAATGGTGCAGTTCCTGTTGATCATCATTTTAATGTGAAAGGAGTCGGGATTGTCGTACTGGGCTGTGTAGCCCAAGGGGTCATAAAAAAGCACGATACCCTGAAAGTCCTCCCTACAGAAAAAACTGCCCAAATCCGCTCTATCCAGAAACATGATGATGATGCGGATTATGCAGAAACGGGCGACAGGGTTGGTCTGGCCCTGAAAAACCTCGATGCGGAAGAACTTGACCGGGGATTTGTTCTGACAAATGATCCCGCAATAAAATATGCAACAACAATTATAGGAAAAGCGCAGCTCGTGAAGTACTGGCCATCCCCCCTGAAAGAAGGAATGGTGATTTATGCTGGTCACTGGATGCAGTTCATTCCCACCCGCGTTGAAAAAGTTGTCACAGAAGGGGACTGGAGAATGCCTGTACTTACCCTTTCCATGGAAAAAGCACTTGTATACCCTCCGCATGCACGTGTTGTTCTGCATTATCTCGAAGGCGGAAAACTCCGTGTGGTTGGATCACTCACACTTTCCTGAATCCCACTTCTTTTTCTCTCGTTTTCCCGGTTATATCACCTTTTCCCAATACCTTATCTTTTTGAACGATCATCACTACTCTGAGAACAATGCTCGAGACTATCATTGGATGGATTGTACTGGGCGTCATTGCCCTTGTACTCGTTGGACTGATAATCTGGGCTGTAGGCATCTACAACCGTTTTTACAGCCTGAAAAATTCCTCTGAAGCCACACTGGGTCAAATCCGTGTCGCGATGAAAAAACGGCTGGACATGATCGACCAGCTGCTTGGTGCAGTCAAGAGTTATGCGAAGTTCGAGAAAGAAACATTCGAACGCGTGACCGCAATGAGGGCAAGTGTTGCGACAGCCGGACCAGGTGATCTGAACAAGGTGGAAGCTGAGTCGCGTTCAATTTTCGGGCGCCTGCTGGCAGTTGCAGAAAGTTATCCTGATCTGAAGACCAATACAACGGTCACAAGTCTCATGGATTCGGTGAAGGGAATTGAAGAAGAGATTGCCCGCCAGCGCTATACCTACAACAATATCTCACAGGAATTTAACACGATGATGGATACTATTCCCTCAAACATTATCGGACGCCTGATTGGTCTTATCAAACTCGAGTACCTGCAATTTGAAGAAGCGATAAAAACACCCCCGAAGATTGAGTTCTGATGGGTAATGCCGTGAGTGAAACAAAACAACTGGCGGTACTTGTTATCGCAGGTCTGATCCTCGGTATAATCGGAATTGTCCTTATCAGTTCAGTTCCGCCACTGTTTGAAGGAGACCTGGTGGTCGACTCGTACGACGCAGTGTTGTACGAAAATGGGACTCTTACCGAGAGATACACCTATGATGTCAGGACATCGGGTGAATATCGGATGCTCTTTCGCTTTTGGGAAACACCTCTCACCTTTGGTCCAGGCTCGGGTCCCTGCGTGCAGTTTGTTTCTGCAACCCCTTCCCCAGGTACCATCGGATATGCGAAAGACGAAGGGGGAAATGTAAACGTCATTGGTGCTGCGGAAGATAGTTCAGTAAAAGCAACTATCAGCAATCTTGCCGAAACAAATGAAGTTGGGATATTCAAACCCGATTATTTCAATCAGGGAAAATATACCGTAAGTTATTCGTACATTCTGCATCCTCCCATCGAATACGACCCCACCACATCGCACCTTAATCTGAAATTCGCAGGAGCTGGCCATATTCCCTACCGGAATGTCAGGATTACCGTGCCGGCAAGGCAGGTCGAACAGGTTTTTGCGTATCCCCCGGTGATGGAAACAGCCAGGATTGGTGATGCCTATATTATCACCGGCAGCGTTGGAGCCGATGAAAATCTGGCGGTTGAACTTCTGACCTCTGCGGATGGATTTCTTCAGGTACCAGGATACAGGACAGAAGTAGCAGATATCAGGGGAAAGACAGCTTCAGCGAGTTTCTGGTATAATCTCCCGTATTTTGTGTCAAATCTGCTGAATATTCTTGCGAAACTCGCCGTCATCCTGGTTCCGGCTTTATTAGTAGCCATATATTACTGGTACGGCCGGGAAAAAATATACACAGTTCCTGAATACCTGAGCACGATCCCCAATCCTTCACTCAAACCCTGGCAGGTAAACCTCCTTTTCAAAGGCGACTCGCTCGATTTCGATGAAGATGGCTATTACGCAACACTGCTTGATCTCCACAGGAAAAAGATTATATCGATCACTGAAAAAAGCGAACCGAAGGGAATTGAAATCCGTTTGCTTTCAGGCGCGACAAGTGATCCTTACGAGCAACGTGTGCTCGGATTCATCGACCTTGCATCAGAAAATGGCGTTTTTGATACGACACAAGTCGAAGCGCTCGCACGCAGTGCACAGACGAATAGCAGTGCTGAGGAAAAGGCGTTGAAGTATCAGCGCACGCTTTCCGATGTTACCGGGCGGGTGGACAAGACCCTGGCAGTACAGTATATGGTTGACGGGAGGGACCACCTCTTGCCACTATTACTTACCGGCATTGTGATGTTTGCCGTTACCCTGATTCTTACCATTGTCGAACCGGCGCAATTGTACATCCTCGGACCGGCAGTTGTCCTCTGGGGAATCGTCATCGTACAGTCATTGATTGCCGTTTCTGCGCCATCTACGCTCTTCGGGCACTGGAAAGACGACCGGTATAAAGAGAAACTTGAATGGAACGCTTTCAGCCGCTTCCTTTCTGACATGGCGATGATGCAGAAATATGCACCGTCTGATCTGTCAATGTGGGGTGAATGGCTCGTGTACGGTACCGCCCTTGGAGTAGGAGATAAAGTAGAGCAGGCAATGAAAGCGCTCAATATACGTATCGCGGAAACGGGTGTTCCCATGGGTGTTGTGGGCATGAGTTATGCATTCCTCCCGCTTATTCGTTTCACACCTCCAGGTCACGGGGGCTCCGGCGGAGGCGGTTTTGGAGGGGGCGGCTTTGGCGGAGGCGGTGGATTTGGTGGGGGCGGTGCCGGGGGGAGGTAAGATCAGGTCCTCCCCTCTCACCGTGTACCATTTTCCCTGACCCCCCACTCTTCTCAGATATGTCGCAATAATTCAACATCGTTTTACTACGACTCATAGAAGATATAAATCCGCACAAACCATATGAATACCAAAATGGGAATTTGATCTATGCAATATACGGAAGGCCAGCTCGGAAGGGTCTTTGTCGTGCGGATTGATGATGGCGAGGATATGTTGATCTCCCTGCGCCAATTTATCAACGACAAATCTGTCTGTGCTGGATCGATCCTCTTCCTTGGTGCCCTCATGAACGGGAGGATGGTAACCGGGCCGGAAGAGCCGGTAATCCCCCCGGTCCCCCATTTTGTTATGTTTGAGGGAGGGTGGGAAGTTTTTGGCATAGGGACTATCTATCCTGGCGAAGGTGGTCCGCATATCCACTATCATGCCTCGGTAGGGCGTTCGGGTCATGCCCTCACCGGTTGTCTCAGAGAAAAAGCAATCGCCTATCTCATTGTTGAAGCGGTTATTCTGGAGTTTACCGGTCTTTCCGCATGTCGGGAGCTCGATCAAAAGACCCAGCTTCATCTTCCGGTTCTGGGAAAAGAAGAGGAGATCCATGATGACGACAGTTCAGACACAGGAAAAAGCGAGGACGAATCCGGGAAGAACGAAAGCACAGATGAAATGGATGAAATTATCCGGGACCTGACCCGCGGATCGTATTCATGAAGATCCTGTATCATTCAATAAACCGATTCTTCTTTACAGCCTTATGGTAGATCAACCCGCATTTCTTCCCTTGTCGACCGAAGAAAAGGATAACCTTGGCATTCAACAGATTGACGTCATCCTGATAACAGGGGATGCATACGTTGATCATCCTTCTTTTGGGACTGCCTTAATCGGGAGAGTCCTGTGGGATGCAGGCTTTACCGTCGGGATTATTGCGCAGCCGGGTTGGACTTCTACCGCTGATTTTGCCGCGCTTGGAAAACCGCGATTGTTCTTTGGCATCTCCTCAGGAAATGTCGACCCCATGGTGAATAACTTCACCCCGAATCTCAAAAGACGGAGGGATGATGTCTATTCCCCGGCAGGAACTCCTGGAAGACCGGATCGGGCAACCATCGTTTATGCCAATAAAGTGCATGAACTTTTCCCCGATACCCCGATTGTCATCGGGGGTATCGAGGCGAGCCTGCGAAGATTTGCCCATTACGATTACTGGCAGGATCGTGTCCGCCAGTCGATCCTTGCGGACGCTCCGGCAGACCTTCTTGTGTTCGGAATGGGGGAACGACAGGTATCTGAGATTGCGGAAAGACTCGCTAAAGGGGAACACATTGCATCGTTAAGAAATATCAGGGGTACTGCATTTACTATGGATCTCGCCCAATGGCGCAGTCAGCGGCCGGAAGGCATCATCGAGATACCCGGTTTCAACGAGGTTGCCCGGGACAAAACTGAATACGCCCGTGCATTTGCAATGCATTATGACGAACAGGACCCCATCCGGGGGAGGACAATTGCACAAGCACACCCCAAGACTGTTATCATTCAGAATCCCCCGGCACTTCCCCTCTCGACTGCAGAGATAGACCATATTTATGATCTGCCATTTTCCCGGCGTGCACATCCGTCATATACCCACAGTATTCCGGCTCTTGAGACTGTGCAGTTTTCCGTCACAAGTCACCGGGGATGTTTTGGGAGCTGCTCGTTCTGCGCCCTCACTCATCACCAGGGCAGGATCATCCAGAGCCGGAGCAGTTCATCGATCATTCGGGAAGTAATCCGGATGACGAAGATGCCCGAATTCAAGGGCATTGTCCAGGACGTCGGCGGTCCAACAGCGAATATGTACTGTCTCTCATGCGATCTGTGGGAAAAATCCGGGGCATGCCGGAACAAGCGCTGCAGCCCTTCCTGTAAAACCCTACAAACAAGTCATGGGCATCAGGTAGCGCTTCTGGAAAAACTTCGGAAAATTCCTGGCGTGAAAAAGGTCTTTGTCAGTTCAGGCATTCGCTATGATCTTGCGCTCGCCGATGATTCCGGCTATCTCGAAAAACTCTGCGAGCATCACGTTTCCGGGCATCTCAAAATTGCACCGGAGCATGTCGTAAAGAAAATCACCGACATAATGAACAAACCTGACGGTAAGGTTTTCGATGAATTCCGCGAATATTTTGAATCATTACAGCACGGGAAAAAGAAACGGCACTATCTCCTGCCGTACTTCATGTCAGGACATCCTGGCTGTTCCATCAATGACATGGTCGACCTGGCACTTTATATTCAAAACCACAAGCTCTACACGGAACAAGTGCAGGACTTCACCCCGACACCCATGAGTGTTTCGACCTGTATGTATTATACTGCTCTCAACCCATTCACTCTGGAGCCGGTTTATGTACCTAAGGGGCAGGAAAAGAAGATCCAGCGTGCACTGATGCAGTTCCGGGATTCACAGAACAGGGCTCTGGTTATTGAAGGATTGAATGCCGCCGGCAGAACTGATCTCATCGGTGCTGGCAGGCAGTGCCTGATACAATCCAATAAGGGAAGTGACGTACGATACGCGAGAAAATACAGTAAATCTAAACAATAAGGTGCGACTTTGATCCATTTTTTTTCTGCAAAAATCCACGTTAAGGTACAGCGGTGTATGATTTAGAGGGGAAATTCCATTTTGCAGGCGGTTTTTTATCACGGTCTGCATGATAATTACTATAGCACGAAATGATCTGACTATCAGGATATGGGGTGCTCAAAATGTCTTGCATTCTATCATAAAAGCGGTGCAGGATTTTTAAAATCGTTTATTCCCTTCCATAATCATCATCGAACCGTATGATGTCATCCTCTTC
>Ga0105094_10001353_pt1 | contig 12812 bp, 14 predicted proteins | sample PPLLak1March2015_2_FD_87023 | JGI IMG/M metagenome (GOLD analysis project Ga0105094, IMG submission 87023) | Freshwater sediment microbial communities from Prairie Pothole Lake near Jamestown, North Dakota, USA - PPLs Lake P8 Core (3) Depth... | ecosystem: Environmental > Aquatic > Freshwater >...
GGCGTTCCCGGCTACCCGGTCTCGGCGGCACTCACCGGTGAGATCTTCGTCGCCCCACTCCTGGCACACTGGCTCGGCCGCTCCCCGGACGAGCCGGATACGCTGCCCGCGGTACTGACCCGCAAGGTCCACTCGTCTGCCGGTGACGACGAATACCTGCGCGTTTCCGTCGGGCGTGTCGGCGAGCGCGTGGTGGCGACGCCGCTCTCGCGCGGCGCCGGCGTGATCACGTCGCTGGTGCGAGCCGACGGGATCGTGCTCATCCCGGCCGGCGTGCAGGGACACTCCGCCGGTGAGACGGTGTCGGTGCGCCTGTATCGGACTCCGGCAGAGATCGATCGTTCGATCGTCGTGCTCGGCTCCCACGATATGACCATCGACTTGATGGCGCAGTTCCTGGCCCCCCTTGGCCGTCGGCTGATCTCCGGCAACGTGGGCAGCCTCGGCGGGCTGCACGCACTCAGCCGCCAGGAGGCCCATCTGGCCGGCAGCCATCTGCTCGATCCGGAGACTGGCGAGTACAACCTGGCCTACATCCGGCGCTACTTGCCGGACGTGCCGGTCGTGGTCGTCGCGCTGGTCGGCCGCGAACAAGGGCTGATCACAGCGCCGGGGAATCCGATGGGGATCCGCGGGATCGAGGATCTGGACCGGCCGGAGGTCTCGTTCGTCAACCGGCAGCGCGGCGCTGGGACTCGGCTGCTCCTCGACTACCACCTTGATCGCCTGGGGCTTCCCGCCGAAAGCGTGCTGGGCTACGAACGCGAGGAGTTCACGCACCTGGCCGTGGCCTCGGCCGTCGCCTCCGGTTCGGCCGCCTGTGGGCTCGGGATCCGGGCGGCCGCTCAAGCGCTCGACCTGGGCTTCGTCCCCCTCTTCCACGAACGCTACGATCTGGTCATCCCGCGCCAGCACGCCGAGTCGCCGCTGCTCGCACCGCTACTCTCGCTTCTCAAGGACGACCGGTTCCGGGAGTCCGTGGCGGCGATGCCTGGATACGACGTCACCCCGATGGGCAGAGTGATTGCACGGCTTCCTTGAGGAGGAAGCGAGTCCGCCCAATACCAGATCGTGCGAGCGAAGCGATCCCCGCACGCCGTGCGGGGTGTGGCAATCCCCTTGTCTTGTCATTGCGAGGCGCCCGTCAGGGCGCCGTGGCAATCTCCTCGTCGGTTTCCACGCCCGTGAGGAGATTGCTTCGTCTGCCCCGAGTGCGGGCCTCCTCGCAATGACATGACCAGAGAAGTCATCGCCAGCCCTGGGGGACGGTTCTTCGCCGGAAGAGGCATGAGCATGGAGATCCCGGGACGAATTGACTGAAGCCGCAGGAGACGCGTCAGCGGCCCGCCGGTCGACCGGCGGGCCGCTGACTGTTCGAAGAGTCGAACGGGCTACGCTGCTGCAGGCGGCGCGGTCAGCGCGCCTTCACTCTGACGGTAGGCCTGCCCCACCAGGTGGCCGAAGATCAGGCTGTGGTATGCCGCGGCCACGAAGACTCCTATACCGCACAGCAACACGCCGGCAAAGGAAAGCACACCGGCGGCGATGCCCGAAACCAGCCAGACCATCACATACGTGCCGAAGTTCGCCCGCACCAGCTTGAAGGCCGTGGCCGGATTGATCGCCTGGCCGAGCTCGCCGGTCACCGCCAGGTGCCCGGCCGCGGCCGGCATCAACACCCCTACGACAAGACCGTAGACCGAGCCGATCAATCCGCCGCAGACCTGCACCAGGGCCGACACGGTCTGGATCGCGTCGCTCGGCCGGTCGGCGCTCCCAGCCACCGCGCCGACGATCCCGGCCGGGCAGCCAACGATGAGCCACAAGGGGATCATCCATACGAACATGATGGCGAAGAGCTTCAGACCATCCAGGATGAGATCGCCGAAATCCGCCCACTCGGGCAGGCCGGGCTCGCCGCGGTGGACCCGCCGGGCGGCCTCTAATCCCCAGCCCAGCACGGGTATCATGCCGATCACGGTCAGCGCCAGGGCGGCCCCGATGGCCAGCTTCTTGATCCAGTCCTTGTCCTCGAAAACGTAGGTGAACGCCTTGCCAAAATCCATGCCTGCCTCCGTGAATGCAGTTGATGGTCTTCCGGGCCCGTCGCCTGTGGGCTCACCAACTCGGGCCGCTCATGGGATTGCGCTCCTTCACCCGCCGCGGGGCCAAGCTCCAAAGCCGTCGAGCGCCCGCGCTCCAACGGTCCGGCTCGAACACGCTCCGGGCGTCGGAGGCGCCCCAGCGACGATGCCCGCTCGGGCTGCTACTTCGGGCGCACGTACCCCAGGAGCGTCTTCGACAGAACAGCCTTCTGCTCGGCCGTGAGGTCGGGCAGATCGCCGATCGCCGGGCCGGTGTATGGCGCGGTGCGGGCGTCGACCAGGTGCTCCAGCTTCACCTTGGACAGGAGCGTCCAGGCCGGGATCCTCAGCTCTTCAGCCGCCTTGTAGATGACGTTGATAACGTCCTGGTTGGTCTTGCCTTCCAGGCCAGGGCGCACTCCGGCTTTGGGGAGCACCGGCCTGACGGCCGCCAGCGGCTTCCGCACCGGCTTGAGCGCGGGCTTGAGCGCCGGCTTGGCGGCCGGCTTGACGGCCGTTTTCACACCCCGCTTGAGGACCGGCTTGGCCGGCGCCTTCTTGACGGTCGGCCGCGTCGTCTTCTTGACCACGATCTTCTTCTTGGCAGCAGGCTTCTTCAAGATCGGCGACATCAGGACTCCTCCTCACTTCGCAAAGGTCCGGATGCTCCTGAGGGGCGCCACGCGGGCCACCCGGTCGGACCATGCACCGCCCGGTCCTTTCGGCCGCGTCGCTTTCATCCCCCGTGCGCTCGCGCAGAGTGTATCAGACCCGTCTGTCGACCGCAATGGACGGACCATCCCAGGTCCGCGGCGCGATCGACGGTCCGTCCAAGAGCGCTTGCTCCGTGCCCAGAATGCGACCTGTGGTAGCATCCTATGAAATCCTGCGTCGTCGGAGGTGAGCATGCCCATCCCTGACGTAGGGACCCCAGCGCCGGACTTCGAGCTTCCCGACCAGACCGGCGCCCGCCTGCGGCTCTCCGACCTGCGCGGCCGCAAGGTGGTGCTGTTCTTCTACCCGAAGGCGGACACGCCCGGCTGTACGACCGAGGCCTGCCAGTTCCGCGATGATCTGGCGGGATTCGGCGAGAAGGACGTCGTCCTGCTGGGTATCAGCCCGGACCCGGTCGGTGCCCAGGCCAAGTTCGGCCAGAAGCACGACTTGCGTTACCCCTTGCTGGCCGATGCGGATCACGCGGTCAGCGAGGCTTACGGGGTCTGGGGTCCGAAGAAGTTCATGGGAAAAGAGTATCTGGGGGTGCTGCGGACTACCTTCCTGATCGACGAGCAAGGACGCATTGCGCGCGTGTTCGAGAACGTCAAGCCCGACGGTCACAGCCGGGAGATCCTGGCTGCGCTTTGACCCCTATGGTGTACCCGTACGCCGGCCACCAGAATGGATAGGGAGCGTCCGCAGCCAGACCGTGACCGACTGAGCGTGCTGACTGCGCTCGTCCTGGTCGCGTATATCCTCACCCGCGTCGTCGTCCTGCCCGCGCTGACGACCGAGATCCGCCTGCTGGGCCTTGCTGTGCGGGTACAGGTCAACACGCTTTCCGTTATGCTGGTCTTGGCCGGCGCACTGGCGGCCGCCGGTGCCGACTGGCTGATCCGTGCCCACCCATGGCATCCCGCCGGCAGGAGCACCGCCAAGCATTGGATCGTCCCTGGCTTGGCGGCCCTCGGCGCCGGCGCCATCCTCGCCCGGATTCCGCAGGGCCCGGCCTGGTGGGTCGGCCTGATGTTGGCGGCGGTCCTGCTCCTGACTGTCCTGGCAACAGAGTTCATGCTGGTGGATTTCGACGACCCGCGCTACGACAGCGCGGCCGTGGGCCTCACGGCGCTGGCCTACCTGCTCCTGGCCGGCAGCCTGTATGCCATCCGGGCGGGCGGCCTGCGCGCCACATTTGCCATCCCGCTGGTCTTCCTGGCAGCCACCGCCGTCGCCTGGCGACTCCTGCTGCTCGAGCGCCCGCGCCTGGAAAGCGGCATCTACGCCTCCGTGATCGGCGTGGCTGCGGCGCAGATTGCCTGGGGACTGCACTATTGGCCGATTACGCCCTTGCGGTCGGCGCTGATTCTCGCGCTGGCGGCCTACATCGGTACCGGCCTGATCCAGGCGCACCTGCGCGGTGGGATCGACCGCGGCGCACGCATCGAATTCTCTGCGGTATCCATCCTGGCGCTTCTGGGCATCGGGTTCTTGCGCTAGGCGCCGACGGCCGCATGAATCGAAACCGCCGCGCACAGGCGCGGCGGCATGCTGATGGGCTCCCGCCTCAACCTGGGCCTTCCGGCCCGGGTCCCCGCCCCCGCCCCCGGCGATTGCGAAGGTAGGCGCGCAGACCGACCAGCCGCTCACTGCCCTCGACGAGCCGGCGGATGTTCGGGCGTAGGGAATAGACCAGTAGGGCCGTGGCAGCCACCCCGAAGGCGGCGTACTCCCAGGGGCCCAACCCGGCGATCGCCCGCCACAGGAAGGCAGCCGCGGTGAATAGGCCGACGCTCATCGTTGCCACCGACGCGTAGCCGATCAAGAACAGCGTCGCCACGGCCAGCGGGATGACCATGGCGCTCGGTGCCCACATGGCGATCGCCGCGCCGACTGTCGTGGCTCCACCGGCGCCGCCGCGCCAACGCAGCCGGCCACCGCTCTTCTCCAGCAGGAATACGGAGTAGTTGTGACCCAAGACGGCCAAGGCCGCCGCGGCTGCCTCGAGCCACAGTGCGCCGCCAGCCAGGCCGCGCACGATCCAGACTGCGACAGCTCCCTTCAAGCCATCCAGCAGGCCCGTCAAAACGCCAGCCCAAACTCCGGCTACCCGGGCGACGTTGGTCCCGCCGGTCCGGCCGCTGTGCGCCTGCCGGACATCCTGCCCGGTGGCCAGGCGGACGATCAGGACACCGAAGGGGGTCGCGCCCAGCAGGTAGGCCGCGACCAGTCCAAGAGCGAGAACCAAGACATGCATTCGCGATTGTCCCCAGTTGGACGCACGGGCGCCCTGAATTAGCAAACACCGTCGCCGATCGGTCGTTCCTCAGCCGCTGAGTTCCACAGGGATGGGATGGAACCCTCCCTCTCCGAGTGCAAAGCCTCGGCACGACCATCCCGTTTCGTCCGGCGCCCACACCAGGTAGGCCGCCTCCGGATAGGCTGCCTGTTCGAGATCCGTCACCGAGGGCGCCGGCGGCCCGGCCGGATGAGAGTGGTAGATCGCCACCAGCGCCAGGCCCCTGCGCTCGATGTCCAAAAGTGCATCTACCTGGCCCTGCGGCTCCATCCGGAAGCGGGTCGGACTGGCTGCGGCGTTCGCCACAGGCAGGACCTCTAGCCCCAGGCCGGGCGGGCCTGCCAGCAAGCCACACACTTCCAGGGGCAGGCCCTGGCGGACGTGCCGCTCCATCGCCTTCCAGGCCCGGCGACTGATCGAAACCGACTCAGGCGACATAAGCGCTCCGATTATACCCCGGCAGGGCGAGAGGCCCTTGACAAGGTCACTTGAAACCGGTAATATCGGACAAGTTTAGGTATAATTAAATCCAAGGTGAGGCGATGCTATCTCCCTCGAGCGAAGACTACCTCAAGGCGTTGTATGAGCTGACCGAACAGGGTGGCCGGGCCCTGACCGGCGGGCTGGCCCGCCGACTGGGGGTCTCCCCCGCCTCGGTCACCGGGATGCTGCGCAAGCTGGCCGCGGTCAACCCGCAACTGGTGGTCTACCATCGCCACCGGGGCGCGGAACTCAGCCCGGAAGGCCGGCGCAAGGCGGTGGAGATCCTGCGTCATCACCGCCTGCTCGAGACCTTCTTGCATCAGGAGCTGGAGATCCCCTGGGACCAGGTCCACGCGGAGGCAGACCGGTTGGAGCACTCGCTGTCCGAGGCCGTCGAGGATCGCCTGGCCGATCGGCTCGGCCACCCGACGGTCGACCCGCACGGCGCCCTCATCCCGCACAAGGACGGCACGCTGCCGGTGCGGACCGAGCTGCCGCTGGCAGGGCTCAAGCCGGGCGAGCCGGCGCGGGTGGCACAGGTCCCCGACGAAGACCCCGCCCTGCTCCGTCATCTAGACGAGATCGGATTGCGTCCCGGGGCGTCGGTCACCATGCTGGGTCGGGAGCCGTTTGATGGCGTGCTGCGCATCCGGATCGCCGGCCGCGAGAGTGACACCCTGCTCGGGATGCGCGTCGCTGAAGCAGTCTCGGTCGAGCGCCTCACCGAATCATCGAGGACATGAATGACAGCCAAACTGGACCACAAGGTCAGCCGGCGCGACTTTATCAAGGCCGGCCTGTTGGGCGGAAGCGCGCTGGTAGGAGTGGCTGCAGCCACGCGCCCGCAGAGCGGCGGCACCGGCGCGCACCCGTCCGAACACCACCCTGAAGGCGAGCATGACCACGTCGGGACCATGGGCGACGTGGACCTGACGCGCTTCGATCCATCGGTCTTCATGGCCGCCTTCGACTGGGGGAAGGAGACTCGCGAGCCCGGCGGTCGTACCGTGCGCGAATGGGAAGTCATCGGCATCGAGAAGGATATCGAGATCGCCCCCGGCGTCTGGTTCCCGGCCTGGACATACAACGGCCAGGTCCCCGGACCCACTTTCCGCAGTCGCGAAGGCGATCTGCTGCGAGTCAAGTTCACCAATGGGACGACCCATCCGCACACGATCCATTTCCACGGCATCCACCCCCCCAGCATGGACGGGGTCACGCCCAACGTCGAGCCGGGCGGATCCTTCACCTACGAGTTCGAAGCCCGCCCCTTCGGGCTGCATCTGTATCACTGTCATACGATGCCGCTCAAGCGTCACATCCACAAGGGGCTGTACGGCGCCTTTATCATCGACCCAGCCCAGGGCCGGCCGCCGGCGCGGGAATTCGTCATGGTGATGAACGCGTTCGACACCAACCTCGACGGCGCCAACGAGGTCTACGCCGTCAACACGGTCGGGTTCCATCACATGCGCCACCCGATCCCGGTGCGCGTCGGTGAGCCGATCCGTGTCTACCTGGTCAACCTGACCGAATTCGATCTGGTCAACTCGTTCCACCTGCACGCCGGGATGTATCGCCTGTACCGGACCGGCACGCAGCTGGATACCTTCGAACTCACCGATACGGTGACCATGGGCCAGGGCGAGCGGCACGTGCTCGAGTTCAGCCTGGAGTACCCGGGGCAATACATGTTCCACGCCCACCAGAGCGAATTCGCTGAGCTCGGATGGATGGGCATGTTCGAAGCGACCGAGGAGGCCGCATGAACGCCAGCCTGTCCGCACGCGGCCGCCTCGGCAACGTGCTCATCTGGATTCTGCCGCTGGTCATACTGGCGCTGATGGTGTGGGCCTTCCTGGCCGGCGACCCGCTGCGACTGGCCCGCCGCGATCTGCCTCCCATCGAGGACCTGGCTATCCAGCGCATCCAAGCCGTCTCCGGCGGGCTGCGGGTAGAGATCTTCAACGCCGGCGCCGAGCCCACGACCATCGCCCAGGTCGCGGTGGACGACGCCTACTGGTCCTTCGCTGCCGAGCCGTCGGCCACCCTGCCCCGCCTTGGAAGCTCGACCCTGTCGATCCCCTATCCGTGGGTGCGAGCCGAGCCGGTCACGGTCACGCTGATCACCTCGACCGGGTTGACGTTCTCGCGCACGCTGGAGGTGGCCGTCGAGGTGCCGCAGCCGGGTGGACGAGAATTCCTGACCTATGGTCTGCTGGGGATCTACGTGGGGATCGTGCCGGTCGGTCTGGGCATGCTTTGGCTGCCGGCCCTGCGCCGCCTCGGCCGCCGCGGCATGGGCGCCGTCCTGGCGTTGACCGTCGGCCTGCTCGTGTTCCTGCTCATCGACACGGTCCTTGAGGCCCTGGAGCTGGCCGCGGAGATCCCCGGGACATTCCAGGGGACGGCCATGGTTCTGTTCGCGGCGTTGCTCACCTGGCTGGGCATCATGGCCGTCGGCCGAAGCGGCCGCGCGCGCGGGGCCGCCGCCCCCTCGAACCTGTTCGTGGCCGGGCTGATCGCGCTCGGCATCGGCCTGCACAACTTCGGTGAGGGGCTGGCGATCGGCGCCGCCTTCGCCCTGGGCGAGGCCGCCCTGGGCTCGTTCCTGGTGGTCGGATTCACGCTGCACAACATCACCGAGGGCGTCGGCATCGCCGCACCGCTCACACGCGAGCGGACGCGACTCCTGATCCTGGTCGGGCTGGTCCTGCTGGCCGGTTTGCCGGCCGTGTTCGGCGCGTGGCTGGGTGGGTTCGCCTTCTCACCCGTCCTGGCGGCCCTGTTCCTGGGCATCGGGGCCGGGGCGATCTGGCAAGTGATCGTGGAGGTCGGCGCGCTCCTGCGCCGTCAGGCCGAATCGGCCGGCGAGAGCCCGGTGAACCTGACCAACTTGGCCGGCTTCTTTCTCGGCCTGGTGGTGATGTACGTGACGGCGTTTTTGGTGAAGTAGCCGACGCGCTGCCAACCTCGGAGGTTCAAGATAACCTCCGAGGTTGGCAGCGCGTCCCCCTCACTCGTCCAGAATCCCCCCTTCCGTCAGTCTGCGCATGTCGCCCAGCGCGGCCTCGATCTCGGCCGGGGTCACCGGTCGATCGGCGCGCCGATGGCGCAACTCGCCTCGCGCCGCCTTGGCCAGGGCGAGTTCGTGCAGGCCGGTCCCGCTGTTGAGGGCCTCCTTGACCAACGCCGCGCCGGCGGCGTAGCCGATCAGCGGATTGAGCGCCGTCACCACGATCGGATTGCGCGCCAGCCAGTTCTCGGCCTGCTTGCGATCAACGTCCAGCCCGTGCACGCAGCGCTCTGTAAACGCCGATACGGCGCCGATCATGACCTGCATGCTCTCGAACAGGCTGTGGGCGATGACCGGCATCATGACGTTCAGCTCCAGCTGTCCCGCCTGCACCGCCAGCGCCACAGTCGTGTCGCAGCCGACCACGTGGAACATGGCCATGTCGAGCATCTCGGCCATGACAGGGTTGACTTTGCCGGGCATGATGCTTGAGCCGGGCTGCACCGCCGGCAGGCGCAGCTCCGCCAGGCCTGTGCGCGGGCCGGAGGCCAGCAAGCGAATGTCGTTGGCGATGCGGATCAATGTCAGGGCCAGCGTCCGCAAGGCTGCGGAGAAGTCGGCCAGATCGGCCATCGACTGCATGCTCTCGAACAGGTCGTCGGAGAGCTGCAACTCCCATCCGGTCAGCTCGGCCAGCCGCTGCACCATGCGCCCGGCGTACTCAGGATGGGCATTCAGGCCCGTCCCCCCGGCCGTTCCGCCGATACCCAGCCTGCGCAGCCCATCGGCGCAGCGCGCGATCCGCTCGCGGTCGCGCTCGACCGCGCGGGCGTAGCCGCCGAACTCCTGGCCCATGCGCACCGGCACCGCATCCTGCAAGTGCGTGCGGCCGGACTTGACGACGTCGTCGAAGGCGGCGGCGCGCTCACGCAGCGCCCGGCCCAGCGCGTCGACCGAATCCAGCAGTTCGTCCAGTCGCCACAGGCAGCCCAGGCGAATGGCGGTCGGGATGGTGTCGTTGGTCGACTGGGCCATGTTGACGTGGTCGTTCGGATGGACGCGGTACTCGCCCAGCCGGCCGCCCAGGATCTGTGTGGCCCGATTGGCGATGACCTCGTTGGCGTTCATGTTGTGGCTGGTGCCGGCGCCGGCCTGAAACGGATCAACGACGAATTGGTCGTCCCAGCGGCCCTCGACAACTTCTTGTGCCGCCCGGCTGATGGCGTCGGCCAGCGCCGGATCGAGGAGCCCCAGGGCGCGATTGACCTCGGCGGCGGCGCGCTTGACGACCGCCATCGACCAGACGAACGCCCGCCAGGGGCGCAGACCGGAGATGCGGAAGTTCTCGACCGCCCGCTGAGTCTGCGCTCCGTACAGGGCCCCCGCCGGCAGGCGGACCTCCCCCAGCGAGTCGTGCTCCAGTCGTGAGGCATCAATCTCCGTCATTGGATGTGCTCCTGCGCGCTCTCGCCCCAAGGCGACACAAAGAGGGAGCCCGGCGGCTCCCTCTTCGGTTGACTCCCTTGCGCACCTACTTCTCGAGCGACTTGTAACCCGGGCCGCTCTTGAAGTAGTCGTAGTTGGGCTTGATATCGGCGGTGAGGTCGACCACCTCGCCGGCCTTCATCACCCGCGTATGATCCAGGTGGACCGGCTGGCTGTGGTGATCCTCGCCGTCGTAGGCGGCATCGAACCCGGCTGTGCCGGCGGGCATGCTCTGATGCTGTCCGTCCTTGGCGCTGTGAGCCGAGGGGACTTCGTCCTCGGGGAAGATCGCCTCGAACGGGCACTCTGGGATGCACGCGCCGCAGTCGATGCAGGTATCCGGGTCGATGTAGAACCACGGCCACTGCTCGGCCGGCTTGCCCGGGACGATGCACTCGACGGGGCAGACATCGACACACCCCGCGTCACGCAGGCACAGGCTGGTAATGATATGCGTCATTGGCACCCTCCAAGCATGACCCTCTGCGGCCGGCACGCCGCGAGCGGAGGACGGGCCTGCTAGCCCATGCTGGCTTCGTAGATCCGGCCGACCTCGCTCCAGTTGACGACGTTCCACCAGGCGGCCACGTAGTCCGCCCGCTTGTTCTGATACTTCAAGTAGTAAGCGTGCTCCCAGACGTCCATCGCCATGACCGGCTTCATGCCGCTCGAGACCGGCGAGTCCTGGTTGGGGAGCGAAAGTACCTTGAGCGCCTTGCTGCCATCGACCACCAGCCACGCCCAACCGCTTCCGAACTGGGTGATGCCGGCCTTGGAGAAGGTCTCCTTGAACGCGGCGAAATCGCCGAAGGTCTTCTTGATCGCCGCGGCCAGCGCGCCTGACGGCTCGCCTCCGCCGCCCGGACCCATGACCTTCCAGTACAGGTTGTGATTGGCGACGCCGCCGCCGTTGTTCCGCACCGCCGTCCGGATGGCTTCGGGAACGGCGTTCAAGTCGCCCAAGAGCGCCTCGACCGCCTTGCCTTGCAGCGCCGCGTGCGGCTCGAGCGCCGCATTCAGGTTGTTCACGTACGTCTGGTGGTGCTTGGAGTGATGGATCTCCATCGTCCGCGCATCGATATGCGGTTCCAGCGCGTCATACGCATACGGGAGTGTCACCAACACGTGAGCCATGGAACGCGAACCTCCTTCGCTTTTCCAGGTTGACCGCCCGGTCAACCTTCGCTACCATCGCACCTCGAAGCTGAGGGCGAAGGCATTGTAGACCGTCTGACGTAGATTTGTCAAGAAACCTGTCACAAATGGGATCGCCGCCCCGCTCGCCCGACTCGACCCGCCCCCGGCTGCCGCCGCTCCTGGTTGTCGCTCTCGGCCTGCTGGTCACCTCCACGGCCGCAATCCTGATCCGCTTCGCCCAGGTGGAAGCGCCGTCCCTGGTGATCGCCACCTGGCGGGTCGGCCTGGCATCGGTGGTCCTGGCACCCATCCTGCTTGCGCGCCACAGGGCCAGCTTGAGGGCCCTCACGCTCAAACAGGTGAGCCTGGGGCTGATCTCGGGCGTCTTCCTGGCTCTGCACTTCGCCACCTGGATCTCGTCGCTTGAGTTCACGACGGTCGCCAGCTCCCTGGTGCTGGTGGCGACCTCACCGCTTTTCGTGGCCCTGATCGCCCCACGTGTCCTGCAGGAGCAGCTGACACCCTGGGTGCTCGCCGGGCTGGCCGTTGCGCTCGTCGGCGGTGTGGGAATTGGCTTGAGCGACGCCTGTGAGTGGGAAGCCGGTTTGCGCTGTCCCCAGGCGGGGGAGTTCCTGCGCGGGCGCGCCGTCATCGGCGACTTGTTGGCCCTTGCCGGGGCGGCAGCCGGGGCGGGCTACTTCATGATCGGGCGCCGCCTGCGCCGCGAGCTCTCGCTGCTGCCCTACATCGGACTGTCGTACGGAGCGGCCGCGCTGGTCCTGGCGTGCCTGACCGCGCTGGCCGGGATGTCCATCCTGGGCTATCGCCCGATCACCTACCTGCTCTTCGCCGCGCTGGCCCTGGGTCCGCAACTTCTCGGGCACTCCAGTTTCAACTGGGCACTGCGCTACCTGCCGGTGGCTTTCGTCTCCATCGTCCTCTTGGCCGAGCCGATCGGCTCGACGGTGCTGGCCTTCCTAATCCTTGGCGAGAGCCCCGGGCCGCTGAAGCTGATTTCTGTTATGCTTGTCCTGCTCGGCATCTATCTTGCCTCGCGCTCGCCCGGCACAGGCAGCCAGGCCGGATGAATGCCGAAGGGACGGTGGCGTAGGAGACAACCATGCAGATGCGCTGTTACCGCTGTAGCTGGAGCTTCGCCATCAACCAGGATGAGATAGCCTTCGCATTGAAAGCCCTGGAAGAATCCGGGGGCAATCACTACGATGCCCGCTGCCCGCGCTGCCGGACGACCAACAAGCTTTCGATCGAGCAGCTGCGCCGCGCCGTGCCGAAACCGGCCCCCGAAGAGCCGTCAACGGGCGAGCCGAGCGGACCGGCCTGAGATTCCCCGGCCGCCTGGCCGGCAGTCGAGCCACAGGCAGCCACCGACGAGGGCGGCTCGTGGACCGTCACACCACCCTGATCTCCCCTGAATCGCTCCACGAACACATCCATCGGCCGGATTGGGCCATCCTGGATTGCCGCTTCGACCTGCTGAGGCCGACCTGGGGCCAGGCGGCCTATCTGGAAGGTCACATCCCCGGCGCGGTCTACGCACATCTGGAGAAGGATTTATCCGGGCCGCAGACCGGGA
>Ga0105094_10001355_pt1 | contig 12805 bp, 9 predicted proteins | sample PPLLak1March2015_2_FD_87023 | JGI IMG/M metagenome (GOLD analysis project Ga0105094, IMG submission 87023) | Freshwater sediment microbial communities from Prairie Pothole Lake near Jamestown, North Dakota, USA - PPLs Lake P8 Core (3) Depth... | ecosystem: Environmental > Aquatic > Freshwater >...
GAGCTATACGGGAATTGATGATGTCGGGCAGGCCTGGAAAAGCATTTTCCCCGGGATAACGGTCAACAATATTATTGGCTTAAAAGTGAACACCTTGTTTTCAACCCGCAATGTAGGCACCCATCCCCAGGTTGCTAAGGCTGTTGCAGACGGACTAGCCCAAATGGAATTCGACGGCACAAAATTTCCGGAGAACAATATCATCATTTTTGATTTTCACAATAATTATCTGACTACTCAGGGGTATACCATTAACAGAACAGAAACCGGAGTTCGTTGTTTTCCTACATCATCTTATACTACGGAAGAATATGATATCAGCGGCGTTTCCATCAAGCTCAGTAAAATTATCACCGAAACCATCAATTATATGGTGAACATAGCTTATCTCAAGCAACATTTTCTCTCCGGTATCAGCCTTTGCCTGAAAAACCATTACGGTTCTATTCAGAATCCAGAGGTCAGCGCTTTATTGCACGATTCGACCCGTTGCGGAAGTCCGTATATCGCAGCCATCAGCGCGCTGGAGCCTATCAGATCAAAACAGAAATTTTGTATCATCGATGCCCTTTACGGCGTCACCGCTAACGGACCTTCAGGTGCTCCAACCGTTAATCCGGATAAAATCCTTATGGGACAGGATGCCGTTGCCACTGACAGCATTGGAAGAGAACTGCTGAAATCGCTGGGATTACCTACGGTTCAGGTCAATAAAACAGTGCATATTGATGTTGCTGCCTCAACCTATTCACTGGGAACGAATAATCTAAGCGAGATTGAGGTAGTGAATCTTGATACTACTGCCGCAGGAATTGATGGATATAATGCAGATACGGCCAAAACCTTTGTAAACAGCCCCAATCCTTTCAGCGATAACACCGAAATAAGCTTCTTTCTCAAAACAGCGGCACATGTCCAGATTAATATTTATTCCTATACCGGAAAACTGGTAGCTCAGATCATGAATAAAAAGCTTGGGGAAGGTTTCCATGCGGTATCCTGGAACGGTCTGGGATCTTCCGGCAGCAGCCTGCCCGACGGCGTATACCTGTGTGAGCTGAAAACAGGCTTAAGTTCACAGTCCATTATGATGCAGAAATTCGCCAACCAATAGCCCAAAAATCATGCACACCTTTAAGATAAATATCCTGCTTGCTGCAATCCTTTGGTTCATGGCGGGTTGCACAAAAGACACCGGCAACAAGGAAACCCTTACCATAGAAGATATGCTGGTAAAGAATAATGAGATTACCGGTTGGGTGTATTCAGGTTCAGGCTGGATTGCCAACAACAGTTCAGAACTGACACAACAAATTAACGGCGGAGCCGAATTATACATCAAGCATGGATTTACGGAGGCTGCCAGCCAGTTGTACCATGGGACCATCAACGATATCAGCTGTGAAATTGTGCTTACCATTTATAATCTTGCCACGAATGAAAATGCTGTTGCACTTTTTGACGATCCCGATCTGAGTCTGACAAGCGCACTGACCTGGTCCGATAATCCGGCCGGAACAGTTGCAAAATATATCCGCTACAGCGGCCTGTCGCAGATTCTGTGCTTTTACAGGAGCAACTACCTGGTTTATTTTACACTGGATTTCGACACGGAAGAAAGCCTTAATATCCTTAAGCAATTTGGCTACAACGTGGATGAAAAAATCAAGCAGGTATCCGACTGATTTGTACACTGTTTTTCATGCGTTAATATGAAGAGAAGGTATTTCATCATTTCAGGAGCAGGAGCAATACTGGCATCATTCTTACCGGTCCGCTTGTTCTCAAACTCCGGCATTACTTCCACCGTGTATGAAATAACCGGTGATCCTGCGTCCGCAGTAAAAAAGCTATTTGCTGCCCTGGGAGGTATTACGAAACTTATCGATGGCGATTTGTCAGCAGCTTCTGTTCTGGTAAAACCTAATCTTTGCCTTCCTCATAATGACTCAAACGGTACCATTACCTCTGTTGCTTTGGTAAAAGAAGTTTGCGAGTACCTGATCAATGAAGGTGTCGGCAGGGTTATTATCGCTGATCATACACTGCAGACTTCCGATAAATTTGAAACAAACCAGATTGTAACCTATGCCCGCAGCAATCCCAAAATTAGCCTGATACTGGCCAACGAACAACGCTATTTTGCACCCCGTCAACTGGAAGGCAAGGTGCTCAAAAACACAGAAACATTGAAAATCCTTGAAAAAGTAAACTGTTTTATCAACCTTGCCACAGCCAAACACCATAATGCCACTCACGTAAGCCTGGCCATAAAAAACCTGATGGGTATCGTCTGGGACCGGAAAGTCTTTCATACAGAAATTGATTTGGATCAGGCCATAGCCGACCTTGCAACTGCGATCCACCCCCGGTTGAATATCATCGATGCCAGCAGGGTTTTGCTTAACAGGGGTCCTGTCGGTCCCGGTCCTCTTGAAAAACCAGCTAAAATATATGCCAGCACCGATATCCTTGCCGTGGATGCTGTTGTAACTTCGGGCTATAACTTTGGGGGCAAATCGATTTCGGCAAAGGAGGTTGCTCATTTATGGGCAGCCTATAAGAACGGAGTGGGTGAAATTGATCCTGACAAAATAGATGTTGTACAGCTGACTGCATAATACCTGCCGGAGCATAGGCAGGATTGGCCTATTTTTAACTTTTCGGAGTGGCCTTAATATTAATAAATGTTTTTTCAAATTGTCAAAGTAGAATTGAAATTATCCCGTCATCCTGGTAGTGAATTGTCACATAGGTCCCATGAAATACCGTATAACGGTTCCCTGTAGAGCCCTTCTGCTGGCGTTTATCGCACTTTGTTTGTCCTGTCCCCGCCTTTTCCCTCAAGCCACACAACTCAACCTGAAAAAGGAATTTCCCCTGCTGAAAACCGGCAATGACGTTTGGATCGGAACACCCGGAGGCCTTTACCAGTATAAAAGCATGGATGATTCTTATAAACTGTACACCATTCCCGGTAAAGAAGGGAATGAAATACGGTACCTCTATTATGACAACGAATGGCTTTGGTGTATTCTTGACACCGGACTGGCGGTTCTTCAAACCAGGTTGAACCAGTGGATGGTATTTGATAAACAATCAGGTCTTCCGTCTGACCGGATAAACGGAATCGCTTTTACCGGTGATTATGTATGGACAGCAACGGATAACGGGGCAGCCCGCTTTGACAGGCTTATTGAAGAATGGGAATGGTACGGAACCGAAAAGGGAATTCCCGATTCAAACCTGGTAAAAATTCTGGTATATGATAAGAATATATGGTTTGTAACACAAAAGGGCTTTTCAGAATATGATCCGCAATTTGAGAAATGGAGGCATTTTACCGTTCCTGAAAACCAGCAAATCCTTATTGCAGAAGCCTTTGAATTTGGAAACCATCTGTGGTTCCTTACCAATAAAGGGCTGATTAAATTCAATCCTCAGCTGACCAGCCAGGAATTTTTTTTCAATGAGGCCCTGAACTCAGATAACCTCGTAAATATGCTGTACGAGGAGGATATCATCTGGGCCTTATGCAGCAATAAACTCTATTATCTGCAATCAGAAAGCCAGGTTTTAAAGGAGTTTGAAGGCAATTATTACCTCACCGGCTATACCCCGGTCAATTTCAACCTCGACGCCGGTGAAATATGGGTATCGACCGATAAAAATATGTTGCAGTGGGACCGTTCTGCCAAAACCTGGAAGATCGTCGATTATGCGTCTGGATTATCGGATTCCGCCTATGCCAATATATATACCGGCGGAGGCATGACCTTACTGGTCAATGATAATATTATCGATTACAAATTAAACACCGGGGGTCTCTGGAAAAAGTTTACACTGATCACCGGCACAGGTTCCCGAAAGACCGGCAGCCGTTATTTCTTCAACAATCTTTTCGATAATGAAGAGGGAGGTTATATAGCCCTTAGAAGTAATGAATTACGGCTTGACGGGTCAAGAGCAACCTACGTTTACAACAAAAGTTTTGACGATAGAATAACCTCAGGAGAACGCCTGGACATAAAAAGCCAGTTAACACTGGGTAAAAATCATACTGTATATGGATTTTACAATAACATTGATTACAGTGAAACCATGTATGGATTGAGATATAAGAGCACGGCATTAAAAGAACCGGTACGTGAAGTGAATCTGGGTGATTTCAGAAGAGATCCGGGATCCATCCCGTTTGGTGAGAATGCAAGCATTTTTGGGGCCAATGTCTGGTTGCAGGCTGGTAAAAAGACGGAACGGTTTAAAAGAAGTCTCTTCAGCACCAAAGCTTCAACGGGACAACTGAGGTCACAGAAAGAATTTGAATTCTACCAGGGAGCCACGACAACATTTCATGAAGACATTCATGATATAAGTTATCTGAAAAATGTCTTTTTCTCCATTCCCAACCTGCCGGACAATCAAACTCCGGAACAAATTGAGATTTATCTGGATGATAAAAATCCTTCCGGCAATACTGAAAATACACAGGAACACACAACGATTGGAGGTATTACAGGAGATTTTGACAGGCTTATCGAGACCGAGGATTATTATTTTCATACAGGATTTAAAGCACTGAAAATGAATGCAACGATCCTTCCCGGATACACCCTGGTGATAAGATACAGACTGAATGGCCAGTTACATGAAGAGATCCTGCAGGATAACGGACTAACATCAGGAAGACAAAATATCTATTTTCTGAATGGTCTGCTCATTATTCCCAATTCCTTCAGTATGGAAATCGCAGATAGTCTGAATGCCATTCAGCATCCTTACGATTATGGCATCGATGCAGATCACGATGGATTCGTTGATCCCGGTTGGATCGATTACGAAAACGGATACCTGACATTTCCCGGTCCCCTTCCCTTCCCTGGTATCATCTATGACTCATTGGCCCAATCAGTCTATCATTTCAGCGTGAAATTCGAAACCAGGAGAGCATTGATAAAGCTAAAGCATAAAGACCTCGTTCGCGGAACCGAGACGCTATCGCTCGACGGCCTGATCGCGGCACAAGGATCTGACTACGTGCTGGACTATACCAACGGAACGCTGGTATTTGTCAAAGAAGGCGTTGTCAACATTGATACCCGGATTGAGATTGAATACGAATATTATCTGGGTACACAGAACAACAGGATAAACAGTGTATCTGTGAATTTCAGTCCCGGCGATAATTTTTATGTCCAGGCTGACTGGTTAAATTTTAACAAATCGGCCACCCAATCCGGCGATTCAGCTGCGAATCTGATAAGCCTGCATAGTGAAATGCGGAAGAACTTTGGTGAACGTATTGATACGAGACTTATTACCGGTATTGCCTATCAGGCTGACAGCAATAAATTTTCAGGGGCCTATCTCGAGGGATTGTTAAGCTCATCAAAGTTTCGGGTTCAGTCGAAGTACACGAATTATGATAAATGCTATTCAAATCTTTACGAACCGCAAAGCTTGATCGGAAGAACCAGAAACAGCCTGCAGCTTTTTGCAAGTGCAGATCCGTTAGACTTTTTACGGCTGACCGGTGAATGGAAAAAAGAAGAAGCCTTTGCGGAAAGCCCCGGCAGGACACCTCAAAACCAACTTGGCAATTACGCCATACTGATTCACAGGAAAAACCTGCCCTCCTGGAACATCAGCTATCAGGATATCAAAACACAATCAGATTCGGGGAAAAACGAGAAGTATTTTCTGACCAATCAACTGGAGTACCAGGTACCTGAAAACCTGCTTCATCATCTTTTGATAAAAAATTTGAAAATTCAGGCCTATCTCAGACAGGGAAAGCAATCGGGACAGGAAATGCTGGGAACTGACCACCAACGGTTTAATCATAAATATATCCGGGTTAATTCAAATTTCACCGATCAGATCGCGGGCTCCTTTTTCTACCGCAGAAATGATTATTTCAATGACACCGTTCAGACAAATAATAATTTGTTATCCCGCAATGAGCATGTTTTAATCAACTTTTCGCAGGAGCAATGGCGTGTATTGCAGATTAATCTGAGTGCTGAAAACACGCTGGATCAAAATCCCGTGAGAAACAGCGGATTTACCAGTGCCCGGATCAATAATTTTTCACAGGCCAATTTCCGCTTTTCCCCCGGACAAATCTGGAAGAAACTAAATCCGTTATTCTTCGAATTCAACGTCAATCATTCGTCGACTGCATGGGGAACAACTGACAAATCGACCCGGCAATACCTCTGGCAATTTTATAACAATGACAGGAGTCTGCTGGACTATTCCCGGAAGAATTCCAATTATTATGTAAAGAATGAATTCCGTCCGACATCAAAAATAATCCTTTACAGCCTTGTCGAATGGAATAATCTTACCATCAGAAATGGCGCCAGCGAATTGGAGCAGTTATACAGGCGCTGGAATGAAAAGCTTGAATTAAAGCTGGGATATACGTTGCGACTGATCCTGCAGTACAAACAGTATTACCAGGACAGAAGCCATTCAAGAATATACAAGTATTATGAACCATCTGCATGGATTGAACACCGGTGGAACAGCAGCTTACAGGACATTGTGAATATTCAGTACCGGATCAGCAGCATAGAGGAAAGCAATCTCCTTTCTAACGGTACAAACTGGGTCATCGGTTACAACATAATATGGAGAAAAGAGAAATTTATCGGATTGAAGCGACTTGAGATACGCAATGACATTGCAGAAAACATCGCACTAACAGAAGGGGACAACGGGAATAAGAATTACCTGCTTACCAACAGTACATCGGTTGACCTCTATCCGTTTTATTCGGCTATTATCCGGTTTCAATTGCAGTACCGGAACAATTATGATCTGTTGTTTTCAACCAATACCTATGATGATTTTGCTTACAACTTTAAGTTTATCCTGAGATTTTAATAAGGCTCGGTTTTCAGGAGCTTATCAGCGATCTGAAAACCGAAAGCCGAATTATCCCGATAGCGAAGCGTATCGGGATCGGGTCAATTCCCCGTTGCTTGCGGAGGATTTGATTTCAGTATTTGGTTTTAATATCCCGACTGATTACGGCGGGATAGTTTATTAATATCCCCATACCTATCAAAATTGTTTTAGTAATTCAATCCTCTTTTCAATCGGCGGATGGGTTGAAAAAACACCGGCGAGGGAAAAACCGCTTATGCTGGGCTGCTTTTCTTTAGGGTTGTCAATAAACATCTGCGCCACATCTTTGCGGTTGACGGCTTCGATACACGGGTCCTTCGATATCTTTTCCAGGGCTGAAGCCAGGGCCAGCGGATTTTTTGTCAGCTCCGCGGCACCGGCATCCGCCATATACTCACGCTTCTTCGAAAGGGCAAACCGGAAGATGCTGGACAACAAATACCCTACTGCGGCCAGCAGAAAGGCGATCAGCACCAGCCTGCCGTCTTTTTTCCCACCCCGGCTTCCGCCGCCAAATCTTACGGTACGCATCAGCGCTTCGGTGAGAAAGGCAAAGATCCCTACGAAAATAATGGAAACGATCAGTAACCTTACATCACGGTTCCTGATGTGGGTGAGCTCATGGGCGATAACTGCTTCCAACTCCTCGTCATTGAGCTTGTCGATAATCCCGCGTGACAGGGATATGGTGTAACTAGACGTATTAATGCCGCTGGCAAAAGCATTCAGCGAATCATCCCCGATGACGTTGATCCCGGGCATTTTCATACCGCTGCTGATGCAAAGGTTCTCCACCAGATTGTATACCCTTTTGTTTTCCATACGCTCCAGCGGAGCCGAACCGGTTGCTTTCCTGATCATGGCTGAATGTGAAAAAAAGGCGATCACAAACCAGGCCAGAACGCCTGCCGATACCCAGGGGATGAACCTCAGAAAGTCCCTGGTGGTAAAATACAACCGTTGTTCAGTCTGTTCCTGAATGAAATAAAAAAAGATCCATACCAGCACAAAAATAACGGCCGGAAACAAGATCAACAATATTACCGATTTTATATTGTTCTTCCAGATCTGGCTATGGAGCCCGACATATTTCATCCCAGCTTAAAAGTTTAATTTGGGAGCTTCTTCAGATTTTTCCCGCATTTCCGTACCCAGGTCAAACATGGGTTCACGCCTGAATCCGAACATACCGGCAAGGATGTTGGAAGGAAATGTCTCCACTGCATTGTTGAGCTCTTTGGTGGCGGAATTGAAAAATCTGCGCGCGGCAGCCAGTTTATTCTCAATATCGGATATTTCTTCCTGCAGCTGAATAAAATTCTGACTGGCTTTCAGATCGGGATAAGCCTCAACAGCCACCTTTAATCCCTGCAAAGCACTGCTAACCTGCGATTCAGCAGCAATTTTCTCATTGATGGTCGTTGCCTGCAAAGCGTTGGCACGGGCATTGGTAATGTCGGTGAGCACAGTGCTTTCATGTTTCATATAGCCCTTTACCGATTCCACCAGCTGGGGAATCAGATCGAGCCGTTGCTTTAACTGCACATCGATATCTGCAAAAGCGTTTTCGCGGTTGTTTCTCAGCTTTATCAGTCTGTTATACAGTCCGATAGCGAGGAGTACCAGAACGACAAGAATAACAATAATGGCTAAAAACATATCTTTAATTTGTTGATGAATAATAAAGCTAATTTATGATTTTCCCCGGATTCTCAATAATGAAAAAAGTCACTTCCTGCCGGACGGGCAGGGATGAATTATTATCGTTCACATATCACCAAACCGTTTCATCGCCTCGGAGAGGATGGCCGCGGTGGCTGTGGCGCCGCAACGGGATGCCCCCGCGTCTTTCATCTTCAGCAGGTCATCGAGCGTGCGAACACCACCGGCTGCTTTCACCTTTACGTTTGGGCCAACATGCCTGCGCATCAGCCCGACATCGCTTACGGTGGCTCCCTGGTAATTATAATCGCCGCCCGGCAGCTTCACAAAACCATAGCCGGTGGAAGTCTTGACATAGTCAGCTTCAGCCCTTGTACAGATCTCACACAGGCGGACCTTGTCCTCCTCCTTTGTCACATAATCGGTTTCAAAGATCACCTTCACCAGGGCACGGTGCTCATGACAAAGGGCCGTGATCACCCTGATCTCGTTTTCAACATAATTCCAGTCGCCCGACAATGCTTTCCCGATATTGATCACCATGTCGATTTCGGCAGCGCCGTCGCTGCATGCCTGTATGGCTTCGAAAACCTTCACGGCCTGGCTGCTGTTCCCGTGCGGGAAACCGACGACGCAGCCGACTGCCACTTCCGTATCTTTCAGCAGTTCAACGGCTTTCCTGACCATATAAGGCTTGACACATACTGACGCCACACCAAAGCGTTTTGCCACCTCACATTCCCTTTCCAGCACCTCATCGGTCATCGTGGGATGCAGGATGGAATGGTCGATCATGCCGGCAAGCTCTTTTACCTTATTCATAAAAACCTTTGCATTAGCGTCCCTGGTGGTTAATTTCTTTTTTATCCTTTGCCGTGCCACTTGGTTGTGGAGATGAAGAGACTCGAACTCTCGACCTTACGGATGCGAACCGTACGCTCTAGCCACCTGAGCTACATCCCCGATCTTATTTTTTTCCGGCCCAAATGTACAAATAATACCTTTATAAGGCAATTGTTGCTGTTCGGGCTTAATTTTAAAGCGCAGCGATTTTGTTCCGTTGATGGCATCAATAGCTATTTTCTGATCCTCACGTAAATATGTTTGATATGTGTTTTTTCAACTTCCCTTTCATCAATTTCAAAATGCTTGTGCAGCGATTTTATCAATGGGGTCAGTTTGAAAAAACCAAAATTTCGCGGGTCAAAATCCGGTCTTTTTTTAATGATCAGTGCCCCGACTTCGGCGAGGAAGGCCCAGCCGTTATCTTCCGCCAGGTCCTCTACCGAAGATTTCAATAACTGAATGAATCCTTTGTCAATGACATCAATTTTTGTATTGGCATGTGCCGGAGTGGTTACGGCTTCTGTCCTTGAAATTTCTGCAGCACCGATAATTTCAATGTAAATGAACTTGTCACAGGCTACGATGAAAGGACCGGGTGTTTTTTTCGCCCCTATCCCGATGACCAGCATGCCGGATTCCCTTAACCGGGTAGCCAGCCGGGTGAAATCACTGTCACTGGAGACCAGGCAGAATCCGTCCACTTTCTCGCTGTGAAGAATATCCATGGCGTCAATGATCATGGCGGAATCAGTTGCATTCTTGCCTGTCGTATAGCTGTATTGCTGAACCGGGGTGATGGCATGCTCAAGCAAAGCCGGTTTCCACCCCGATACGGTCGGCTTGGTCCAGTCGCCGTAGATTCTTTTAATGGTGGGTGTCCCGAGTTTTGCAATCTCATCGAGCATCCCTTTTATATTGGAATAAGGAATATTATCCGCATCAATAAGCACTGCCAGTTTCAAATCGTTTTTCTCTCTCATGGCTAACGGTTTAATAATTATCTTCAATTCACGAATTTACACAGAATAAGTATTATTGTCAGCGCCATATCCATAATTTTTCGCAAACAGTTTTCAGCCATTGTCTTTTGATAAGATAAACAAATTAAATACCTTTCATTGCCTAAAACTTCACACCTGATGATATCCGGCTCTGACAAACCTGATTATCGTTCCGCTGATCCATTCGATAATCATCAGTTCAACAGCCTTTTCAACGAGCTTTATACCCCGCTGTGCCGGTACAGCATGAAGTTCGTCACTCAAAAGGATGCGGCAGAAGATATCGTACAGGTAGTTTTCATATACTTATGGGAGAATTGGAAAAGGCTGGCCGGCCTTTCATCGCTCAGGTCTTATGCCTATACTGCGGTGAAAAACGGATCACTGAACCACCTTCAGAAGCAATACTGGCTGAAGACAAATGATACGGTTCCTGAAATCCCTGAATCCATTATCAGTATTGCATTGCCTGATCCGCAGGAATGGCTTGAAAGCAAAGAGCTGGAGCAGATCCTCGAAAAAGCCCTGGAGGCTTTGCCACTGCAATGCCGGGCCATATTCACCATGAAGCGGTTCGGGGAACTCAGCAACAAACAGGTGGCAGGGAAATTAAAACTTTCAGTAAAGACCGTTGAAGCACAAATGACCATAGCGCTCAGGAAAATAGCTGCTTTCGTTTCTGCCCGGTGGGGATGAAAGTCTTTCCCGGGATCGCTTTAAAAAAAGCCACTTTCTTTTAGGGGTTCCTGCCACTTTTTTTGCTTTATCATTAAATAATCCATCATGATGAAATCTGAAAAGATTGATAATCTGCTGATAAAAATTCTCACAGAAACGGCAGACCCGGCAGAGCGGGAGGATTTTGAAAACTGGCTCAGTAAGGCGGAGGAGAACAAGGTACGCTTTCAGAAAATCAGGATCCTCTGGGAACGCCTGAAAGTGACATATGATACGGCAACATTCGATGAAGCAGCGGCAAAAGAAAAGATCCGTTTCGCTATTCAGCAAATCTCTTCGAAAACACGCCGACTGAAAAACCGGTTCCTGATCCCGGCGGCCGCATCCATACTGCTGCTGATGGGATTGGGATTGATTGCCTTTTATACCCTTAAGTCCGGCCATGATGATTATAAAGAGTATACCTCCGGAAACAATATTAAAGAAATCGTGCTGCCTGACAACTCGCATGTCTTGCTAAACGAGAACAGTACTCTCCATGCTCCTGAAGTTTTTTCAGGAAATAACCGCAAGGTCATGATCCAGGGAGAAGGTTATTTTGAGGTAACCCGTGATGAAACACGGCCATTTAAGGTGAAGGCCGGCAAAACCATTATAAAGGTGCTGGGGACTGCTTTTAGCGTAAAAACAGAGAAGGAAAGCCAGAACGTATCCGTTTTTGTTAACAGCGGGAAGGTGTCTTTTTCAAGGTCGGGCAGTCTGAAAGGAAGCCATATATTGACGCCGGGCACCAAAGGAAAATATATGGCTTCAAACCGCGAAATAAAGACTGCTGCCGTCACCGATCAGAATTATCTGTCGTGGAAAACCGGTATATTAAGTTTTGACGCTGCTCCTGTCGATGAAGTTTGCAGCCTGCTGAGCCGGCATTACCACAAAAAGATAACAACTACCCTCAGCGATACAAACCTGACGTTAACCGGAAGTTTTTATCAGGAGTCACTGGAAGAGATTTTGGAAACGATCAGGCTTACCCTGGATATTAAAGTAAAAGCTTCCGAAGATGAATATGTATTGTATCAATAATGAAAAAAAACCATTGAAAATTACTTAATCCTATACTAAAAATTGTGAATCCCCTACGCCTGATCATATTGCTGCTGACAATCCTGCCATGCTTTCTCTCCCCGGCCCAGATCACGGAAAGATTGCAGCAGACCACTGTTAAGTTCAGCAGTATAAATCTGACCGTGAAAGAAGCCATCGATGAAATGAACAGGCTGCCCGAAATAAGCATTGTATATAATGGCAACGAGTCATTTCTGAAAATAGATGTTGTCTTGCCGAAATATCCCATAACCGTTCAACAGGCACTTGATGAAATAAAACAACAGGCACCGGTCGAAATTCTTTTCAATCACAACCATGTCATTATGAAAGCCAGGAAAATGGCTGAGCTGTATTCGCTGGAAGGAACCGTGAAGGATGAGGCAACCGGAGAAGCCTTGATCGGCGCAACCATCAGTCCTGAGGGGACAGGGACCGGAACTGTCACTGACGCACAGGGTAACTTCATTCTCCGGCTGAAACCCGGAAATTACCGGCTTATCTGCAGATATCTCGGATACAAGGATAAAAAACAGATGGTTAATCTCTACCAGGACAAGGTGTTCGGGATCGTGATGGAAACAAAACAACATGAA
>Ga0105094_10001357_pt1 | contig 12796 bp, 9 predicted proteins | sample PPLLak1March2015_2_FD_87023 | JGI IMG/M metagenome (GOLD analysis project Ga0105094, IMG submission 87023) | Freshwater sediment microbial communities from Prairie Pothole Lake near Jamestown, North Dakota, USA - PPLs Lake P8 Core (3) Depth... | ecosystem: Environmental > Aquatic > Freshwater >...
GCGTCATCGGGGTGGAGGTAATGCGCAAAAAACTGCTCTTTGCTGAGAGCACCATCATCGCCTGTGCGCCCAAAGATCTCGTACATCCTGTCGTTTTCCCAGGATGAGCTGTCGGTCTGCGCATTCCATTCGAAAACACCCATTTCCGCCGCAGCAGTCGCCAGCCTGAGTCGCTCCTCACTGATCCCGAGCGCGGCTGCCGTCTTCTCGCGCTCGGCGGCCACCAGCGCCCGCGCCTCTGCTTCGTTCGCTCTCGCCTGGGCCCGATGCGCAGACTCCGCAAGAGCCGATATCGTCAGACAGCTCACGACGAAGACCGCCATGCCGAGCATATGCGTGAGATCGGAGATGACGAGGGGATTCCCGACCGGCTCGATCCACCACATGGAAGCGGCCAGAGCTGAAAGGACAGCAGCGAAAACACCGGCACCGGCCCCTCCGTAGACGGCGGCGACCATGACGGCCGGGAAGAGGGTCACAAAAGCGACGCGCGTCCCGAGCCCCTCGAGAAAGTGGACGCGCACCGCCGTACCGAAGGCAACCGCCACAATGGCCACGAAATAGTACTTCCATTTCGATCGACCTGTCCGATCCCAGACCATCTGTTCCATCCTCCCCGGATCGTACCGCTCAATCACTCGAGAACAAAGATTCCCGGCCACAGCCGTTTTCACAGACTGTGCCTGAGGGGGTTGCTCTAAGTACACGCCCGCACATTAGAGTGTCCAAATAGCGACTGTGGGACTCCGCAGCATGTCATTCCGGCGGTTTTCAAGCCGGAATCCAGACTGATCAAAGAAAACCTGGATCCCGGCCAAAAGACTGGCGGGATGACGTTCGCGAATTCGAGCCCTTAATTGCGTGGACGTGTATTGAGATGTCCACAGCGTCCTCACCCGGGCGAACACCGGATTCCGGAATCCGGAAGCCCTCGGCAAAACACAAGAACTCATCTTTAAGGCTATACGTTTAAACCTCCAGGAGACAACGGGAAAGGACATTTCCTCCGCTGTGGGATGTTTGCACCACGCTGTTTTGAACCGTACCAAAATGGTCTATATACATATAACTATAGAATATCAATGCTTTTAATCAATGGACACGTCCCATTTTGGACCCTTTGGGCGCTTTTCCTGCGCCTCTTTCTGGATCATCCAGCCACGGGCTCTCCGCGAAGAAGATGGGAGTCGCCTCACCCAGGCCTGCTTTTCAGAGCATCGGCATGGAAGGTGCTTCTGGAATCGTCAGAAGCCCTCAGACCAGCTCCCACATTTTGTTCCATTCTCAGGCAGGAAGGTGCTAATCTAGAAGCCGCCTTCCTGCCGCACCTCAAAGCATTTCAGCTGACCATAGGGTGAAGGCAGACCTATTTTTTCTCGTGGACCACGGGGAGAATCTCATGGCACGCAAGGAACGGGAAATAGAGCTCGCCAGGATCAGTCCCAACCTTCGCTGCATATTTGACAGCGAGAGTCTGGTCGAGATCCGCCGGGCCATCCTTGAAGACGGTCAGCTGGAGCCAGTCCGGCTTTGGCTCACGCAAGGGATGTTCCGCATTTTGGACGGCGAAAAGCGATGGAGGGTTCTGAGAATGCTCGGGGTGACTCACGTGAGGGCCGTGATCGAGGAGGGAGAAAGACCCGGTTCCGCGCCTTGACGTTGAATATCCTCAACTCCCGCCTCAAGGACTCCCCCATGCACTTCGTGTGCTGCATCAAACAGGTTCCGGACACGGCCGATGTGAAGATCGACCCCGACACCAACACCCTCGTTCGCGCCGGCGTGGAGTCCATCGCAAACCCCTACGACATCGTGGCCCTGGAAGAAGCGGTCCGCCTGAGGGAGCGCTATGGCGGGAGGGTAACGGCCATCAGCATGGGGCCGCCCCAGGCCGGGCTCTGCCTGCGTGAGGCGTTCGCCCTCGGTGCCGACGAGGCCATTCTGCTGTCGGACCGCTCTTTCGCCGGGGCAGACACTCTGGCCACGAGCTACACCCTGAGCCAAGCCATCCGGCGACTCGACCTCGATCTCCCCGTGGACCTGGTGCTGTGCGGAAAGCAGGCCATTGACGGGGATACGGCGCAGACGGGTCCCGGAATCGCCACCCGCCTCGGCTACACCCAGCTCACCTATGTCATCGACGTGGAATGGATCGATCCGGATGCCGGGAAGATCCGGGTGCGGCGACAGGTGGAGGGCGGGATCGAGATCGTCGAGGGTCGGCTGCCGGCGTTGCTTTCGGTGGAGCTCGAGCTCGCTGAACCGCGGAGGCCCTCGCTTCCTCTCATGATCCGCTCCCTCCGCTCGGCCTTCCAGGTTTGGGATGCCGCGGCCATCGGCGCCGAGCTGAACCGCGTCGGGATCAAGGGCTCCCCCACCTGGGTGAAAAGCATCTCCTCTCCCCCGGTTCGTGAAGGGGGTCCCCTGTTTGACGGGGAGCGGGACATCGCCGGAGCCGTCACGCAGTGCCTCGACGCGGTGTTTTCGGATGCGGCGTTTTCAGCGAAGTTCCTCAGGAAGTGGGAGGACTGAGAGCGAAATGGCCAGGAACTTCAAAGGAATCGAAGTCGCCGAGATCATTTCGGATAAATGCATTGCCTGCCAGATCTGCATCGGGGAATGCCCGGTGGGCGCCATCGAGCTCTCCCCGGAAGGGGTGGCCCGGATCGACCCGGAATTGTGCGTCGGATGCGGCAAGTGCCAGGAAAGCTGCCCGGTGGATGCGGTGCGCTTCGAGAAAAGGAAGAAGCGGCGGCTGTCGAAAGGAGAGCGCGGGCTGCCGCCCAGGGTTTCAAAGGACCACCGGGGGATTGCCGTATTCATTGAGGTGATGGAAGATCAGGGAGCGCGCGTTTCCTGGGAGCTGGTGGGAAAGGCGAGGGAGCTGGCGCGCAGCCTGGATACCAGGGTTCTCGGACTCCTCGTGGGCAGCGGTGTGGAAAGCATCGCCGCCGAGGCCGTCGCCCACGGGTGCGACGAGGTGCACGTCATCGACCACCCCCGCCTGAAAAACTATCTGTCGGCGCCCTTCGGCAAGGCCCTCGCCGATCTCTGTGAAGATCTCCGGCCGGAGATCCTCCTCATGGGGGCGACGCATCTCGGGCGCGATCTGGCGGGAGTCGTGGCGACGCGCCTGCAGACCGGGCTCACGGCCGACTGCACCGGACTGGCCATCGAGGAGGAAACAGGGCTTCTTCTCATGACCCGCCCCACCTTCGGCGGGAACATCATGGCCACCATCTTCTGCGAGCGGCATCGGCCGCAGATGAGCACGGTGCGGCCGCGGGTCATGAAACTCCCGGAGCGGGACACCACACGCCAGGGAGCGATTCATCACCGCGGCTGGTCCCCTCGCGAAAGCGATCTGGCCGTCGTCACCGATCTGATCAAAGAGGTGGCCGTGGCGGGGAGTGTGGACATTGTGCGCGCCCCCGCCCTCGTGGTCGCCGGCAGGGGGGCCTGCGACGCCTCGTCCTTCCCTCTGCTGCAGGAGCTCGCCGATGTCGTCGGGGGAGTGGTGGCCTGCTCGAGGCCCGTCGTCCAGGCCGGGCTCATGCCCTACGAACGGCAGGTGGGGCAGACCGGAAAAACCGTAGCCCCAAGACTCTACATCGGTGTCGGCGTCTCGGGAGCCGTCCAGCATCTCGTCGCCATCCAGGGCTCCGAGAAGATCATCGCCATCAACTCCGACTCCGAAGCGCCCATCTTCAGGGTGGCCGATGTGGGGATCGTGGGCAACTACCTGCAGGTGGTCCCGGAACTGATCGCACAGCTGAAGCGAAGATCCCAGGGGCCATGAACGCTGGAACCGGAAGACACCCATGAATGAATCATTCGATGTGGCCATAGTGGGGGCCGGACCCGCAGGGATATCTACAGCCTGCATCCTGGCGGAAAGCGGGGTGAAGACCATCGTGCTCGAGCGGGGCGAATACCCCGGGTCCAAGAATATGTTCGGCGGAGTCCTCTACGGGCATGATTTGGCTCAGATTCTTCCGGACTATGTCCAGAGAGGATGCCCCGTCGAGCGGAACATCGTCGAATCCCGCATCTGGTATCTGTCGGAAGACGGCGGGTACCAACTGGGCTACCGGGACCGGGCCTTCGACGATGAGCTCAAATTCAACGTCTTCACCGTGGCCCGGGCGAAGTTCGACCGGTGGTTCGCCGACCAGGCCGCACAGAAGGGGGCGCTCGTCATCTGCAGCACGGTGGTGACCGATCTGCTGCGCGACGGGAGCGGCAAGGTCATCGGTGTCCGCACGGATCGCCCGGAAGGAGACCTGAGGGCCAGCGTGGTGCTCCTGTCCGACGGGATCAACTCGCCCCTTGCCGCGAAGACGGGTTTCCGTCCGGAGCCGAAGCCGGAGAATGTTGCGCTTGCCGTGAAGGAGACCATCGCCCTGCCTGAGGAAGTGATCGATGAACGGTTCAATGTGGGCCCCGGCCAGGGAGTGACCACCGAGATTCTCGGCGAAGTCACCCTGGGGATGAATGGCGTCGCCTTTCTCTACACGAACAAAGCCTCGCTTTCAGTGGGTATCGGGGCCAACCTGGCCGACTTCGCCGCCCGACGGGTCAAACCCTACGAGATGCTGGAGCGGTTCAAGGCTCACCCCATGGTGGCCCCGCTCATCAAGGCGGGCAAGCCCAGGGAGTACCTCGCCCACTGGCTTCCCGAAGGAGGCTACGACGCCATTCCCCAGCTGTGCGGTGACGGGTTCCTCGTCGCCGGGGATTCGGCCATGCTTTTCAACGCACCCCACCGCGAGGGTTCGAACCTTGCCATGGCCTCGGGCCGGCTCGCGGCGGAAGCCATCATGGAAGCCCTGCAGCGGGGGGACTTCAGCCGACGCGGCCTGGCTGGATATTCGGCCCGGTTGGAGAGCTCTTTCGTGATTCAGGACTTGAAGAAATATCGCCACTTCCCCGGCTTCCTCGGTCGGCATCACGAGATCTTCACGACGCTCCCGGGAGCCGCCGCCGCTGCGGCCAGGGAGATGATCCGGGTCGACGGTGTGCCCAAGCGGCGCAAGCAGCAATCCATCTTGAGGAATCTGCGGCGCCGGCTGCCGCTGCTCGACTGGATCCGGTTGCTGTGGGACGGGTGGAGGGCCTTCCGATGAGCGTCAAGGTTGAAGACAAGCTTTTCCTGAATCGTTTTCGGGTCGACGAGGAATCCCATCTCGGATTGATCGACTACTCGCTGTGCACCCGAGAATGCCCCGATCAGCCCTGCCTCTATATCTGCCCGGCCAATGTCTACAGATTGGAAGCCGACCGGATCAGCGTGAATTATGAGGGCTGCCTCGAATGCGGCACCTGCCGGATCGGGTGCCCGCATTTCAACATCGAGTGGCGCTTCCCCAAAGGAGGGTACGGCGTCCGCCACAAGTTCGGCTGAGCGCGCATCCCCGCCATGGCAGCGGCGAGTGCGAAGGAGCTCACCTCCGTTGAGTGACGGGCTCCCGTGGAGCGCTTTCTGCCAGGGATTCATCGAGGGGCTGCCAGGTGGCCGTCTACTGCTCATGCCCCTGACCGCCGGACTCAAACAGGGGTTGTATCTGCGCAAGGCGATCCGCCTCTCCGACCAGGATGGAAATGTCCCCTGCCTGGAGCACCGTATCAGCTCCGGGATTGGAGAGCGTCTCAGAGTTTCGGCGGATCGACAGGAGCGTCACCCCGTAAGTCCTCCTCAAACCCACCTGCCCCAACGTCTTGCCTGCGATGGGAGCCCCTTCCTTGATTCGCAGCGAGCGGACCTCAACATCGGGCAGATAGAGCCGGTAGTCGCAAACAGAAGCGGAACAAAAGGTCGCAGCCTCCGCCGAAAGACTTCTCAGCATTTCGTAGCCATCGTTTCTGACTCTCGCCACAAACTGCTCAATTTCGTCCCTGGGGATCAGATACTGGGCGAGAACCCGGCTGAAGATTTCAACCGAGGTTTCAAATTCCTCAGGAATGACCTCGTTGGCCCCCAGGTCATAGAGTGGCTTCAACTCGGTCAGATAACGGGTCCGGGTGATGATGTGCAGCCTCGGATTGAGGGCGTGAGCGGAAGCCACGACCATGCGGGTGGCCACCGGGTCGGGGATGGCGACAACCATGACCTTGGCGTTGTGAACGCCCACATGTTCAAGCACGGCTTCCTGGCTCGCATCGCCGTAGGTGATGGGCTCCCCTTTCGATTTCTCCTTCTTCACCGTCACGGGATTCATCTCGACAATGAGATAGGGGATGCCCGCGCTTCGGGCGGCCCGGGCCACGTTTCGGCCGTTCAGACCGAAGCCTATGATGAGAAGATGACCCCTGGAGATCTCTTCCACATCGTTGGCCGGTTTTTCATTGCCCCAACCCGCTCGAAGCCTCATGGGCATGGGAAGGCGCATGACCAGGGCCGCAATGGAAGCTCCATGGTTGATGATGAAGGGCGTCGCCGCCATGCTGAGCACCGAAACCGCGAGAAAGATCTGGTAGGCGCTGCCGGAAAGAAGACCGTGCTGAACCCCTGCCTTGGAGAGGATGAAGGAAAACTCCCCGATCTGGCTGATCGCCAGTCCCGACAGAATCATCGTTCGGATGGGATATCCCAGAAGAGCTGCAGCACCGCCCGCGATGAGCGTCTTCAACAGGAGGACGCCCACGATGATGAGCAGCACGACTCCCGGATGCCCAATCACCACCCGGGAATCGACCAGCATTCCGATGGAGACGAAAAAGATGCTCGTGAAGAGATCCCTGAAAGGCAGGAGATTGCTCAAGGCCTGGTAGCTGTATTCAGATTCCGAAATGATGAGGCCGGCCAGAAACGCTCCCAGAGCTAAAGAGAGTCCGATGCTCGACGTCAGCCATGCCACTGCCAGGCACATGACGACGACGGTGAGCAGAAACAGCTCCCTGCTTCGTGTCTTGGCAATCTGAAAGAGCACGTGCGGCACAACATAGCGGGCGCTGAGGATTGCCAGAGCAACGATGGCCATCCCCTTGACGAAGAGGATCGTAAAACTCTCCGAGACATCTCCGGCACCCCCTTTCATGAGTGGAATCAGGAGCATCATGGGAACCGCTATGACATCCTGAAAGATCAGGACCGCCAGGTTCATTCTGCCCTGCGGACTGTCCATCTCGGCCCGTTCCTGCAGAAGCTTCAGGACTATGGCCGTGCTGCTCAAGGACACCAGGAAGCCGAGGAAGATCGACCTCCCGACATCCTGGCCGAGCATTCTGGCTATGATGAAGGTGACGAGCAGGGTGGCAAAAACCTGGAAAGAGCCGCCGACCAGCACAGACCGTTTGAGCTGCCAGAGGCTCTTCATTGAAAACTCAAGGCCGATGGTGAAGAGGAGCAGCACGACTCCAATCTCGGCCAGGCTCTCGACCTCATGCACGGCACTGATGAGACCAAAACCGTGAGGGCCCGCCAGCACTCCCGTCAGCAGAAATCCCACAATGCCCGGGATACGCATCTGGTGGCACAGGAAGAGCACTCCAACGGCCAGGCCCAGGATGATGACGATGTCGCTCAAGAGCGGTATTTGCATGAGTTTCTTCAACCCTTCTTGAAAGCCGACGCCCAAAAAGCAAAGACCGCCAGCCACCATTGTCCAGGTGGATAGCGGCCCGACTATCGCTCAACCTCCGGAAGCGCGAAATCCTTCCAGACCCATCTATAAGAGAGACAGAAATGGACCCTTCGCGACCTTTGCGCCTTGCGGTGAAAAAATGAAGTATTTCAACCTCAACGAGTTAAATCTCCTGGCTGCAACAAACACCCCATCGAAGCTGCTGGTTACGGAGCGAGCTTCTCCCGGATGAGCTTCCGGGCCAGGTCGAGAGCGGCGGGGAGATTCTCGGGCTGATTGCCGCCGGCCTGGGCCATGTCGGGCCGGCCACCGCCGCTTCCGCCGACTTCCTTCACGATCTCCTTGATGAGGTTGCCCGCCTGGATCCGCCTGGTCAGATCGGCGGTGACCCCCACGAGCAAGAACGCCTTTCCTTCATGGGCGGCGCCGAGCACGGCGACGCCGCTCTTCATGCGGTCCTTGAACTGGTCGTTCATCTCGCGCAGGATCTTCGGGTTGTCGGCGTCCACCTGGACCACCAGCACCCGAGCCCCGCCCACCTCCTCGGCCCGGTCCAGCAGGTCCGTCGACTGCCTGCTGGCGAGCGAGGCCTTGAAGGACTCCAGCTCGCGCTCAACCTGTTTCTGGGACTGGGTGAGCTTCTCGATGCGCTCCGGGAGCTCCAGGGGTGCAGCCTTGAGCAGGTGGGCCGCCTGCCGGAGTGCAGCCTGCTGCTTCTGCACATAAGCCAGGGCGGCGCTTCCCGTGAGGCCTTCGATGCGCCGGACGCCGGCGGCCACGCTGGTTTCCTGGGTGATGACGAAGAGCCCGATGTCCCCGGTCCGGTGCGTGTGGGTCCCCCCACAGAGCTCACGGCTGAAGCCGGGGATTTCCACCAGGCGCACGCGGTCCCCGTATTTCTCTTCGAAAAGTGCCATGGCACCCGTTTTCAGGGCTTCTTCAAGGTCCATCACTTTCACGTCGAGTGCCTGGTTCTCGCGGATCTCTTCGTTCACCTGCCGCTCGATCTCGGAAATCTCTTCGGGAGTCAGGGCTGCAAAGTGCGTAAAATCAAAGCGGAAACGGTCGGGGGCCACCAGGGACCCCGCCTGTTTGACGTGGTCCCCCACCACTTTGCGCAGCACGGCGTGCAGGATGTGGGTGGCCGTGTGGTTGAGGGCTGTGCTGCGCCTGAGATTCTGGGCAACCCTCATCTGGACCCTTTCTCCCACCGTGAAGGTCCCCTCCTCCACCCTCCCGATGTGGACGAAGATGTCGCCCGGAAGCCTCAACGTGTCCGTCACCGTCATGCGGCCTTCGGAACCGACGATCTCACCCTGGTCCCCCACCTGGCCGCCGGTTTCGCCGTAGAAGGAGGTCACGGGGGTCACCACTTCCACTTCGGTCCCGCTCTGAGCCACGGGAATGGCTTCTCCACCCCGCACCAGCGCAACAATTTCAGAGCGGACGTCCATGTGCTCGTATCCCACGAACTCGGTCCTGACCCCGCGCGCAGCCAGCTGACGGTACGCCTCCGTGATCTCACGCTCGCCGCTCCCCTTCCAGTGGATGCGGGACTGCTCGCGCTGTTTGTCCATGAGCTGCTGAAATCCCGCTTCATCGGCATCCAGCTGGAGGCCCCGGGCCATGTCCGTCACGATGTCGATGGGGAATCCATAGGTATCGTAAAGCTTGAAAATGAGGGCCCCCGGGATGACCTTCCGCCCTTCATCCTGCAGCCGCTTGATCTCGTTTTGCAGCAGCCGCAGCCCGTTGTCGAGGGTCTCGCTGAAACGCTCTTCTTCGTTCAGGATGACCCGGGTGATGTAGCTCCGACTCTCCAGGAGCTCGGGATAGGTGTCCTGCATGGACTCCATGACCGCGACGGCGGTCTCGGACAAAAAGGGGCGGTCCAGCCCAAGGTACCTGCCGTGCCGCAGCGCCCGCCGAATCACCCGGCGCAGCACGTAGCCCCGGCCTTCGTTGCTGGGCAGGATCCCGTCTCCGATGAGGAATGCCGCAGCACGACTGTGGTCGGCGATGACCTTGACCGAAACGTCCTTCTCCTTGTCGTCGCCGTAGCGGTAGCCGCTGAGATCCGCCACGCGACTCCTGACGGGCGAAAAGAGATCCGTGTCGTAGTTGGAGGGAACCTTCTGCATGACGGCCGCCACGCGCTCGAGCCCCATGCCCGTGTCGATGCTGGGCTTGGGAAGCGGCTTGAGCACACCGTCGTCCCCCCGGTTGAACTGCATGAAGACCAGGTTCCAGAGCTCGAGATAGCGATCGCAGTCGCAGCCGGGCTTGCAGTCTGGCTGTCCACAGCCCATGGCCGGGCCCTGGTCGATGAGGATCTCCGAGCACGGCCCGCAGGGCCCCGTGTCCCCCATGGCCCAGAAGTTGTCCTTGGTGGGGAAAGCCAGGATCCGGTCCGCGGGGAGATAGCGCCCCCAGAACCCGCGCGCCTCCTCGTCGGCGCCGAGCCGCATCCCTTCGTCCCCCTCATGAATCGTTGCGTAGAGCTTGTCCTTGGGAAGTCCCATGACGCCGGTCAGGAAGTCCCAGGCATAATCCACCGCATCGCTCTTGAAGTAATCCCCGAAGGAGAAATTGCCCAGCATCTCGAAAAAGGTGTGGTGCCTCGCCGTCCTGCCCACGTTTTCGAGGTCGTTGTGCTTACCCCCGGCCCGCATGCATTTCTGGCTCGTTGCAGCCCGCACGTAAGGGCGGTGATCCTCACCCAGGAAGCACCTTTTGAACTGAACCATCCCGGCATTGGTGAAGAGGAGGGTCGGGTCGTCGTGGGGAATCAGGGACGAGCTCTTGATGACGGAATGCCCCCGATGCTGGAAAAAATCGAGGAAGGCCTTTCGGATCTCACTGGCTTTCATAGTCTCTCCTCAAACAAGCGATCAGTCCGCGGCACCCGCTTCAGCCGGGCTCCCGTTGACGCTCAAATCATGCATCTGGCGGATCTTCCCTTCGACGGCCTGCAAAACCTCCGGGTGCTCGCGCATGAAATTCTTGGCGTTTTCCCTTCCCTGCCCCAACCGTTCTCCAGCGTAAGAATACCAGGTTCCCGATTTCTCGATGATCCCGGACTCCACGGCGAGATCCAGAAGATCCCCCTCCTTCGATATGCCGCGCCCGTAGATGATGTCGAACTCCACTTCCTTGAACGGCGGCGAGATTTTGTTCTTGACCACTTTCACCCGGGTCCGGTTGCCGATGATCTCCTGGCCGTCCTTGATGGGGCCGACGCGCCGGATCTCCATCCGCATGGTGGCGTAGAACTTGAGCGCATTGCCGCCGGTGGTGGTCTCGGGTGAACCGTACATGACCCCGATCTTCATGCGGATCTGATTGATGAAGATCACGCAGGTTCTGGACTTGGAGATGGTGGCCACGAGCTTTCGAAGGGCCTGGCTCATAAGGCGCGCCTGCAGGCCGACGTGGGGATCACCCATTTCACCCTCGATTTCCGCCTTGGGAACCAGGGCCGCCACGGAATCCACCACGATCACATCGACGGCATTGCTGCGAACCAGGATTTCGGCGATTTCCAGGGCCTGCTCCCCGTAGTCCGGCTGGCTGATGAGGAGGTCCTCGACCTGGACTCCCAGCTTTCGCGCGTAGTGGACGTCGAGCGCGTGCTCGGCGTCGATGAATGCGGCCACCCCGCCCAGTTTCTCAGCTTCGGCGATGACGTGCAGCGCCAGCGTGGTCTTCCCCGAGGATTCCGGGCCAAAAATCTCGATGATGCGGCCCCTGGCAACCCCTCCAATGCCGAGCGCAAGATCCAGCGAGAGGCAGCCCGTGGAAATGACCGGAATGGCCGCCGGCTGAACATCTCCTCCCAGCCGCATGATGGATCCCTTGCCACACTGGCGCTCGATCTGGGACATCGCCGTTTCAATCGCTTTGCTTCGGTCGTCTGGTGCAGCCATGTGGGGCCTCCCTCGAAAGTTTAGAAACCGCCAAGGCCTGTCCGCTTCCTCGCCATTCGGAAGCCTTCCGGAACAGGCTCATGAGTCGTCATCGCCTCTGGGAATGCGCCGGCGGTAGAGACACGCCGGCAAGGGTCTTGGCCGGAAGGCGCTCATATGGGAAGGAGTCCGAAAGACCCGGGAACAGCGTCGGACCCAACGGGCTCAGCCACCCAACCTCCCGGACAATGCAGCTCGGAACAAGGGCGTGTACCGGGCACCCTGCGGCATCAAATCACTTTTATACAACACCAGTTCCGTGACGTCAAAAGCTTCAGCCTCGAACCCCTGCAGGCTGAGAAGCGCCTCCTGAAGGGCTCGCTGATGCTGCCGGCCTTTGACCCGCCCCAGGGTCAGATGCGCGCGGAAAGCCCGATCCTCAGGCTCGAATCCCAGGGGAGCCAGACCCGTCTCCACGGATTTCTGGAGCGAGAAAAGAGCCTTCTCGTCCCCCCGAAGCCCCACCCACACCACACGCATCTGTTTGATGGTCGGAAACGCTCCACAGCCAAAAGGCTGCAGGTGAAACGGAGAGCACGCAGCCGCCGCGGGAGCCAAAGCCTCCTGGATGGCTTCGATCTGCCCGGCGGGAACGTTTCCGAGGAATTTCAAGGTGACATGGATCCGGTCGGCCTTGACCCAGGATACCGGGGCTTGCGCCCTCTGCAGCTCATGGGTGAGGGCCGCCAAAGCTTCCTGAGTCTTCACGGGGATGTCCAGCGCGACGAAGCTACGAATCACGGGCCAGCACCCTCCAGAGCATGGCCAGGGCCGCCTGGGCGGCACACTCCTGCACATGTTCACGGTCTCCGCTGAACAGGTGTCTTTCGACCACCGTTCCGGCGGGGATCGAGCAGCCGATGAAAACGGTCCCGACAGGTTTCTCAGGACTGCCTCCGGTGGGACCTGCAATGCCCGTGATGCCGAGAGCGGCCTCCACTCCGGCCCGTCTGCAGGCCCCCTCCGCCATGGCAGCAGCCACGGGCTCACTCACGGCACCATGGTCGACGATGAGCCGCTCGTTCACATCCAGAAGATCCGACTTGGATGCATTGCTGTAGGTGATGAATCCTCGCTCATAATAATCCGAAGCCCCAGAAACACTCGTGATCTTTGAGGAAAGCAGGCCGCCTGTGCAGGTTTCGGCTACCGCCAGCTTCCAGCCTCTTTCCAGGAGCAGCTTCCCCACCGCCACCTCCAACCCCTCACTCTCTCGCCCCACCAGATGGCCCACACCCAGCCGCGCCA
>Ga0105094_10001358_pt1 | contig 12784 bp, 8 predicted proteins | sample PPLLak1March2015_2_FD_87023 | JGI IMG/M metagenome (GOLD analysis project Ga0105094, IMG submission 87023) | Freshwater sediment microbial communities from Prairie Pothole Lake near Jamestown, North Dakota, USA - PPLs Lake P8 Core (3) Depth... | ecosystem: Environmental > Aquatic > Freshwater >...
AAGGAATCGTCCGTCCTCTCGTCGCTCGCCCGGATCAACCTCAACCGGAGCCTCGTCGCAAGGGAGCTGGCCGCCCAGAACGTCGAGCTCGAGCGGGGCCGGTCGGAGCTCGCCGGCATACAGAAGAACGTCCGGAACCTCCAGGCCGGCATCGACCGGGAGCGCGAGTCCATCGAGAAGACCGTGGTCACTCTCTATAAATTCGGCCGGCTCGACTTCTTCCAGTACCTGCTGCAGGCGCGGGACATCGAGACCTACGCTTCCGAGAGCAAGCTCCTGACGCTCCTTGCCCGCAGCCAGGACGAGGTCGTCTCGGGCTACCTGGCCTCGCTCGAGGAGCTGCGGGCGGCCCAGTCGGCCCTGGAGAGCAAGCAGAGAGACCTCGCCGAGATGTCCCGGGCCGCAAGCCTCAAGCGGCAGGAGCTCGAGACCGAGGCCCGGAAGAACACCACCCTCGTCCGGGACATCCGCCAGAACCGGGCGACCTACAAACAGACGCTGGAGGAGCTGTCGGAAAGCGCCGAACAGCTCCAGGCCCTCATGAACAAGATCATCGCCCAGGAGTGGGTCCTGCCGGCCGCCTTCGTCCCCCTCACCGAGCGGCGGGGCAAGCTCTCCTGGCCGCTCGAGGGGCGGATCGTCACGCCGTTCGGGTTCGAGAAGCATCCGGACTTCAAGACCGTGGTCATGAACAAGGGCGTCGAGATCGCCCCCGCCAAGGACAAGTCGCTTATCCTGGCCGTCCACGCGGGCAAGGTCGTCTATGCGGACTACTTCCAGGGCTACGGGAACCTCCTCATCGTCGACCACGGCATGACCTATTACACGCTCTACGGGCACTGCTCGGAGTTCCTGGCCGCGGTCGGCGACATGGTCCGGTCCGGACAGCCCGTGGCCGTGGTCGGCGACTCCGGGTCCCTCAAGGGCGAGTGCCTCTATTTCGAGGTCCGCTACAAGACCAAGGCCCTCGATCCCTTGCAATGGCTGAAGCGGAGGTGATAGAATGGATATCCGTTCCGCCATGAAAAACGTTCCGAGATACCGCTGGTTCCTGTGGATGGCCGCCGTGGCCGCCGCCCTGTTCTTCGTCACCGAGATGGGCCTTCTTCGGGGCAAGCCCGGGGCCCAGGTGAACAGAGGTTTCGAGCTCCTGGACTCCCTGATCGGCCACATCCGCAAGGATTATCTGGACGAGCGGGACCCGCTCAAAACGGCCGAGGGGACCTACCGCGGCCTGGTCAACTCCCTGGACCCCCTGTCCGCCTATCTTTCGAAGGACCTGCTCGACGGTTATAGGGCCCGGACCGCGAAGGATACGGAGCCCGGAACGGTCGTCCTCAAGCGCTACGCCTCCTTCCCCCAGGTCGTGGCCGTCGTCGTTAAATCCCCCGCCGAGACGGCGGGCATCCAGCTGGGCGATCTCCTCAGCGCCATCGAGGGACGGAACTCGCTGAGCATGAGCCTGGCCGAGGTCAAGATCCTGCTCCGGGGCAAGGACGCAACGCCGGTCAAGGTCCGGGTCCTGCGGGGCAACGAGACCCTCGATCTCAGCGTGCCGCGGGCCCTGCTCTTCCCCGAGGCGTTCACGTTCGTCCGGGCCGCGGGCAAGCCCGCGGTCCTCAGCATCCACCGGATCGACGCTTCGCTCGTCCCCGAGCTCCGCAAGACGGTCGTCCCCGCCCTCAAGGCCGGCAAGACCCCCCTCGTTCTCGATCTCCGGAGCTGCCAGGACGGCGAGGTCGATGAAGCCCTCAAGCTCGCCAACCTGTTCGTCAAGGCCGCCGACGCCGGGCGGTTCGAGGGACGCAGCGGCGCGAAGACGCCCGTCTCCTGTCCGGACGAGGCCGCGCTCGGCGCGGTCCCGCTCGTCGTCTGGACCGACGCCGGAACGGCCGGGCCGGCCGAGCTCGTCGCGGGCCTCCTGCAGGAGCTCCGCAAGATCAAGATCGTCGGATTCGAGACCTCCGGACTCGTCGGACGCACGACGCTCTTCGCGTTGAAGGACGAGAGCGCCGTCCTGCTGACGTCGGACATCTACGCTCTGCCCTCGGGACGGAAGCTCTGGGACGACGGCCTCGTCCCCGACGTCCCTATCCCCGTCGACAAGCTCGACGAAAAGACCTACTTCGAGAAAACGGCCCCTCTTCTCCCCAAGCTCTGACGGATGAGGAAGAGGCCCCAGCCCAAAGGTCGCCAACCCGGGCCGACCTTCACCCTTCTCGCCGTTATCCTGACGGCGTCCGCCCTGCTCTCCGCCCTGCTCCTCGACTACTTCGGGGCACGGCGGGGCGAGCCGTCCTACGTCTTCTCCTTCGCCGGGGCCCTGAAGGAAGCGGCCGTCGAGGCGGCGTCCCCCGCCCCCTCCGCCCCCCCGGTCCGCGAAGCGAAACCTTACCGGATGGAAGAGCCGTCGGAGAAGCCCGTCCCGGAGCGGGCGCAGGAACCGGCCGTCAAGACCTTCGAGGAGGTCCTGGCCGAAAGCCTGGCCGCGGCCGGCGTCTCGGAGGACTCCGTCCTCCGGCTCAAGGGACCGAAGGGCCGCCCCCTGTTCGAGGTCGAGATCCCGTCGGAGCTCTACGAATCCGTCGGGCCCGCCGTCGAGAGAGCCCTCAAGGCCGAGGGCGTCCGCGTCCTCGACAAGAAGAGGACGCCCGGCGAGGACAAGACCGAGGTCCTCTGGGCGCTCCGCCGGCCGGCGAAGCAGGACGCGGCCATCTCGTTCGTCCTGCCGGTCGAACCGCCCGTCGTCGTCGCCGCAAAAGAGCCGGCGGCCCGGAAGGCGCCGCGCGGCGAGGTCGCCCTGATCATGGACGACATGGGCGCGAGCCTCGAGATCCTCGACGAGCTCATCGCCCTGGGCCGGCACATCACGGTGTCGGTCCTGCCCTACAGCGCCTACGCGGCCGAGACGGCCCGCATCGCCCACGAGAACGGGCTCGAGGTGCTGCTCCACCTCCCGCTCGAGTCCGTCAACAATCACGAAGCCATGGAGAACACCGAGGGGCTGATCATGGCCATGATGACGGAACCGGCCATCGTGGCCGCGTTCGAGGCCGGCTACGACCGCGTCCCCTTCGCCGCGGGCACGAACAACCACATGGGCTCGCGGTTCACGGCCGAGCGCGACCTGATGCGGATCCTCCTGAAGCCGGTCAAGGACAGGGGGCTCTTCTTCGTCGACAGCCGGACGACCGCGAAGACCGTCGCCCTCGACGAGGCCAGGAAGATGGGCATCCTCGGGGCGCAGCGCGACGTCTTCCTCGACGCCGACGAGGACCGCGGCCGGATCCGGGGGCGCCTGATCGAGCTCTTCCAGAAAGCCCGGAAGAAGGGCCGGGCGATCGGCATCTGCCACCCCTTCCCGGAGACGCTGGCCGTCCTCAAATCGACCTACCGCCTTCTCGACGCCTACGGTCTCGAGGCCGTCCCGGTCTCGAAGCTCGTCCGCTGAGCCCGGCGGGAAGTTGCGTAATTGCCCCCCGTCCGATATCATACAGCCAAGATAGAGATAGAGAGAGGAGGAGTCCCATGAAGAGATCCGGCGCGTTCGTTCTCGTCCTCGGCATCCTGGCCCTGGCCGTGCTGCCCGCGTGCAATACCATGTCCCGCGACGAGCTCAAGGGCACGATCGAGATCCTGGATTACACCTCGACTTGGGTGTCCAAGTACTACCAGCCCTGGCCGCCCCGGCTCATCCTCGTCCCTCAGATCAGCTTCCGCGTCAAGAACATCGGGACGAAGCCGCTGAACTACGTCAATTTCAACGCCGTCTACCAGTTCAAGGGCGATCCGGAGAACTTCGGGGACGCCTTCCGGGCCTCCATCCGCGGCAAGGCCATCCCGCCCGGCGGCACGAGCGATCTCATCGTCCTGAAGAGCAACCTCGGCGTCGAGGGCAAGAACCTGGCCGGCATCCGCGACAACCCGGAGTGGAAGCCCGCCCTCGTCCGGCTCTTCGCCATCTCCAAGGGCTCGACGCCGGTCCTGATCGGCGTCTACGACGTCTCCCGCGACATCGATTTCAAGGAACCGGAACCGGTCGAGCCGAAGAAGTAAGATGGCTCAGCTCGTCCCCTCCAAGGTCTTCCTCGTCCGCGGCTGCGGCCGGCACAAGGAGAAGCTCGTCAGCTTCGAACAGGCGCTGCGCGAGGCCGGCATCGCTCCCTTCAATCTCGTCCGCGTCTCGAGCATCTTCCCGCCGCACGCCCGGTTCGTCCCGAAGGCGGCGGGCCTCAGGCACCTCGACCTCGGCCAGATCCTCTTCGTCGTCCTCAGCGAGAACGCCACGGACGAGCCCGGGTGTCTGATCTCGGCCTCGGTCGGCGCCGCCGTCCCCGACGACCCGTCCCATTACGGCTACCTGGCCGAGCACTCGGACGTCGGCAAGTCGCAAAGGGAGATCTCGCTCCACACCGAGTACCTCGCCGCCGAGATGCTGGCGACCAAGCTCGGTCACAGGCTGCGCGAACCGGAGCCGGGCCGGCCGGCCGGCTCGTTCCGCATCTCGAACGGGATGTCCCTCAAGACGCGGAGCGCGACGCAGACGGCGAAGGGCGAAAAGGGGATGTGGACGACAGCCATCGCGGCCGCCGTGCTGATTATCGAGGCCTAAAATAAGGATCTTCTCCCGATTCCGGGAAGTCCCTCTCTCGGGCTTTGGCTCGGGATATGCCTCTGGCTCCCCGGCCCCCCGGGGAACCAGTTTGCACGGTTCCCCCCCGCTGCGCGGGTCCCCTCCTCCAGCAACGGGGATCTTCGAGGCAACATCCCTCGCCGCCTCGAGAGGGAAGCCCGGAAATGGGAGAAGAACCTAAAACAAGGGACCTGGTCTTCACACGTCCGGGGACTAACCAGTTCGTGTGAAGACCAGGTCCCTTCCTATTTGTCCAGGCCGAGGGGATCGGCCTTCAGGATCTTGACGTAGCTCCGCTCGCGGAGCGTCTTCATGTATTCCTCGCCCTTGACGGCGCGCTTCTGGCCGTAGATCTTCTCCTCGACCTGGCCGCGCGCCTCGTCGAACGGCTTCAGGTGGCTGTCCTTCTTCTCCACGAGCTGGAGCAGGTACCAGCCGTTCTTGGTGTTGATCCAGGGGGCCGTCTCGCCGGCCTTGATCCTCTCGACGGGCGCTTCGAGGTCCTTCTCGAGCTCACCCTCCTTGAACGTGCCCAGGTCGCCCCGGGCGTCCTTCATCGGCGGGTCCGAGAGCTCGGCGGCCACGTCGCCGAAGGGCGTGCCGCCCTTGAGCTTGGCGTCGATCGCGGCCTTGAGGGTCTCGCACTCCTCGGCCGTGCGGTCCGTCGTCGCGAGGTAGACGGCGTTGAGCCGGTACTCGGTGGGCACGGTGAATTCGGCCGGGTTCTTCTTGTAGTACTGGACGACTTCGGAATCCTCGAGGACAATGGACCGCTCGACTTCGGTGTAGAGGACGCCCTGCCGCATCATGCCTTCCTCGTATTCCCTGAGCCAGGCCTCGTAGGACATGCCCTGGGACTGGATGGCCCGGCGGAGGTCCTGGTCGGTGGCGAAATTGTTCTCCTGCTTGATCTTCTCGAGCATCCCCTTGAGCTGTTCCTGGACGTTCAGGCCGAGCTCCTTGGCCTTCTGCAGGAGGAGGAGCTCCGTGATCATGAGGTCGAGGAACTGTTTCTTGAGACTTTCGTACTGCTTGGCGTACTCCTCCGGAGGCATCTGCTGGGCCCGGAGCTGGGCCGCCGCCATCTCGAACTGGATCCTGTACTCGGTCAGGGTGATGATGTCGTCGTTGACGACGGCCACGATCTCCTCGACGACCTCCTGGCCGATTGCGGGAACGACCGCCGGGCCGAGGAGGCCGGCCATTGCCAGACACGCGATGAGCTTTTTCATTCGTCCGACCTCTGATAGTTGAAGAATAGATTCTCGGTCAAGGCCTGCCAGGCCAGCGTCTCCTTGAGCCCGCCCAGGTGGGAGGCCAGGGCGTCCTTCATCTTCTGGGCCAGGATGCGCCTCTGGATCTCCGGGGCGGCTTCGCGCTCGGTCCGGAGGGCCGGAGGGACCTTCCGGTCCACCCGGAAGATGTGGAAACCGTAAGATGACTCGACGACCTGGCTCGTGCGGCCTTCGTCGAGCGAGAAAATGACCATTTCCATATCGGCGGGGAGGTCGCCCTGTTCGAAGACCCCCATGACGCCGGCCTTCGAAGCTTCGGGGCCCACGGATTCCTCCGCGGCGATCTTGCGGAACTCCTTCTCGCCGGTCCGCGCGAGACGCCTCAGCACGGAGATCGCCTTCTCCTCGTTCGCGACGAGGATCTGGCTGACCTGGACCCTCCCCTGATGGAGGAAGTCCTTCTTGTTCCGCTCGTAGTAGGCCAGGATCTCGTCCGGCTCGGCCCGCAGGTCCCTGACGACGAGGAAGGTGTACTTCTCGACGAGGAGCCGGTCGAACGCGCCCTCGGACGGGACGGGGTCCTTGCCTGCGGCGCCGTCCGGCGAGATGGCGTCGACGGCGAGCTTGGCCAGGTACTGCCTCTTCTCGTCCTCCGTCAGGGCGATGCCGCGCTCGCGGGCCGCCTCGAGCAGGATCATCTCGTCGACGAACCGGTCGAACAGCCGGCTCAGGGATTCGGCGGGCAGGCCCTTGGCGTCCGCTCCCGTCGCCTCGAGGTAGCCGCGGAGATCGGCGTTGTAATACTCCCTCTTTTCGACCTTCAGGACGGGGCGGCCGCGGAGCTTGCCCTGGACGAGTCCGGCGACCCGGGAGACCGGTCCCCGGCCTTCGTCGCGGCCGCAGGCGAAGGCGGCCAGGACGCCGAAAGCGGTGAGAACGGCCAGGGATTTTCTGTCCATCTTTTTTAATATCAACTCATTGTAATCTATTTGGATAACTCCATCAAGACCCCGACCGTTTCATCGAGGAGGTCCTTTTCGGTCGTCCCGCGGAAGGCGAGCGACAGGACCCCCTCGGGCGTCAGGGACCCGGAAAAGCGCTTCAGCAGGGGCGTCACTCGCGACCAGTCGACCGGCGTCTCCGGCCGGAACTTGAAGACGACCCGGTGCTCGGTCCGGTCGACGGAGCGGAGGCGGAGCTTCTTGGCCAGGTGCTTGAGGGCGCCGTAGCGGAGGAGGTTCTCGACCGGCTCCGGGAGCGGGCCGAACCGGTCCGTGGCCTCCTCGCGGATGCGGTCGATCTCGGCCAGGTCCTCGACCGAAGCCAGGCGCTTGTAGAAGTTGAGCCGGAGGTTGACCTGGGGCAGGTAATCCTCGGGGACGCGGATGTCGACCTTGAGGTTGATCTCCGGGTTGTCGTCCTCGACGACCTCGCCCTTGAGCCCGCGGATGGCCTGGTCGAGAAGCTGCATGTAGTACTCGAAGCCGACGGCCTCCATCGGCCCGTGCTGGCGGTGGCCGAGGAGGTTGCCGGCGCCGCGGATCTCGAGGTCGCGGGCGGCCAGCCGGAAGCCCGAGCCGAGCTCGCTGAACTCCTTGAGGGCCTTCAGCCGCTCCTTGGCGAGGGGCGTCAGCTCCAGGTAGGGCGGAACGAGGAAGTAGGCGTAGGCCTGCCGCGCCGACCGCCCGACCCGGCCGCGGAGCTGGTAGAGCTGGGCCAGGCCGTAGAGGTCGGCCCGGTCGACGATGAGCGTGTTGACGAGCGGGATGTCGATGCCGTTCTCGACGATGGTCGTCGAGACCAGGACGTCGTATTTGCGCTCGACGAAGTCGAGCATCCGTTTTTCGAGCTGGGGGCCGGTCATGCGGCCGTGGACGGCGACGACCCGGGCCTGCGGCACGAGCTTGACGACGAGCTCGGCGACCTTGTCGATGTCCTCGATGCGGTTGTGGATGACGTAGACCTGGCCGCCCCGGCCGATCTCCTGGCGGACGGCCGCGGCGATGAGCTTGGCGTTGAACGGCGTCACGACCGTGTGGACGGCCAGCCGGTCGCGCGGCGGCGTCTCGATGAGCGAGATGTCGCGCAGGCCCGAGAGCGACATGTTGAGCGTCCGGGGGATGGGGGTCGCGGTCAGGGTCAGGACGTCGATCGTCGCCTTGAGATGTTTGATCCTCTCCTTGTGGCCGACGCCGAAGCGCTGCTCCTCGTCGACGACGAGCAGGCCCAGGTCCCTGAAGCCGACGTCCTTCGAGAGCAGGCGGTGGGTGCCGATGAGGATGTCGACGAAGCCGCGGCGGCAGTCCTCGAGGACGGCCTTCTGCTCCCGGGGAGATTGGAGACGGGTCAGGCCCTCCACCCGGACCGGGAAGAGGGCCATGCGGCTCCGGAAGGTCTTGAGGTGCTGGCTGGCCAGGACCGTGGTCGGGCAGAGGACCGCGACCTGCTTGCCGTCCATGACCGCCATGAAGGCCGCCCGCATGGCCACCTCGGTCTTGCCGTAGCCGACGTCGCCGCAGAGCAGCCGGTCCATGGACGTCTCGTTCTCCATGTCGCCGCGGATCTCGCGGATGGACCGGAGCTGGTCGTCGGTCTCCTCGTACTCGAAGGTCTTGCCGAACTCCTCGTCCCACAGGCCGCCCGACGAGAAGGCGTGGCCCTTGACGGCCTTGCGCTTGGCGTAGAGCTCGACGAGCTCCTTGGCCACGGCCTCGACCGACCTCCTGGCCCGCGTCCGCGTCTTCTCCCAGGTGTTGGTGCCGAGCTTGTCGAGCGGCGGCGCCTCGGGTCCGCCCTTGGAGAACTTCTGGACGAGGTCGAGGTTCTCGACCGGAACGAGGAGCTTGTCGCCGTCCCGGTATTGGAGCTCGATGAACTCCCGGCCCTTGCCCTCGACCTCGACGCGGCGCAGGCCCCGGAAGACGCCGATGCCGTAGTCGCCGTGGACGACGTGGTCCCCGGCCTGGAGGTCCTGGAACTGGGAGAAGAAGGGCCGGCGGGAGGCCCGGCTGACGATGACCTTCTCCTCGGTGAAGATGTCCTTCTCGGAGAAGAAGTCGAGCTTCTCCCGGGGATAGCTGAAGCCGCCGGGCAGGGCGCCGACGAGGAGGGCGGCTTCGCTGCGGGGCGGGACGGCGAAAGGCGAATCGGTCTCGAGGACGGGCACGTCGCTCTCGCGGAGGAGCGTCGCCAGGCGCTGGCGCGTCGCGGCGTTCGAAAGGTAGATGAAGGCGAGGTCGCTCTCGGCCTGGAGCTTCTTGAGGTACTGGAGGAAGAACGGGATCTTGTTGTCGAAGCGCGGCACGGGCTGGAACGCGAACGAGAAGGAATGGGCCTTGCGGCGGGCCGGGGCGCCGAGATCCTCCAGCCGGACGGATTCCTTGCGGACCCGGCGCAGGAGCGAAGGCGGGAAGACGGCTTCGGGCTCGAGGCCGAAGACGCCGTCGGTGAGGAGGTCGGCGAATTGGTCGTTGAGCTCGCGGACGTGGTCGTCCCACTCGCAATCGACGGCCTCGGGATTGTCGACGACGAAGACGGGATCGCGGAGGTAATCGGCGGCCGGGACGAAGCGGCCGGCGAGCAGGAGCGCCAGGGCGGAGAAGCTCGGGCCGAATTCGCCGCGCCCGAGGGCGGCGATCTTGGCGTCGAGGTCGCGCCCGACGCCCTTGGCCCGCTTCCTGGCGGCGGCCGTCCAGAGATCGAGGAATTCGGGCGTCGCGGGGAACTCGCGCAGGCCGGGGACGGTCAGCCGCTCGATCCGCTTGAGCGAACGCTGGTTGGAGATGTCGAACTCGCGCAGGGAGACGATCCGGGAGCCGTCGAACTCGATGCGGAAGGGATTCGCCTCCCAGGGCGAGAAGACGTCGACGATGCCGCCGCGCCAGGCGTACTCGCCGGGCGAGGCGATGAGGTCCTCGCGGGCGTAGCCGTAGCGGCCGAGGGTTTCGAGGAGGGCGTCGTGATCGGCCTCCCCGCCCACGTCGAGGGTCAGGAACAGGCCGGCGAGGTCCTCGGGTCGGGGCACGGGCTTGAGCAGGCCGCCGAGGCTGGTGACGATCAGGGCCGGGGGCGCGGTGAGCAGCCGGCGGAAGAGCCTCATCCGGGACGACGCGGCGTCGAGGGCCGGCGGGACCTCGAAGTAGGGATTGTCGGAGAGGGGGGCGAGGGTGGCCGAGCCGGCCTCCGGCGCGAGGCGCGCGAGGAAGAAGCGGCAGTCCCGCTCGAAGGTGGCCAGCGGGGCGGATTCGGCGCGGATGAAGACGACCGGCCGGCCGGCCGTTTTGGCCAGGCAGGCGAGAAGGTAGGGCTTGGCCGGTTCGATCACGCCGTGGACGGAGAGCGGCCGCTCCGGCGAGGCGACGGCCCGGACGAGTTCGCCGAACTCCGGCGTGCGAAGGAGAAAGTCGAGACTCACCGGGCTATTCTAACGGCGGGGCCTGACGCGGTCAAACCAAGATGGGACCAGGTCTTCGCAAACGCCAATTTTCCCCCGGGAATGCGAAGTCCAGGTCCCCGCTTGCAAGATTGGACCAGGTCTTCGCTGACAGTCTTGAAGCGGCCGTAAAGCGAAGACCTGGTCCCATCATGTGGTCCCATCTTGTCCGGAAATCCCGGGACACGATCCCTTTTCAAGAGAAAAGGGTCATGTCCCGATTTCCGGCGGGCACCGAAACTGGGATATAATAATCGCATGAAAAAAGCGCCCCTGTTCATGATGATCCTGGCTTTTCTCCTAACCGGCCCCGCCCTCTTCGCCCGGGGCCCCGCGCAAACCGCGGCCGAGGACGCCCTGACAGTCAAGGCGCGCGGGCTCCTCGCGGCCATGGAAAAGGGCGATTTCCGGCTGGCCGCCCGCGATTTCGACGAGACCATGCTCAAGGTCTCCGGACCCGACAAGCTCGAGCCGATGTGGACGAAGCAGCTCCCGGCCCAGCTCGGCGCGTTCAAGAAGCAGGCCGGGGCCCGGCGTGAACAGCTCCAGGGCTACGAGATCGTCCTCGTCACCTGCGAGTTCGAGAAGGCGACGCTCGACGCCCGGGTCGTCTTCGACAAGGCCGGCAAGATCGCCGGGCTCGGGTTCGTTCCGACGGCGCCCCCGGCGAAATACGAACCGCCCGCGTACGCCGACGCGGCCAAGTTCGAAGAGACCGAAGTCACCGTTGGTTCCGGAGAGTGGGCCCTGCCCGGGACGCTGACGATGCCCAAGGGCGCGGGGCCGTTCCCCGGCCTCGTCCTCGTCCACGGCTCGGGCCCGAACGACCGGGACGAATCGCTCGGCCCCAACAAGCCGTTTAAGGACCTGGCCTGGGGGCTGGCCTCGCGCGGCATCGCCGTCCTTCGCTACGACAAGCGCAGTAAAGTCCACGGCGCCCGGATCCTGGCCGACGCCAAGGCCGAAGCCGGGATGACCGTCAAGGACGAGACGATCGACGACGCCGTGGCCGCGGCGGCGTTGCTTCAAAAAGCGAAGGGCATCGATCCGAAGCGGGTCTTCATCCTCGGCCACAGCCAGGGGGGATTCCTCATGCCCCGGATCGCGCTCGCGGCCGAACCGCTGGACGTCGCCGGATTCATCTCCATGGCCGGCCTGACCCGCCCTCTCGACGACACCATCCTGCGGCAGATGAATTATTTGCGTTTCATGGCCGGCGAGGCGGCCGCGTCGGAGGAGGAGACGAAGAGGATCAAAGAGGTCGAAGCGGCCGTGGCGAAGGTGAAAGCCCTCACGGGCGCGGACCGGGGTTCGATGGCGAAGATCCTGGGCGCGATGCCGTCCTACTGGCTCGACCTGCGGGGCTACGACCCGGCGGAGACGGCCAAATCGGTCAAGAAGCCCATGCTGTTCCTGCAGGGCGGCCGCGACTACCAGGTCCAGAAGATCGACCTGGACAATTGGAGCGTTGCGCTCAAAGACCGCAAGGACGTCGCGTTCAAGTACTACCCGAAGCTCAACCACCTCTTCTTCGCGGGCGAAGGCGTCATCACGCCGCTCGAATACATGCAGAAGCACGGCAGCGTCGCCGAAGAGGTCGTGACCGACATCGCCGCCTTCATCGCCAAGTACTGAACCCGGGCGCAACGCGGGGACACGTATCGGGGCGGCCCATATCCCCGGCTCAGGCGTGGGGGATGGAGGTGTGGTTCGAGATCTCGGAGCTCGTCGTGACCAGGTCGCGGACCGAGAGCTTTCGGACGCTGTCGTTCCCCGTGAGCCGGGCGAAATCCTTGAGCTCCTCGGTCGAGACGCGCAGGAAATTGGCCAGCCCGCGGGCCGCCTCGTCGATGTCGAACCGGGCCCGCAGGGCCGGGTCCTGAGTGGCGATGCCCACGGGACAGCGGCCCGAATCGCAAATGCGGAACTGCTGACAGCCGATGGCCATGAGCGCGGCCGTGCCGATGGCCACGACGTCGGCGCCGAGGGCCAGGGTCTTGATGAAGTCCGACGAGACGCGCAGGCCCCCGGTCGCGATGAGCGTCACGCCTTCGATGCCCCTCGTCTCGAGGTAGCGGCGGGCCCGGTCGAGGGCGTAGACGGTGGGGATCGAGGTCGCGTCTTTGATCAGCTTGAGGGCGGCGCCGGTGGCCCCGGCCCGGCCGTCGATGGTGATGAAATCCGGACCGGCGGAGAGCGCGAACTCGAGGTCGGCCTCCACGTCGCCGGCGGCGAACTTGATGCCGATAGGCCGGCCTCCGGAGAGGTCCCGCAGCTCGTCGACCTTGCGCCGCAGGTCCTCCCGCGTGGCGATGTCGGGGAAGCGCGACGGGCTGACGATGTCCGTTCCCTCGGAGAAGCCGCGCAGGGCGGCGATCTCCGCGGTCACCTTGCCCCCGGGCAGGTGCCCGCCCATGCCGGGCTTGGCCGATTGGCCGAACTTGATCTCGACGGCGTCGACCCGCCGGAGGTTCTCCCCGGTCA
>Ga0105094_10001367_pt1 | contig 12757 bp, 11 predicted proteins | sample PPLLak1March2015_2_FD_87023 | JGI IMG/M metagenome (GOLD analysis project Ga0105094, IMG submission 87023) | Freshwater sediment microbial communities from Prairie Pothole Lake near Jamestown, North Dakota, USA - PPLs Lake P8 Core (3) Depth... | ecosystem: Environmental > Aquatic > Freshwater >...
AATGCCACCAGGAGGACTATCGCCGGATCGATGAGGAGGCGTCTGACCGGCTTCGGCGGCAATCTCATCGGCCGGCCGACTCCAGATAGTCGACCGAAGCCGCGTATGCGCCTTCGATCAGGTCATTGGTCGAGCTGACGTCCCTCCACTTCAGCTGCCGGGTGTCGTCGAATGCAACGGGATTGCCCGAGGGCAGCAAATGAAGCACGATGCCCTCAGGAAGGTTCTCGACTGCTGTGGTAAAGCGATGGCGGCGGGCGATCTCGAAGGAGATCAGTGCAGCTTCGTAGAGACGCTCCGGGGGTCGCAACTGCGACTCGATGCGGCCCACCTGGAGCACATATATCGTCGTTGCCCCGAGATCGATCGCTCTCGCCAGGGGCACCGAGTTGACCAGACCCCCGTCATAGAAGTGCTCGCCCTGTATCTCGACGGGTGGGAAGAGAGCGGGAACCGCCGAGGAGGCAAGCAGCGCCTCGATCAGAGGGCCACTGGTGAACCAATGCTCGGCAGCCCGCTCTATCGAGGCGGCAACGCACTGGAAGGGCACGGAGAGATCCTCGATGCGTCGGTCCGGGGAGTGAACGTGCTCGAGAAGCGCCCGCATCTCGCCGGTGTCGTGCAGGGCCGGTCTGAGCGTGGCTACGTTCTTGAACCGGTCGAACTTGCTGCCGAGCAGGACGTCGCTCTCGGCGATCTCGATCCACAGCCCGGCGAGCCTCTCCACACCCTCGGCTCCGGGGCGATCGGAGATCACCGAGCCGTTGAATGCGCCGATCGACGTGCCGAGGACGAGGTCGGGTTTGATCCCTGCCTCGTCGAGCGCCCGGAGCATGCCGACCTCGACCGCACCCCAGCGGCCCCCACCGCCCAGCACAAACGCGATCTTCATCGGCAAGATTCTGCCCGCGACGAGCTCGTCACGCGGCGGCAGCCCGGGCCGACCGGCGTCTGTTCGCCCCGAGGTTCACCGGCGTCACGGCCGTTGGGGCCGACCGAGGATGAGGGTGGCCGAGGGGCGAAGTCGGCCCGCAAGTCCAGGCGGGCCTCTGCCCGCGACGAGCCCGTCACGCGGCGGCAGCCCGGGCCGACCGGCGTCTGTTCGCCCCGAGGTTCACCGGCGTCACGGCCGTTGGGGCCGACCGAGGATGAGGGTGGCCGAGGGGCGAAGTCGGCCCGCAATCAACCAGCCTCCCCTTCCTCCTCGATGTACCACTCGGTGAAGTCGTGACACAGATCGTCCTGGTCGAACTTGATGACGAACAGGTTGCGGTAGGTCGCCGGCGGCTCGAAGTAGCGGGTGGTGGCCGTGATCACCGCGATGTCATCGGTCTCGACGAGCGGAACCCACTCGAAGTCCCAATTCTCGGGATCATCGTCGACCCCCTGCCACCATTCAACGATCTCCCGGTGGCCGTGCTGCTCACCGTCTGCTGTCTGCGGGTCGTACACCGCATCGAGGCTGAACAATCCTGTGATGTCTTCGGGATCGTTGGAAGTCCAGGCTGCGATATACCCGTCCATCCAATCGTCGAGACGCTCGCTCATTGCAGCTCCAATCCGACTGTCAGTGGTTCCTCGGAGGTGATCTCGAATCCGAGCCTCTCGAACAGTTCGAGAGAGCCGTGATAGGCAGCCAATTCGCTCGATGGCTCGCGCACCGGGTAGGCCTCGACCCGTCTGAAGCCTTGCTCGGTGAGCATGTCGATCGCCCCCTCGAGCAGCCGGGTGGCGAGCCCGTGACGCCGGTACGGCGGTGCGATCGCAAAACAGACCACGGAGGCGATCCCCTCGTCGGTGCCATCTGAGAGACCCGGGAACTGATCCCGGGCGGTGGCGTTGCACCAGCCGGCCAGCCTTCCGTCCACGTAGGCGAGGGTGCCGGTGGTGCGCCCTCGGACGATCCGATTCATCTGGTCGGCGCGATTGTCCTGCCAGGTCTGGTCCCCCCAGTCGGGGTTCGCCCCCCCGCCCCTGAAGTAGAACATGCAATAGCAGCTGGACCAGGCAGGGTTTCCCGCAAAGACCTCGTAGTCGAAGAAACGGGCGACGTCGTCCACTCTGTCCGGCTGAATGGGTCGGATCTCGATCTCATCGACCCGCTCGAGACGCTCGGTGGGGCCCGTCGCCCGATCCTCTCCTTCGAGATAGTTCCGGACGGATGTCTCGGTCAGCCCGAGATCGGGATGGGCTTCGTCGAAATGGGCCTTGACCGGGCCCACCAGGGTCTCGGTGTCCGCAGCAGTCAGCTCGAGCTGGCACGCACAGGTCATCGACCGGGTCATGTCGCCGGCAAGGTACCCGTTCGCATCACTCCCCCATACCAATCGAAGCTTCGCTTGGGGATCCGCTCCCCCGTCTCCTGATCCACCCACACGAGGCCGAACCTCTGTGAGAAGCCCGCCACCCACTCCAGGTTGTCCATGAAGCTCCATACGAAGTAGCCGTCCACCGGGACCCCGGAGCTGATCGCTTCGCCGACAGCCGCGATGTGGCTCCGGAGATACTCGATGCGTCGCTGATCGTCTATGACCCCATTGGGATCAGGCCCATCGGAGTAGCTGGCCCCGTTCTCCGTGACCAGGAGCGAGGCGGGTGAGTAGGTCGCAGAGAGATGCTCCAGATAGTCGCGCAACCCACCGGCATCGATCTTCCAACCCATCTCGGTGAAGCCTGGCGGTGGGTCGATGCCCGGCGCCCCTTCGGGCTCGTCGGTCTCCTCGCCCCCGGCGGCGATCGTCACAGTGGTGTAGTAGTTGAGGCCGAGGAAGTCGATCGGCGCCGCGATCAGGTCGAGGTCACCGGGAACGACGAAGTCGGAGGGGATGCGGCCCCGATCGCGGTAGGCCCTCATCATGTCCTCGGGATATCCCCTCCCGAAGACCGGGTCGAAGAACCATCGGTTGCGGAACCCGTCGAAATGCCTGGTCGCCGCCAGGTCCTCAGCGGAGTTGGAAGCAGGCGCGGCGGGGCGGCAATCGATGGCGATCCCAACCGTGGCGGCGCCTGACTTGCCCCGAATCTCCTCGACAGCCCTCCCATGGGACAGGAGCAGATGATGGCCCACCGTGAGTGCAGTGGCCCAGTCCTCCAGCCCGGGGGCGAACCGGCCCTCGAGATGGCCGATCATCGCCGAGACCCATGGCTCGTTCTGTGTTATCCAATGGCCGACCCGATCCCCCAGTGCGCCCGCCACGATCCCGGCATACCGGGCGAATGCCTCCACAGTGTGACGATTCGCCCATCCCCCGTTGTCCTGGAGGGCTTGGGGAAGATCCCAGTGATAGAGAGTGAGGTAAGGCGAGATCCCCCTATCCCCCATCCCGTCGACGAGTCGCCGGTAGAAGTCGAGACCGGCCTCGCTCACCTCACCATCACCGTCGGGGATGACCCGCGGCCATGACACCGAGAACCGGTAGGCGCGCACACCGAGTGCGGCAAGGAGGTCCAGGTCTTGCTCCCACCGGTGGAAGTGGTCGCAGGCCACGTCACCAGGGTCGAGCAGCCTTCCCAGGTCGGAGAACCGGTCCCAGATCGAGTCGCCCTTGCCTCCTTCGTGGCGGCCTCCCTCGATCTGGTATGCCGAGGTTGCCACCCCCCACGCGAAAGCATCGGAGAAAGACTGCATCGTCACCCTACGACCCGACTCGAATGAGCGGGCAGGTCAGACGCTTGCGGCCACCTTGCTCTCGGATCCAATCCTCATCCCTGACTTGGGTTCGAAGAAGTGGATCTTGGCGCAGTCGACGATGAGCTCGATGTTGTCGCCTCGTGACACGCGTGCGTCGGGACTCACCCGTGCGATGAAATTGGTTGTATCTCCAAGTGACGACGGGTCCTGACCGGTGTCGGCGAGCAACTCCTCGATGTCGGGAGTGACCACCGGTGGCCGGTCCACGGTGAAATGGACGTAGGTCTCGGCGCCCAACATCTCGGTCACTTCCACCTTGGCCACGAGGGTCCGATCCGGGTCGGGACCCTTGACCGATGCAGCTTCGAGAGAGTTGGGGCGGATCCCCACCACCAGCTCCTCACCCATCCTGTTCTCGATGCCGGGATGACTTGCCAGCGAGCGAGGATCGACCTTCAGCTCGGCGTTGGGCAGCTTCACCCACACGGTACCGTCGCGATGCTCCAACTTCCCGTACGCGAGGTTCATGGCGGGGCTCCCGATGAAGCCGGCGACGAACAGGTTGTCCGGATGGTCGAAAAGGTCGGTGGGAGCTCCGACCTGCTGCAGGTTCCAAGGTCTCGCCGATGACACGGGTCGGAGCACCGCGACCCTGTCACCGAGGGTCATCGCCTCGACCTGGTCATGGGTCACGTAGACCGTGGTCGTCTCGAGACGGCCGTGGAGGCGCTCGAGCTCGGCGCGCATCTGCACCCTCAGCTTGGCGTCGAGGTTGGACAGGGGCTCGTCCATCAGGAACGCGGCAGGCTCCCGCACGATGGCCCGTCCCATGGCGACACGCTGTCTCTGGCCACCGGAAAGCGCCTTTGGCTTCCGTTGCAGGTACTCGCGGATCTCGAGGATGTCGGCGGCCTCCTCGACCCTGCGCTGGATCTCGTCCTTGGCGAACTTCCTCAGTTTCAGCCCGAATGCCATGTTGTCGAACACCGACATGTGCGGGTATAGGGCGTAGTTCTGGAAGACCATCGCGATGTCACGGTCTTTGGGGGCAACGTCGTTGACCACCCGGTCCCCGATCTTCATGGTCCCTTCACTGATGTCCTCGAGTCCGGCGATCATTCGTAGCACGGTCGACTTGCCGCATCCGGACGGGCCGACCAACACCAAGAACTCCCCGTCGTGGATCTCGAGGTCGAGATTGCCGACGGCCCTCGTCCCGTCCTCGTAGATCTTGCCGAGACCTTCCATCGTGATGCTTGCCATCGAGTAACTCCCTCGTCGTTCGAGCCGAGGCTTGAACCTAGCGCAATCGTGGCCGCGTGGTCGAACAACTCTTGATCTCCGAAATCAGGCTCTGTCGAGCCTCGGGACCTTCGGCCCTATCCACCTACACGGATTCTGCACAATGCTTGGTCGGGCCCCCGTGCATCGTTGAGATGAGGGAGGCTAGGGTCCGCGGAGCATTCATTGGTCGCGGATGACCCGCGGCCATGGATGACAAACAAAGAAACCGAACGGAGGAGACAGATGCATCGTTTTACCAAGCTGTTGGCCCTGATCGCCGTCCTGGCGATGGTGCTCGCAGCCTGTGGTGGTGATGGAGATGGCGAAGGCGCCACAACCACCGCCGAAGGCGCCGGCACAACGGCTGCCGGAGGCGGGGGTGATGCCAGTGCCGCCGAGTTCGCATTGTTCGGAGCACCAACCGGGGTGGAGGGTGATGCCCTTACGGGCTTCCTCGACGTCTACAACGCCGAGGTCGGCTCCAACATCACCTACACCGGGGTAGCCGAGTTCGAAGAGCAGCTGAGGATCCAGGTCGACGGTGGCAACCCACCGGCAGTGGCCTTCACCCCACAGCCCTCCTCGATCTGTTCGTACGCCGACGAAGGTGCGCTCGTGTCGCTGGAAGACATGGGCTTCGACATCGCCGAGATGGAGGCCAACCACTCCAAGTACTGGATGGACCTCGGCCTCTGTGAGGACGGCAATCACTACGGGATCCCATGGTTCCCGAATTTCAAGTCGATCGTCTTCTATCACGAGCCCACGTTCACCGAGAACGGATATGAGATCCCCGAGACCTATGAGGACCTGGTGGCTCTCTCCGAGCAGATCGTCGCAGACGGGCTTACGCCCTGGTGCTTCGGCTTCGAGAGCGGCACGGCCTCCGGGTGGCCGGGCACCGACTGGATCGAGGACATCTACGTCCGTCAGAACGGATCGGAGATGTACGCACAATGGTACAACCACGAGATCCCGTTCAACGACCCGACGGTGGCTACGGCGTTCGACACCCTGGGTGAGATCCTGTTCGGCGAGGGGTTCGTCCTCGGCGGGGCGGACGCGGCGGCGAGCACCTTCTTCGAGGACTCGCCAGGGCCGTTGTTCAACGACCCGGTGACCGGGGAAACCAACTGTCTGATGATCAAGCAAGGCTCCTTCGTCTCCAACTTCTTCACCCAGGCCCCTGGGTATGAAGAGGGCGAGGAAGAGGAGATAAAGGTCTTCGCATTCCCGACGATCGATGGCAACACCGGTGCGATGGGTGGTGGCGACACCATCATCGTGTTCGACGGAGCGCCGGAGAACGTCGCGGCGATCAAGGACTGGATCACCCCAGACTGGCAGTGCACCCTTGCCTCCGCCTCCGGCGGCGGGGTAGCCCCCTACGGCGGCCATGGCGTCGCCGGCGTGGAGCGTCTGCCAGGTCACAAGGATGTCGACCCCGCTTGTTACGAGAGCGAGTCGGGCCAGACATTCGCCACCGCGGTGACCGACGCCTTGGCGGCGAACGCCTTTGTGTTCGACGCTTCCGACCTGATGCCACCCGAGGTGGGTCAGCGGACGTTCTGGGATGGAGTCATCTCATGGACGAGGGGCGCCGACACCCAGGAGACAGTTGACACCATCGAGGCCAGCTGGCCCGCCAGCTAGCCCGACCGACCCGAGGAAGAGGGGTGGTCACACGACCACCCCTCTTCTCATTCCCCGGCCGACACGTTCGGCACACGTTGGGTATGGTCGTGCCGCACCGTCATGGCGGGAGGAAGGAGCGCAGGTGACAACACCCCCGATCGACCAGGAAGAGTTGGTCACAACCCCCACTGTTCCCGTCGAGGAGGGCGCCCGCGACCACTCCTTCCAGGTCTGGGTGCTCCGGATCCTGAGCGCGCTCGTCGTTCCCTCGGTCCTGGTCCTGTTCTTCTTTGCCTTCGAGTTCCTCCAGCAGAGAGACCTCAACAAACTGGTGCAGGTCGCGGTGGCGCTGGTCGTAGGAGTGGGCGGGGTATGGGCGCTGTATTGGGGCATGGATCGATTGGTCAGCGCCCTTCCTGACCGGGCGGGGGCAGGTGTGCGACCCTTCGCCTTCGCCGGCCCGGCGATAGTGCTCCTCGGCTTCTACCTGGTATATCCCGCGGTCAACACCTTCATCCTCAGTTTCGCCAGCGACTCCGGTGAAGAGTTCGTCGGTCTGGCCAACTATCAACGGATCTTCACCGAGAGCACCTATCTGGTGGCGATTCGCAACAGCATCGCCTGGGTGGTTCTGGTCCCATTCGCTGCGGTGTTGATCGGGCTGGCCTTCGCCACGCTTGCCGACAAACTGCCGCGCAGGTCCGAAGTCGCGGCGAAGTCGCTGATCTTCCTGCCGCTGGCCATTTCATTCGTCGGGGCGTCGGTGGTGTGGACCTTCATCTATCGCTTCCGGCCGGAGGGGTTCGGCGAGCAGATCGGGATCCTCAACGCGATCGTGGTCGGCTTCGGCGGTGACCCGGTCGACTGGCTCGCCGTGCCGCTGTGGAACAACCTGTTCCTGATGGTGATCCTGGTCTGGCTACAGACCGGATTCGCAATGGTGATCCTCTCCTCAGCGATCAAGTCGGTGCCCGAGGAGCTCCTCGAGGCGTCCCGGATCGATGGGGCCAACGAGTGGCAGGTGTTCCGGAGGATCGTGATCCCGGGAATCGCCTCGACCATCGTCGTGGTCTGGACCACGATCCTCATCACGACCTGGAAGGTCTTCGACATCGTCTATGTGATGACTGGAGGGCGCGAGGGCACATCGGTCGTCGCCCAGCAGATGGTCACCGAGTTCTTCACCTTCAACAACGACGGGATGGGAGCCGCCCTGGCGGTCATCCTCTTCATCGCCGTTGTCCCGATCCTCGTCATCAATATCAGGCGATTCCGTGAGCAGGAGGCGACGAGATGACCGCCAGCACCGGGACCGTTGGATCCCCGATGGCCGCACCTGCGACCCAGCCGCCGAAGAAAGTCAAGAAGAACCTGTTCCCCGTCTACCTGGGAGTGGGCCTGATCACGCTGCTCTGGACCATTCCGTCCCTGGGCCTGCTGATCAACTCCTTCCGGCAACCCAGCGACATCCGGGCGACCGGATGGTGGACCGTGTTCGGAGAGATCTTCGACTCGGCGACCTGGACCATCCAGAACTACACGACGGTCCTCGAGGGTGGCTTCGCAAATGCTTTTGCCAACAGCCTCGCTGTGACCATCCCTTCGGTGGTCATCCCGATCACGGTGGCTGCCTTTGCCGCCTACGCCTTCGCCTGGATGGACTTCCCCGGTCGGAACCTGATCTTCATCGTCGTCGTGGGTCTGCTGGTGGTCCCCCTCCAGATGGCTCTGATCCCGATTCTCCGCGTCTACACCAACTTCGAGCTCAACGGCACATTCCCTGCCATCTGGCTCGCCCACGCCGGGTTCGGTCTTCCGCTGGCGGTGTACCTGTTGCGCAACTACATGGGCTCGCTGCCGTCCTCGCTCATCGAGTCGGCCAAGATCGACGGGGCCGATCACTTCATGATCTTCACCAGACTGGTCATACCGCTGTCGGTCCCGGTGCTCGCCTCGTTCGCCATCTTCCAATTCCTCTGGGTCTGGAACGACTTCCTGGTTGCACTCGTCTTCCTCGGGTATGATCCAGCGAACCGGGTGGTGACCGTGGAGCTGTCCGACCTGGCGGGCCGGGGTGAGGGAACCCTGAGCCTCCTGCCTGCCGCAGCGTTCGTGACCATGATCCTGCCCTTGGTGGTGTTCTTCTCTCTCCAACGGTTCTTCGTGAGGGGTTTGACCGCCGGTTCCGTGAAGGGTTAGGTCCCCCTGGCCAGATTGGACATGCCGGATGCGGCCCGTTGGCGCAACTGGCTCGCACTGGCGTTGGGCACCGTCGTTGGGATGTTCAGTTACTTCCCCTACGCAGCCGCCTTCATCCAAACCGACGCGGGGGAACCGAGCATCGATCCGGCGCTGGTTGGGATCAGTCTCGTGGTGGCCCCTTTCGTGTTCGTTGTGATCGGGTTCGTCTCGAAGAACCTTCGCGCCCCCAGGATGATCCTGATATCGATGGGGCTCCTGCTCGCCCTGGGCCTGGCCGTCGGCCTGATCTCGCCGGTGCTGGGTGCCGCCGCCGGGTTCGGCGTGGGCGCTGCCCTGTGTCTGCGCCTGCCTGACATACCCGACCAGATGAGGCGCAGGATCGTCGCCGTGACCCTGGGCGTGCTCTACACCATGGTCCTGCTCATCATCGCGACTCCGGCCGGGGTGCTTGCGGGAGCGTTGGTGCCCATGCTCATGGTCGGCGTCGCCGACGAGTACGGAGCCTGGCGCTGGGCGAAGGCGAATGCTCCCACCCCCGGCGGCGGGGAAGCCGGCTCCGTTTAGCCGAGTTCGAACCCGGGCATCCCCGAGGCGACCCAGTCGGCCAAGGCCTCATCGTTCTCCACGTCCTGACTGCGCCGCTGCGCCAGGATGAACCGGTGATTGAGCAGGTCGCAGTAGCCCTGGACCGGGTCACCCGGTCTCAGCTCGGCGATCTTCGACACCATCGGCTCGAACGAGGTGGTCAACCATTTGAAGGTCCCGACGCTCTTGCCTGAAGCGGATGCGGACCCGTGCTTCGCCAGGAAGTAGTTCAGATCGCTCAAGACGACCCGGGCCTGGTTCTCCGACGCCTCGATTCCGGTCTGTTGTCTGAGCCGCTCCGAATGGAAAGTCCGCCCGCCAACCTCGACCTTCATCGTGACGAGGTTGCCCTCACCGGAAGGATCGAGAAACACGTCGTTGACCGAGAACCCCTGGTCGTTTAACCGGGCGATTCGGGCGCGGATGAGATAGCTCTCATCGCGGGTGATGACCAGCTCCTCGGTGAGCTCATCCCAAAGGGACCGGTAGCGGGTCTCGACGTCGTCACCCAGGGTGAAGTCGGCGCGATCGATCTCCTCTCCGATCATGGCGGCGATGTCTGCCATCTCGCCGGCGAGGTTGAGCTTCATGATCTCCAGGTCCTCCGTTCGCTGTCCATCGGAGAGCTGGTCATGGAGCCGCGATGTTTCCGCATCGATCATGATCGCCTCGATCGCCTCGGCGTCGTAGCGATAGAGCAGGTTGGATAGGGAGCAATCTCCCCAAAAGCAACCGGCGAGATGGAGCTCGACGAGAAGCCCGGCGACCGCGTCCAACATCTGGCGTCTTCGCGGGCCGAAACCTGGCCCGGAGACCAGCTGCCGGTAGGGGAAAGAGTGATCGACGTAACGGGTGATCACGGCAGCCGACTGCTCCTCATGGGGGTCGAGCCACACCCGCTCGACCAGCCCGACCGGCTCGGCCGACCTGGTGGTCCGCTCCTCCAGAGAGCGGAACACGTGGTATTCGCCGATGGCCGCCCGGCGTGGCAGCTCCTTGATCACGAAGACGCCTTCGTCATAGGCGACGAAGACCACCGGGTGACGGTGGATCCCCGTCGGCATCTCTACCAGACGCTCATGCTCCCAGTCGGAGATAGCGCTGTCCCAGGGCAGATCGAGGAAATCCGGGTTACCGGGGCGGATCTGGAAATGGGGGGTTCCCATCCCGACTATGTAAGTCGCGGTCGGAGCTAGCGGCGGGCGTTCTCGGCCAGCACCAGCCCACCGGCCAAGCCGGCGAGATCGCCAAGACCGGCGGGGACCACGAAGCCCGACCCGTGCTCGGCCAGCCCGGGATAACCGGCGAGCTGGTCGGGCAGCGTGGAGGCCACCAGGTCCAGGAGCCCGTGCATCTGGGAGACCCCGCCCCCGAAAATGACACGTTCCGGGGAAAGGGCATAGACCAGGTTGCGCACCAATTGGGAGAGGTAGAAGGCCTCGAGCCGGACCGCCTGTTCCAAATCGCCACCGGAGAGCCGAGCGCCGGGCACTCCGAAACGTGCCTGGATGGCCGGACCGCTGGCCAGGCCTTCGAGACAGTCGCCATGGAACGGGCAGCCGCCGGTGTAGGGGTCGTCGGCATGTCTTCGGACCGTCATGTGCCCCATCTCGGGGTGGCCCAGACCGTGGACCGGCTCACCCCCGATCAGGGCTCCCCCACCGATCCCGGTACCCACGGTCACATAGACCAGCGAGGACAGCCCGCGCCCGGCTCCCCATCGCCACTCCCCCAGCGCCGCCCCGTTGACATCGGTGTCAAAGCCGACCGGCACTCCCAGGGTCTCCATAACCGGGCCGGCCACGTCCACTCCGGACCAACCCTGCTTGGGGGTCACGGTGATATGCCCGAAGTTCGGGTGGGTGGCGCGCAGTTCCACCGGTCCGAACGATGCGATCCCCACCGCCTCCGGTGAGCCGGAGACGAGGTGACCTATGACGCGATCCAGCGTCCCGATCGGATCGGCGGTGGGGATGGTCAACACGGGGCCCAGGTCGTCGGGGGTCGAGCCGAGCGCAACCGATGTCTTGGTCCCACCCAGTTCGATCGTCCCGTAGAGCACCACTACCCGAATGTAGGGCATCCAACCGTTCAGATGACGGGCCCGACGCCCGATGATGTTGACATAATTCCAGCCGGGTTGTTTACTTAGGTTCGCAAATGAAGCAGCCGCTTTCCGCCGTCGAAGTCCTCGTACTTATCCGATAGCGCGCGCAAAGAACCTTGCGTGCGCCAAACCCTCCACCCGGAGGGTTTTTTGTTCCCAAGACACCCATGACAGAACCAGCCAAATTCACAGGGGCCCACTCCCTGTTTCGGAGTCTCGAGCACGAAGGAGTCGAGATCATTTTCGGGGTGCCCGGAGGCGCCATTCTCCCCGCCTACGACCCTCTCCTCGACAGTCCGATAAGACATGTCCTTGCCCGCCACGAGCAGGGCGCCGGCCACATGGCCGAGGGCTACGCCCAGGCAAGCGGGCGTGTCGGGGTGGTGATGGCCACCTCCGGGCCCGGAGCCACCAACTTGATCACCCCGCTGCAGAACGCCTTGATGGACTCGACCCCGATCGTGGCGATCACCGGGCAGGTCCCGACCACCGCCATCGGCAGTGACGCCTTCCAGGAGGCGTACACCACCGGTCTGGCCATGCATTGCACCAAGCACTCCTACATGGCCACCAACGCCGACGACATCCCCAACCTGGTACACGAGGCATTCCATCTGGCCTCGACCGGCCGGCCCGGGCCGGTCCTTGTCGACATCCCGAAGGACGTCCTCAACCAGGTGACGACCTGGCGCGAGCCTCATCTCCACAACCTGCCCGGATACAAGCCGACCGTCTCGGGCCACCCGATGCAGATCCGTTCGGCGATCGACCTGATCGAGAGCGCCGAGCGCCCGGTCCTGTACGTCGGCGGCGGTGTGATCAAGGCGGAGGCCGCCGGAGAACTGCTCGCTTTTGCCGAGGCGGTCAACGCGCCCGTGGTGACCACTCTCATGGCCCGCGGCGCCTTTCCCGACGACCACCGCCTCGCCCTCGGCATGCCCGGGATGCACGGCGTATACACGGCCACGACGGCCATTCAACAGTGCGATGTCCTGGTCAGCCTCGGTGCCCGTTTCGACGATCGAGTCACCGGTGACCCCGACGCCTTCGCCCCAAGCGCCAAGGTGATCCACGTCGATGTCGACCCTGCCGAGATCGGCAAGGTCCGTGTCCCCGAAGTGCCGATCGTCGGTGACGCCCGATCGGTTCTCGACGACTTGCTCTCCGCTCTCAGCTCGCGTCGTGCCCTGGCCGACGCTCCGAGCCGGGACGAGTGGTTCGCCCAGCTCAGCTCGTGGCAGGAGCACTTCCCGCTCTCCTACGAGCAGGCGCCCGACGGGCCCATCAAGGTCCAGCAATTCATCGAGCGCCTC
>Ga0105094_10001368_pt1 | contig 12757 bp, 13 predicted proteins | sample PPLLak1March2015_2_FD_87023 | JGI IMG/M metagenome (GOLD analysis project Ga0105094, IMG submission 87023) | Freshwater sediment microbial communities from Prairie Pothole Lake near Jamestown, North Dakota, USA - PPLs Lake P8 Core (3) Depth... | ecosystem: Environmental > Aquatic > Freshwater >...
ACCGTGGCATCGGCCTGCGCGAGCTGCTCAGCGAAATCGACGGACCGTCCATTCTCGTGGCCGACGAGCTCACGGCGTCGCTGGCCGCGCAGCTCGACTGGACGCGCGTGCAGGGGTTCGCCACCGATGCCGGCAGCCGCACCTACCACACCGCGATTCTCGCGCGTTCGCTGAAGGTGCCGGCGGTGGTGGGCCTGCACGACCTGTCCGCCCGCCTGTCCGCCGGCACGTCAATCATCCTCGACGGGACCACCGGCGAGGTGACCGTGGCGCCGGATGCCGCCGCCACCGCCGCGGCCCTCCGCCGCGCGGCGCGGCCGCGGCGGGTCTCTGCCGCCGCGCCCTCCGTGCACGCGCCGGTCGCCACCGCCGATGGCTTGCGCATCCGCATCGACGCCAACATCGAGCTCGTCGAGGACCTGCCGTTCCTCCAGGAGTTCGGCGCCGAGGGGATCGGCCTCTATCGTTCGGAGTTCCTGCTGTCCGGGCGCACCCTGGAGGGAGCCACCGAAGACCTGCAGTACCAGGCGTACCGCAGCCTCCTCGAACAGGTGGCGCCCCGCCCCGTGACGATCCGCACGTTCGATCTCGACGAGCGCCACACCGGCCTCGGCCGCGCACCCGAGCGCAGCCGCACACGCCCGGGCCTCCGGGGATTGCGCCTGGGCCTCGCCCATCCCGAGGTGCTCTCCACGCAACTCCGCGCGCTCGTGCGCGCGTCGGCGCACGGGCCGCTGCGCATCATGTTCCCATTCGTCACGACGGTCGACGAGGTGCGGCAGGCCCGCAGCATCTTCGAAGGGATTTGTCGCGACTTGAGCGTCGCTCCCGTCCCGATCGGGGCCATGATCGAGGTGCCCGCCGCCGCCCTCATCGGCGACCTGCTGGCGCGCGAGGTCAATTTCTTCACGATCGGCACCAACGACCTCATCCAGTACACGCTCGCCGTCGATCGGACCGACGATCGCGTGTCGGATCTGTACGAGCCGCTGCACCCCGCCGTGCTGCGGCTCATCCGCATGGTCAGCCGCGCGGCGCGACGACACCACGTGCCCGTGTCGCTCTGCGGCGAGATGGCCTCCGACCCGGCCACGGTGGGACTGCTGATCGGACTCGGGCTCACCGAGTTCAGCATGACGCCAGGAGCCATCCCCCTCGTCCGGCGCGTCGTGGAGGAGCTACGCATGGACGAGGCGCGCCGCCTCGCCCGGCACGCGCTCGCCCTGGCCACGGCCGCAGAGGTGGAGCAGTTTCTCTTCGATGCCCTGGCGGCATCGGCAGGGGAGTCGTCGCGGCGATAGTCGCGCGAACGAACGCCGGTCGCCGCGCCACGGGCGCGTGCGCTTCCGGAGGAGATGGAGAACGCGGTATGCATCGAGTGGAAAAACCGTGGGGCTACGAGCTGTGGTGGGCGAAGACCGACCGTTACGTCGGCAAGCTCATTCACGTGAACAAGGGCCACGCCCTCAGCCTCCAGTACCACAACCGGAAGGACGAGACGATCTTCGTCCACGCCGGGAAGATTCTGTTCGAGTTGAAGGTGGGCGACGAGCTGACGAAGCGAGAGATGGGACCGGGCGACGCCGTTCACGTGACGCCGCCCACGGTCCACCGCATGACCGCCCTCGAAGACAGTGACATCTTCGAGGTCTCGACGCCCGAAACCGATGATGTCGTGCGCCTGGAAGACCGCTACGGAAGGAGCTAGCGATCGCGTCGGTCGAGGGGATGGTGTCGGGAGGGAACCGCGCCGGGAGAGCATTGCGAAGGGAGGGATGATCGCGTCGGAGAGAACTCTGGCGCCGGGATCAACTGCCCGCGTGATCCCGTCGCCGATGTACTCCCGACCGAAATCCCTCCCGGTCGTGGTTCAGATTTCCCGTCTAGAACGGAATGTCGTCGTCCGTGACAGGCGCCGGTTCCTTCATCGGATCCTGGTAGCCGCCCACGTCGCCGCGGTCGGAGCGATCGCCGCCGCGCCCGCCACCGCCCAGCAGGACGATGCGATCGGCCTTGATCTCGGTGGTGTAGTGCTTCTGGCCGTCCTTCTCCCACTGGCGCGTCTGGAGCCGGCCCTCGACGAAGATCTGCTTGCCCTTGGTGAGGTACGGCTGCAGGGTCTCGGCCTGCTTACCCCAGAGTACGATGCGGTGCCACTCGGTCTGCTCGTGCTTCTCGCCGTCCTTGGACGTCCAGTTCTCGGTGGTCGCGATGCTGAAGCTCGCGACGGGCGCGCCGCCCGGTGTGTAGCGCACTTCCGCGTCCCGTCCCAGGTTGCCGACCAGCAGTACTTTGTTCACGCTTCCCATAGTTGATTCTTCCCCGTTGTGCGGTGAGGCGCATTGGTTGTGGATGACGCAGACGCCGATGGGGCCGCAGATGGACGCAGATTACACAGATTCTGCAGATGGACATCAAGGAAATTCGATCATCTTCCGCAGACAACCAGAGCCGCGATCGAATCCCCTATTCCTGCTTGGCACGAGCCAGGCGATCCATGTTCTGCTTGGCCAGGCGGGCCACCTCCGCGTCCGGAAACGTCTTGAGCAGGGTGTCCCACGACTCGCGCGCCCGATCCAGCTGGCCCATGCGCTCGAAGGTCATGCCGCGCTTGTAGTACGCATCCGGCACCTTGTCGGCCTTCGGATAGCCGGCGATCACGCGGTTATAGGCGTCCATCGCCTCGGCGTACTTCCCGTCCGCGAAGTTGCACTCCCCGATGTAGAACTGCGCATCGTCGGCCGCCTCGCTGCGGGGAAAGCTGCGCAGGTAGGTGCCGAAGCCCTCGATGCACAGCGTCCACTGGCCGGCCGTGTAGTCGGTCCACGCGGTATCGTACAGCCGCTGGGGCGAGATGCCGGGGTTGGCGGGCGCCACCGGTGGGACGCCGGCTCCCGGCGTACCGGGCGCGGGCGCGCCGGGCATCGCGGGGGGGCCGCCCGCCACGGGGGCCCCGGGCTCTGCGCCCGGGTCGACGCCGGCCGTCGGGTCGGTGGTCGGCGCCGGCGGAGGATAGCTCGGAATCGCGAGGCGCAGCGCCTCGACTTCCTGCGACAGCGACGTGATGCGCACGTTCGTCTCGTCCACCCGCTCCTTCACGACACGCAGATCGCTGCCTACCTGGTCCACGGTGAGCTTCTGGTCGGCGAACCCTTTTCGCGTGGCGGTGTTCTGGTCGTCGGTGCGGGCCGAGAGTTGCTTCAACGTCTCGCCGATCTGCGCGAGCGCCGCCGCCAGCTGCTGCTGCAACTGCTGGGTCTGCTCCTGCAGCATGCGGATGTCGGCCATCATCTGCATTTCGCGGCGCGACTGGGCCGCGGCGGGGGAGGCCGAGGCCCACAACGCCGCCGCGACCAGCGCGCAGACGGGAACATGCCGTGTCATGCCCAACATGTTACCTGCTTACCTGGCCGTGATCACGAAATGCGCGCGGCGGTTCTTCGACCAGGCCTCGTCGTTGTGCCCCGGGTCGAACGGGAACTCCTTGCCATAGCTCACCGTGCGCAGCCGTTCGGCCGGAATCCCCAGCGACACCAGGTACGACCGCGCGGCAATCGCGCGGCGCTCGCCGAGGGCAAGGTTGTACTCCGCGGTGCCACGCTCATCGCAGTGCCCCTCGATCGTCACCTGCATCTGCGGGTACTTCCGCAGCACCTGGGCGTTCTCCTGCAGCACCTGCTGGCCCTGGGTGCCGACCTCCGAACTGTCGAGGTCGAACAACACGGGCTTCAGCAGACCCGAGCGGTTGAGCGCGTCGAGATCGCCCGGCAGGTCGCCGGCCGCGATCGAATCCGGCTCGGGCGGTACCGGAATCGGCTCGTCCACCGGACGCGGGGGCAGCGGCGGCTCCGGCATGATCGCCGACGTGCCGGTCGGTGGTGGCTGGGGCCGCTCCACCGGGGCCGGCTTCTTCGCGCAGGCCGTGGCCAGGGCCAGCAGCACAACCGCCGCGGCCAGTGTCATCAGTCGAGTCCGCTTCATCATTGTTCTCTCCGCTCTCATCGCACCCTGATTCGGGGCCCTTGCTCGTGGTCCTGCCTGCCTGTCGCCATCTGTGCCCATCGCGTCATCTGCGGCTTGGCTGCGTCATCGGCGGCCTGTCTGTGTCTGGCGTCTCCGTGTCATTGGGACCAGTTGGGCGTGAAGTTGTTCCCGTCGCGCGTGATCTGCCGCACGTTGCGGCCGTCCCGATCCACCGTGAAGATCTGGCTGCGGCCGGCGCGCGTGGACATGAACGCCAGGTGACGCCCGTTGGGCGACCAGGCCGGGCTCTCGTTGGTGCCCTCGCCGAACGTGATCTGTCGCGTGACGCCGTCGGCCAGGCTCAGGATCTTGATGTCGTAGCCGGGCCCGGTCCGAGCCGCGAACGCAATCTCGTTGTACGGGGCCGGCGACCACGTCGCGCGATCCGCGTACGACTCGAACGAGAGGCGCCGGAGGCCGGTGCCATCCGCACCCACCACGTAAATCTGCGGCGAGCCCGTGCGGTCCGACGTGAACGCGACTTGCGTCCCGGTGGGCGACCACGTGGGCGTGGAGTCGATGGCCGGGTTGTCGGTGAGCCGGCGCACGCCGGAGCCATCCCGGTTCATCACATAGAGCTCCGAGTTGCCGTCGCGGTTCGACATGAACGCGATCTGCTTGCCGTCGGGCGAGAACACGGGGAGGAAGTTCTGGCCCACCCCGCGCGCAGGCTCCTCCATCGTGCCGACGAAGATGTTCGCGATCAGGATGTCCGGCAGCGTCTTGCGATACGACGTGTAGGCGATGGAGCGTCCGTCAGGCGACCAGTTCGGCGTGATGTTTAGGGCGCGGTTGATAGTGATGCGCCGCTGGTTCGCGCCGTCGTAATCGGAGATGTAGATCTCCTTCACGTCACGCTCCTCGACCGTGCCGGTCACGCGCTCGCGGTTGCGGTCCGACGAGAAGGCGAGCTTCGTGCGCGCGACGCCGCGCAGGCTGAGCTGCGACTGGTGAATCTCGTCGGCCATCGTGTGCGCGTAGATGCGCGGGTTGGCCGCCGCGCCGGTGTACTCCCGGCCGTAGGTCTGCTGCCGGGCGCGCACGTTGTAGAGGCGCATCTCCACGCGGATGCCCGTGGCCACGCGCTGCACGGTGCCAATCATCACGCCGTCGGCGCCCAGCTCGCGCCATCGATCGAAGGGCACGTCGCCAATCGATGCCGCCACCGGAATCGACCTGTACGTGTCGCGCGGGATCATGTAGAACTCGCGCTCGAAGTCGAGGTCGTCCCACAGGACCTGCCCGATGGTCTTCGCCGCCTCCTGCACCTCTTTGTCGGCGGACAGAGCCAGCAGGTCGGGCACCGCCAGCCGCGGCGGGGTTCCGGCGTCGCCGACGATGGGCGGGAGCGACACCTCCTTCGGCTGTTGGGGCGTCTGCGGAGGCGCGGGCACCTGAGCTCCGACCGCAGCGGCCGCGAGGACCACGACGAGACAGACCGACAGCCGCGCCGGATTGACTCGAGGGGATCGTCCGATGGGTGTCCTGCCCGTGTTCAGTGGCGTCATGCGTTAAGTCCCTAGCGTACGTAATCCATGGGAAGGTGAACCGTGAGCCGCTCATGCGGATAGGCCTCGGGCAGCGGCGGCAGCTGGCGGGTCAGGGTGAGCGATCGTTGCGAGAAGTAGTCCAAGGCCGCCGCCCCGCTGGACCGTTCAACCTGGATACCCGTGATTCGGCCGTCCCGCTCGATGTCGAACTTCATCAGCGCCGTGCCCTGCGCGCCCTGTTTCGAGTTCCAGTTGCGCTGGATCATGGTGAGCATCGTCGCGATGTATTCGGGACAGCAGAAATCCGCGACGTCGAGGTAGCCGCTGCTCCCTCCGCCGCCGGCCGAGAGGCCAAACCCCTGGCCGCGGCCCGCCGTCTGCGCCACCGCATTCCCGGCCTGCACCTCCGCCCCCTTGGTGGGCGTCCGGCTCCGAGGATCCTTGGCCTCGACCTTGGCCGTTGGCGTCTGCTTCCTCGGCGCCGTCTTCGTCGGCTCCACCATCTCTGGCGCCTTGGCCGCCGGCGGCCGAACCGGCTCGATGGTCTTCCTGCTCTCCACCGGCTGCGCCTGCTGCACGGGGCGCCCGCCGAGCGTGGCGAGTCCGCCATCGCGCGGGCCCACCGCACCGCCCAGGCTGATGTGCATCACCACCGCCGGCTCTTCCGCCAGGCGCGCGCCAAGCCAGCCGGCCGGCACGATCGCCAGCAACACCGTCAGGACGGTGTGCACGACGGCGGACCAGCCGACGACCTTGCCCATCGGCTCGGCCTGGTGGGCGCGCTGCGCGAGCACGGCCGACACCGCGTCCATGACCTACCGGCGCCCTCGACGCGGCGGTTCTGGCAGGGCGACGATGCCGACACGCTCCACACCGCCTTCCTTCAGGCTGTCCATGACCTCCATCAGCTCCTGCAGCTGGACCTCGGCATCACCGCGCAGGAACACCTCTTTCTCCTCCTTGTTGACCATCAACTGACGCATCCGCTCAGGCAGCACCGCGCGAGGCACCGCATCGTCGCCGATGAACACCTTGCCGTCCGTCCGGTATGACGAGCGGACGGTGATGTACATCCGCTCCTCCGGCATCTTCTGCGTGCGCTGCGCCACCGGGAGGTTCACCTCGACCCCGCGCTGCATCATCGGCGCGGCCACCATGAAGATGATGAGCAGCACGAGCATCACGTCGACCAGCGGGATGACGTTGATCTCCGACAACGACGTCGACACGCGCCGCCCTCGACGACGACCGCCCCCGGCCTCGGGCTGTGGAAGGACCTTCGGCACTAGGTGAAGTTCCTTTCCGAGATGTTCAGGAACTCCAGCGCGAAGTCGTCCATCTCGGTCGCATAGACCTTTACCTTCGTCGTCAGGTGGTTATAGAAGTAGACGGCGGGGATGGCCGCGAACAGGCCCGCCGCCGTCGCGATGAGCGCCTCCGCGATACCGGGGGCGACCACGGACAGATCGGTCGAGCCTTGCGCGCCGATGCTGGTAAAGGCCGACATGATGCCCCACACCGTCCCGAACAGCCCGATGAACGGGGTGATGCTGGCCGTCGTGGCCAGGAACGTCACGCGCTTCTCGAGCTTGTTCACCTCGGCAGACGAGGCGCGCAGCAGCGCGCGGTCCACGGCTGCCAGGCTCTTCAGGGTTGGACGCGGCGCGGCGGCGCCCGGACTGCCAGCCCCTGCGGGGGACTGCCGCAACTGCGCGTTCAACTCCGCGTAGCCCGCCAGGAACATCCCGACCAGCGGGCTGGTGGCCAGCGAGGCGCACACCGACTGCACGTCGGAAAACTTCGCGGCGCCCCGGAACACCTGGATGAACTGCGCGGTCTGGCGGTCCACCTTGCGGAAGGCCGCGAGCTTCACCGCGATGATGGCCCAGGCCACCACCGAGAACAGCAGCAGGATGACAAGGACCGCCTGGGATATGGGACTCGCTTGGGCTACGAGCCCAACCACATCTCCCGCGGCGGCCTGAGTAGACGTAGCACTGCCTTCAAGTTGCTGCAGTGCCAGGACAAACGACCCAGGCGTCGGCAACAAGCCCTCCGAATCCAATCGATTGGGGAGTGCGCTGCTGGGAAGAAGCGCGGTTTCGTGCAACCGTAGCACGCCCCGCGAAATTCTGTCAAACCCATGATAGGATGAGGGTTCCGCCCGCTTTCCTGTATCCCGGCGCGGGGAGTGAGGGCCAGGCATGATCCGCTACCTCGCCATCCGCAACCTCGCGGTCATCGAGTCGGTGGCCGTTGAATTTGAACCATCGTTCAACATCCTGACCGGCGAGACCGGGGCCGGCAAGTCGATCCTGGTCGAAGCCGTTGGCTTGCTGCTCGGCGGGCGCGCCACCCAGGATCTCCTGCGCACGGGCGAAGACCTCGCCACGGTCGAAGCCGTCTTCGAATCGGCGGACGGCGCCGAGATCGTCGTGCGGCGCGAGATCACGGGGCAGGGACGCAGCCGCGCCTTCATCAACGGCGCGCTCGCCACCGCCGCCGCGCTGAAGGACCTGGCGAACCAGCTAGTCGAGCTCCACGGGCAGCACGAGCACCAGCAGTTGCTCGATCCCTCACAGCACCTCTTCGTTCTGGACGACTGGGCGCAGCTCACCGGGCTTCGCGAGCAGGCGGGTGGGGCGTTTGCCCGTGTCCAGGCGATCCGACAGCAGATCGACCGCCTCCGCATGGACGACCGCGAGCGCGCCGCCCGGCTCGAGCTCGTCGAGTTCCAGCTGGCCGAGCTCCAGAAGGCGGGGCTGCAGGCAGGGGAGGACGAAGCGCTCGCGGCCGATCGGCAGATCCTGCGGAGCGCGGACCGCGTCCAGCGTCTCTGCCAGGAAAGCTACACGGAGCTGTACGAGGCCGAGCACGCCGTGCTCACCGGCCTGGATCACGTCTGGAAGCGGGTCGGCGAGCTGGCCACGTTCGATCCACGGTTCGTGCCGTACGTGGAGGCCCGCGACGGCATGAAGGCGCAGCTCGAGGATCTGGCGTTCACGCTGCGCGACTTCGCCGAGGGCATCGACGCGTCCCCGGGCCGACTGCAGGAGGTGGAAGACCGCCTGGCCTTTCTCGAGCGTCTCAAGCGCAAGCACGGGCCCGCTCTGGCCGACGTCATGGCCCGGCGCGATGCGTTGGCCTCGGAGCACGCGGCACTGATCAGCGGCACATCCAGCCTGGTCGAGCTCGAAGGCGATCTGGCACGCGCGTCCGCGGCCTACCTGGACGTGGCCCGGGAGCTGTCGGCCCGCCGTGCGCGTGAAGCCGAACGGCTGGCGCGGGCCATGGAGGCCGAGCTGGCGGACCTGGCCATGGAGCGCGCGCGCTTCGAGGTGCGGCTGACCGTGGCCGAAGACGACACGCACTGGACCGAGCGCGGGATCGACCAGGCCGAGTTCTTCCTGTCGGCAAACGTGGGCGAGGATCCGCGCCCGCTGGCACGCATCGCCTCGGGTGGCGAGCTGTCGCGCGTGATGCTCGCGCTGAAGTCGCTGGCAGTTGGTCGGGTCCCCGCACAGGGCGCCGCACGGACGCTCATCTTCGACGAGGTGGACGCGGGCATCGGCGGGCGAGTGGCGACCGTCGTCGGGCAGAAGCTGGCGGCGCTGGGCGAGCGGCATCAGGTACTCTGCATCACGCACCTGCCGCAGGTGGCGGCGTGCGGTCGCACGCACTTCGCCATTCAGAAGCAGACGCGCGGCCGCCGGACCGTGACGAGCGTCGCGCGCCTGAGCGGCGCGGACCGGGTCGACGAACTCGCCCGCATGATGGGAGGGGCGGACGCTGGAGCGCGCGCCCGAGCCGGGGCGGAAGAACTGCTGGATGCGGCCAGGGCGAAAGGTGAAAATCGGGCAAAAGCGAAAGGCGAAAGCCTGCGGGAGCGAAAGCGAAAGTGAAGTACTTCATCGAGACCTACGGCTGCCAGATGAACGTCCACGACTCCGAGCGGATGGCGGGCCTGCTGGAGCAATCGGGCTACGACCTGGCCGAGTCGGACACCGACGCGGACGTCGTGGTCATCAACACCTGCAGCGTCCGGGAGCGCGCCGAAGAGAAGCTCTACACACGCCTGGGTCAGATCCGCGAGATGGCGCGCGAGACCGGGCGGGAACCCCTCGTGGCCGTCACCGGCTGCGTCGCGCAGCAGGAAGGCGAGAAGCTCCTGGCCCGCTCCCCGGGCATCATCGACCTCATCGTCGGGACCCAGCGGGTGAAGTTGCTGCCGATGCTGCTGCGGCAGCAGACCGAATCGAGGGCGTTTCCGGCCATTGACATCACGACCCCGTACGACGAGCCTTCGTTTCCCCTTGGCATCACGCGGCGCGCGGACCCGGTGAAGGCGTATATCACCATCATCGAAGGGTGCAACGATTTCTGCGCCTTCTGCGTCGTCCCGTATACCCGCGGGCACGAGCGGATGCGCCCGAAGGCCGAGATCGTCCAGGAGGTGCGGGAGGCGGCGGCGACGGGGCACAGGGAAGTGCAGCTGCTGGGGCAGATCGTGAACCACTACCAGGCCCCGGACGATCCGTCATGCGATTTCCCGGGCCTGCTCGAGGCCGTGCACGAGGTACCGGGCATCGACCGGATCAGGTTCGCCAGCCCGCATCCCCGGCACGCGAGCGATCGGCTCATCTCGGCCGTGCGCGATCTGCCAAAGGTGTGCAAGCACCTGCACCTGCCGGTCCAGTCGGGCTCCACGCGTGTGCTCGGCCTGATGCGTCGCCGCTATTCGCGCGAGCATTACCTCGACATCGTGCGGAAGATCCGCGAGGCTATCCCGGACGTGCAGCTATCGACCGATATGATCGTTGGCTTCCCCGGGGAGACAGCCGAGGACTTCGAGGAGACGCTCTCGTTGACCGAGACGGTTCGGTATCACAGCATGTTCTCTTTCAAGTACTCCGAACGTCCCAACACGCTGGCCTCCAAGCGGATGCCCGAGGACGTGACCGAGGTCGAGAAGACGCGGCGGATCGTGGCGCTGCAGCAGATGCAGCGGCGCATCCAGTGGGGCCTGCACGAGCAGGCTGTCGGGCGCACGGTCGACGTGCTGGTGGATCACAGGAGCCGCCGGCGGGAATGGGAAGTGTCGGGGCGCACCAGCGGCAATACGGTGGTGAACTTCCCCGGCCACCCATCGCTGGTAGGGCAGCTCGTGCCGGTGACGATCCGGCGCGCAGGCCCGAACAGCGTCTGGGGTGAACGGGCAGTGGGCGCCGGCGCGGTGCCTGCGGACACGGGTTCGGCGGCGCAGATGTCGTCTTGCACAACCGAGGTCAGGCCATGATCGAGATGAACATCAAGGGGCTGATGGTGGACCCCATCACGAACATGCCCATCATCATCCTGCGCGACCCAGAGGGGCAGAAGGTGCTGCCGATCTGGGTCGGGGTGTTCGAGGCCAACGCCATCGCGCTGCAGATCGAGAACATCCAGACGCCGCGGCCGATGACGCACGACCTGCTCCGCAACGTCATCCAGGACCTGCAGGCGGCGGTGGAGAAGATCGTCGTCTGCGATCTCAAGGAGAACACCTTCTACGCCATGATCTACCTGCAGACGCCGGGGGGGCCGGTGGCCATCGACGCGCGTCCGAGCGACGCCATCGCCCTGGCCCTCCGCACCCGCGCCCCGATCCTGGTGGAGGAGAAGGTCATCGACAACGCGAAGACCGTGGACTTCACCAACGAGAAGCAGGACAGCGACCGCCTGCAGCAGTGGCTCGAGTCGCTGGATCCGGACGATATGGGGAAGTACAAGATGTGATTCCCGCCCATCGCGCCGTGTCGGCCGGCCGACATTTCGTGCAACTTCTTGCAAATATGTGACTTAGCCTGAACATCCTCCGGAAATATCCGCGGCCGACATCGGTGCTCCTTGACGCCGTGCGCAGGGCTTCCTACAATGCGTGAAACCCGCACAGTCCTGCGCGATGATTCTCGCCATTGCCAATCAAAAGGGTGGCGTCGGTAAAACGACGACAGCCATCAACCTTGCGGCAGCCCTCGCGCTGCGCGGCAGGAAGACCCTCCTCATCGACCTGGACCCCCAGGGCAACAGCAGCATGTCGTTCATCGACGTCCGCGCCTCCGAGCGGAGCATGTACGACGTCTTCATCGACCCGCAGATCCACCTGGCCGACGTCATCGTCCCGACGACCCTGCCACACCTGTCGGTCGCGCCCGCGCGCATCGCGCTCGCCAAGCTCGAGTCGCGCATGGTGGGCGAGCTGGATGCGCCCTTCCGGCTGAAGGACGAGCTCGCCACCGTCCTCCCGGCCTACGACCACGTGATTATCGACTGCCCCCCGGCGCTGGGGTTGCTCACCGTGAACGCGCTGGTCGCGTCCACGCACCTCCTGATTCCCATCCAGTCGTCGTACTTCGCCCTCGAGGGCACCGACGACCTGCTCGAGACGTTCGAGAAGGTCCGCCAGCGTCCCAACCCGGAGCTCCAGATCCTGGGCGTCGTCATCACGATGCACGACAAGCGCACGGCGCTGGGCCGCGACATCCAGGAACAGATTCGAAAGGTGTTTGGCGACAAGGTCTTCCGGACGGTGATCAGCAAGAGCGTGCGGCTCGAGGAGAGCCCGGCGTACCGCGAATCCATCTTCACGTTCGCCCCGGAATCCAGCGGCGCCACCGAGTATTACAGCTTGTGCGAGGAGGTGATGGACCGTGTCTAAGCGAGGCCTGCCCGAGTCCCTGCGCATGCGCCACGACGCGCACTACGTCGAAACCCTGGCCGCCCCCTCCGGGACCCCCGTGGGACGCATGGTCCCCATCGAGAGCGTCGACCCGAACCCTGACCAACCCCGGCAGGCCATGGGCGACCTCTCCGAGCTCATCTCGTCGGTCACCGAGAAGGGCATCATCGAGCCCCTCGTGGTCCGCCAGAAGGGCTCCCGCTACCAGATTGTGGCCGGCGAGCGGCGCTACCATGCGGCCGTTCAGTCCGGGCTCACCGATCTCCCGGTCGTCATCCGCGACGTGGATGACACCGAGATGCTGGAGCTTGCGCTCGTCGAGAATATCCAGCGCAAGGACCTGACCCCGTTCGAAGAATCCGAGGCCCTCCAGAGCCTCGGGCAGCGCTGTGGCTACACCCACGAGGACCTGGCAAAGCGCCTGGGAAGTCGCGCACGTCCATCACCGAATCGCTGTCCCTGAACGCCATCCCGTCGGACGTGCGGAAGGTGTGCCGCCTGGCCGGCATCGTCAATAAGTCGGTCC
>Ga0105094_10001370_pt1 | contig 12731 bp, 11 predicted proteins | sample PPLLak1March2015_2_FD_87023 | JGI IMG/M metagenome (GOLD analysis project Ga0105094, IMG submission 87023) | Freshwater sediment microbial communities from Prairie Pothole Lake near Jamestown, North Dakota, USA - PPLs Lake P8 Core (3) Depth... | ecosystem: Environmental > Aquatic > Freshwater >...
AAGGTGTATCCCTTCAATCCTGGCCTTTTTAAGAGAAGCTGTAATATCGATATAATGGCTGACCGGAAAATTATCTTCAAACTGGCAGATAAGCCTGAACTCCGAGGTTAAAGCTAGGTTCGACCGTATTTCTTCGGGCCTGACTGAGAAACTCATCCCGTCCACCTTTTGCCTGCCCAATTCAAAAAGGCAATGGTCTTTTATCTTCTCACGGATAAGGTCAAAACCGATTTTTGTCTCGAAGTTGGAAGGATAGATCACGTTGATATGAATAATATTCCGATGGACAAAGGTATGAAGATTTTGATTTACCGGTCCCTTAGTGATCTTATAAGTAAAATAAATGTTGTATGTCCTGTTATCCGCAGGATTAACATAATTGGCTAAGCGGGTGACACTGAGCCGATAAGAACTGGTAACCCTGGATCTGCAAAAAACGTTTGGATTTATATTGAACAAAAACCACTAAATTTGCCGGTCTTTTTGTTGGAGGATATCCGGTTATCCTGTTAATCATATATAGGAAAAATCAATGTTGAAATACCATATAGTGACCCTGGGATGCCAGATGAACAAGTCTGACGGCGAGCGCGTGCAAACGGTGATTGAAGGCATGGGCTACCGATGGACGGACAAGGAAGAGGAGGCAGGCCTGTTGGGTGTGCTGGCATGCTCCGTCAGGCAGAAATCCATTGACAAGGTCTACTCGAAGATCCGGAAATGGAATACCTGGAAGAAACAAAGGAATCTGCTGACTTTTATATCGGGTTGTGTGCTGCCGGCTGATCAGGATAAATTCCTGAAGCTTTTTGATTTGATTTTCCCGATAAGCGAGCTCCGGCAATTGCCGGATATGATCAGCCAATACGGTATTGTTACTCCTTTTCAGCAGGTCACCGCAAAAGAAGTGAACCCGGCCACCGGATTTTCAGGGATAACGGGCGTACATCTTGCGCCGAAGCGGGAAACCGCTGCCAGGCCCCTGTTTGTAAAACCTGAAGAGCATATTCATGATTTCTGGACGATCAGGCCATCCTATAATTCTGCTTTTGAAGCCTTCATCCCCATCCAGAACGGCTGTGATAAATTCTGCACGTATTGTGCAGTGCCTTATACGCGGGGGCGGGAGGTATCACGCCCTGCTGCCGAGATCATGAACGAGCTGACCGATCTGGTAAGAAAAGGCTATAAATCCATTACCCTCCTGGGCCAGAATGTGAATTCCTATGGCCTCGATAGGCAGGGCAATGAGATTACTTTTCCGCAGTTGCTGAAAAAGATCGGAGAGTTTGGCAATGCCAGCGGGAAAAATTTTTGGGTTTATTTTACTTCACCCCATCCGCGCGATATGAGTGATGAAGTGCTGGAGATCATGGCCGGTTTTCCATGCCTGGCAAAGCAGATCCATCTGCCTCTGCAATCGGGTGATGACGAAGTGTTGGACAGGATGAACCGCAGGCATAAGGTTGAGGATTATTTGGCGATCATCAGGGCTGTAAGGAAGATATTGCCGGAAGCAACCATTTTTACCGATATTATTGTTGGATTCACGGGTGAAACTGAGGAACAATTTGAACATTCCCGCCAGGTGATGGAAATGGTCAAATTCAATATGGCCTATATTGCCATCTATTCCCCCCGTCCCGGTGCAGTCAGTTCAAAGTGGGAAGACGACATCCTGTTAGATGTAAAGAAACAGCGGTTGCATAAGCTTACCGATGAACTTACGAACCATGCCAAAGAATACAACCGTAATCTGACCGGGCAGGTCATCAGGATGCTGGTAACCGGTACTGACCGGAAAGGAGGCTACTTATCAGGTTATACCGAAGGAAGGATTGTGGCACGGTTTGCTTCCACCGACAGGTCACTGATTGGTTCTTTTGCAGATATAAGGATCACCTCATCCTCACCATACGCCATTGAGGGAGAACTGATCCTGCAAGCTGAATTTACAGTCAGATGAAGCGAAGAATAGCTTTCAGGACCCTGGGCTGCCGGCTCAACCAATTCGAAACTGATGCCCTGCTGACTGACTTTTACAAAGCAGGCTATGAAATCGTTCATTTTAATGCGCCTGCTGATATCTATATCATCAACAGCTGCACCGTGACCAGCCAGGGTGACCGTAAATCGAAAACAGCCATCAACCAGGCTGCACGAAATAAAGACGGATCACTCGTGGTCGTTACCGGATGTATGGCCACCAGCCAGAAAACATATCTGGAGAGCCGCAGGGACATAGCCTACATTGTTGAAAATCCAAATAAAAGCCAGATACTTTCGCTGGTTGATGCACATTTTAAGGGGGAGATCCGGCACCCTTATGACCTGAAACAGGACCTTTTCGATTTCACCACAGCCGAAAAAAGCTTCCATACCCGTAGTATGATCAAGATCCAGGATGGCTGTGATAATTTCTGCAGCTACTGCATTGTCCCTTCAGTAAGAGGTGCGGCTGTAAGCCGTCCCGTGAAGGATATTCTACAACATATACAGGAGGTGACGAACCTGGGTTTTAAGGAAGTAGTGCTGACCGGGGTTAATATCAGCCGGTATGAATATGAAGGGACCAGGTTTGAGAACCTGATCGGAAAAATTCTTGCCCTGCCCGGTAATTTTCGCATGAGGATATCATCCCTTGAACCCGATGGGATAGGAGAGGACTTCATGGATCTTTTCAGTCATGAAAAGCTTTGTCCTCACCTTCATTTATGCCTTCAAAGCGGCAGTGACCGTATCCTGGGAAAAATGAAAAGGACCAATACCGTTGGCGACTATTATACATTTGTTCGGAAATTACGTGAAAAACAACCTTTGTTCAATCTTACAACCGATGTTATCGTGGGATTCCCCGGTGAAACCGGGCGTGACTTTGATGAAACATGCCGCGTGGTGAAGGATATCGGGTTCAGCCATGTTCATACCTTTAAATACTCGGTAAGGAAAGGTACCCGTGCCGAAAAGATGCCGGATCATTTGCCGGAGAATATCAAGAAAGAGCGCAGTGAGCTGATCCGGAAAATCGCTGAAGAAAACAAATTGAGTTTTTATTCCGGTTTTATCGGGAGAAAACAAACCGTGCTGGTTGAGAAGGCCGGCCATCAGGGATATGCAAAGGGTTATGGCGAGCATTACCTGCCGGTGGAGTTCCCCGCCGGTCATAAGGGGAATAATTATTTTGTTGATGTTCTGATCAGTGAGATAGCAGCCACAGGCAGGGATGTTGTTTTGAGGGGGGGAAGAAGTGACGAGTGACCAGTGTCGAGTGACGAGCAGGGACATGTAGGGGCGATACTGGGGTCGCCCTTTGTAATCGCCCCCTGGGGTCGACCTGTTGGGATTTTTATTCCATTTTATTTGAATGGCGTTATTCATTCTATTATTTTTGTTTTTCGTTTTATCTGACCTTTATTGCTGATGAAAATTAGAGGACACTTCCTGCTCAATAAAATTATCAAATGGCAAAGTGAACATCTGAGCCACCATCAGCTTTTATATATTTTAAGTTTTATCATTGGTATTATCAGCGGCCTGGCTGCCATAATCCTTAAGAACACCGTTCACTATACGCATTTGTTTGTAACATCGCAGTTGCAGCTCGAAGGCGTTAACCTGTTTTATCTTGCCTATCCGCTCATGGGGGTATTCTTAACCGTGCTATTCGTCCGGTTTATCATTAAAGACGAGATGGGGCACGGCATTACTAAAATACTTTTTTCGATCTCCAAGAACAACGGCAACATAAAGCCTCACAACAGCTATTCCTCTATTATTGCCAGCACGCTAACCGTAGGATTTGGCGGATCGGTGGGACTTGAATCGCCCATTGTGATGACCGGATCGTCCATTGGCTCCAACCTGGGCCGGATTTTCGGGATGAATTACAAATCGGTTATTACCCTCATCGGGTGCGGTGCTGCAGGTGCCATTGCCGGTATATTTAAAGCTCCCATTGCAGCAGTCATTTTTGGACTCGAGGTGCTGATGCTTGATTTGACTATGGGATCGATCATACCCTTGCTGATTTCTTCCGTTACCGCGACAACCCTGTCTTATTTTTTCCTCGGCAAAGGGGTCATCCTGCCTTTCAAGCTCGATATGAACTTCCATCTTCAGAATATTCCCTTCTACCTAATTCTGGGCATACTGGCAGGAATGGTATCCTCCTATTTTACCAAGCTCACCATATTTACCGAGTCATTGTATATCCGTATCCGCAATCCATGGGCCCGTATGATAACCGGGGGCATAATCCTGGGCACACTGATACTGCTTTTCCCCCCGCTGTATGGTGAAGGTTATGAAGTGCTGAACCATATATTGAACGGTGAAATAGAAGGACTTACCAGTGGCAGTATTTTCAGTGCCTTTCAACATAAGACCTGGGTCTTATTTATGTTTCTGGGGCTGATCATTCTGGTTAAGCCTTTTGCCATGACTGCCACCACCGGAGGCGGAGGTGTGGGAGGCATATTTGCCCCTACGCTTTTTGTGGGAGGCTTTCTGGGATTCCTGACTTCAAAAATGTTGAATCTGTTCGATTTCATCAATATTCCAGAGCGCAATTTTGCTCTTGCAGGTATGGCAGGGCTTATGGCAGGTGTCATGCACGCCCCTCTCACGGCCATCTTTCTGATTGCAGAAATTACCGGTGGTTACAGCATGATCATCCCGCTGATCATGACCTCCACTATTGCCTATATTACCTGCAAGTATTTTGTCCCATATTCCATATATACCTACCGTCTTGCCAAACGGGGAGAGCTGATCACGCACCATAAGGACAAAGCTGTACTGACCTTGCTGGAAATGAACAAGGTAATTGAAAAAGACCTGATACCGGTTTCCATAGATGACTCCCTGGGAAAACTGGTCAAGGTCATATCCCATTCAAACCGGAATCTTTATCCGGTACTCACAAAGGATCAGATGCTGGTGGGTATAGTGCTGCTCGATAATATCCGGCATATCATGTTCAATACCGAAATGTATGACACCGTGTTTGTCCGTGATGTCATGCTGCTGCCCCCTGCCCATATCTCTCCCGGAGAACCTATGGAAAGTGTAATGCAGAAATTCGAAGAGAACGAAGCCTGGAACCTTCCCGTGATTGACAATGGAAAATATGTTGGCTTCATTTCCAAGTCGAAGCTGTTTTCAGTATACCGGAAATGGCTGATTGAGATTTCGGAGGAATAAATCCACGGTCCACTGTCCATAACAAACGGCTGTTAATAAGCCATCATGAGATAAAATGTCAGATTACTTACAGTAATTATCAAGAATATTTTTTATCCTTTCCCAGTCTATTTCAAATTTGATCTCACTGAAGTTCTCAGCAGGATCATATTCAAAGGCAGCTTTTATCCTGGAATTGATATGGGGATGCGTTGACAGGATGGTAAACCGGGGATCATACATGCCTACTTCGTCTTTTAGCCTTCGAAAGAATGTCCCGAGTATCCGGGGATTAACGCCGGCTCTTTCAAGCCATTCCAGGCTGAGCCTGTCAGCCTCTTCTTCCTGGTGTCGGTCGAACGCAGTTGACAGGAGTGATCTTGAAGCCTCTGAAAGTACTGCATTGTCAGACATTACCAATGCCAGTGTAAATTCTTTTATCACTTTCGTTAACACATGCCTTTTTTCTATGTGAGCCATTTCGTGTGCCAGTACTGCGGTCAATTCTTCAGGAGAATCACTCATTGCAATCAGGGGTGCTGTAACCAGCAAAGTGCCACCGGGAATAGCGAAGGCATTTATGTCGGCATTATCAATGATGCATATCTTATAATCATAATCTGTAAGGCCAATGGCATCTGTAAGCCTTTTGTTGATCACCGCCAACGCAGAATCTAATTCCAGAATGGAAATCTGCCTGTATTCAGGGTCGGATAGAATATTATCCAACATTAATTTACCGAGCTTTTCCTCGGCTGAAACGGAGACACTGAAGGCCGTTTTGTCGGGAAATATGGGGAATAGGGCAAATATTCCCCATATGGAGGCAAATATTAAAAGCAATAAAATAGCTTCAAAAACTATCTTCCGGGACATATTATAATGTTGGAGGTTTATTCACAGCAACTTCCTTTGGCCCGGAATGGATCATATATGCCCTGTGGTAAGCAAGCCTTCCGAAAAAAATAAAATAATAGAAAAGACCTTTTCTTGCTTTTGCCGCAGCAATCAGACTGAATATAAAATAAATGAGGTTAGCCACTCCGACCATAATCGTATACCCTTTGAATTCACTGGTGAAATTAAAATCATTGACAAGGATGATAATCAGCCAGATGATCATGCCGGCATTCAGCAGTGTCACCGGGATCTGCGAATACAGTGATTGCAGGGCATGAAAATGTACAAACCTGCTGGTTTTCCGGTTAAGGTACAAATAAATAAAAGCTGCCACAAGATTGATGATCGGTAAGGGCAGTCCCACAGCCAGTGTGGCAAACATCATCAAATAAGCTCCCATTGCATCTTCCTTTTCCCGTATACCTATTTCATCAGGTTGGGGAACAGGATAATATCCGGAAGGTTCGGAGTTCATATCAGACGGTAAAGATTATTCAATTTCCTTTCCGGTAAAAGGAGGATAAGTATCCGTCATAAATCCCATGTAAAGGTTGACCCGTGTCCCCCAGCGAATAGTCCCTGTCACAAAGTCATGCATTCCCTTAGGGTACTTTCCTGTGAATAAGACGATCCACCATGCGATAAAAATTACAAACCCGGCTGCAATGGACCTGAATAACAAAATGAAGCCATGCGGGATCATTACGTAGAATAAACCAAAAAGCAAACGCAGTATGAGTAATCCGCGGCTTAACTTTTCAGGATACGGTATATCAAGGGACGTGTTTTCATCGGTACCCTTGATGCCGAATGTCGGATATCCATCAGCAACATTATTTAACCTGGCTCTAAACCTTAATGCCCAACGGTAGTATCCTACCTGGAATTCAAAGAAGCTTTGGGGGTAACGGGCCGTAAACAAAACAATCCAGAAAGAAATAAAAGACAGTATAGATCCCCAGAGACCGACAAAAAACAGAAGGAATCCATGAGGAATTGCAATGTAAATCCATCCGAAAAGGGTTCTTAGGATCAATTCACCCCGGGAATAGGTCTCCTGATGCTTAATAGTAAGTTTCATACGCAAATAGGTTTAAATTAATTTTAAGTACGCCATATCCTTTGTATAACGAATAAAAGTACGGTGCCTCTGTGAACTATGATTATAGCATCCGTAATTTTACTGCTATGAATTATAATTCAATACAATATCAATAAAATTATAAACTTTTTCGAAATTGTAATCAGTTTGTTGAAATATTATTAATAACCTCTGCGGAACTATTTTTTTTACTTCGTTCAAAAAGCTATTTTTGAATTCGATTCTACCTCTTTATACCTGTATTAAAACACAACATTATGGAAAGGGATACGCTTATTTTTCAATTAATTAAAAAGGAATATGAACGTCAGCTGCATGGCATTGAGCTGATCGCCTCCGAAAATTTTGTAAGTGACCAGGTATTGGAGGCCATGGGATCGTGCCTTACCAATAAATATGCTGAAGGGCTTCCCGGCAAGCGGTATTACGGAGGCTGCCAGGTAGTGGATGAAGTTGAGCAGTTGGCCATTGACAGGATAAAACAGTTGTTTAATGCTGCATGGGTAAACGTTCAACCTCATTCCGGGGCGCAGGCCAATGCATCGGTTATGCTGGCCGTATTAAAACCCGGTGACACGTTCATGGGCCTCGACCTGTCGCATGGCGGCCACCTCTCACACGGTTCTCCGGTGAATTCATCCGGAATACTTTACCGGCCGGTTGCCTATAATCTGAATCCTGATACCGAGCAGGTGGATTATGATAAACTGGAAGAGATTGCGCTTCGCGAAAAACCAAAACTGATCATTGCCGGTGCCTCAGCCTATTCACGTGACTGGGATTATGCCAGGATGAGGCAGGTTGCAGACATGGTTGGTGCTTTGTTGATGGCTGAGATCGCTCACCCTGCAGGATTGATTGCCAAGGGATTGCTGCGGCATCCGTTCCCCCATTGCCATATTGTTACCACCACCACCCATAAAACCCTGCGGGGTCCGAGGGGTGGGCTTATAATGATGGGTAAGGACTTTGAGAATCCATGGGGTTTGACCACACCGAAAGGTGAAATAAAAATGATGTCCCAGGTGCTGGATATGGCCGTGTTCCCGGGCATACAGGGCGGTCCCCTTGAACATGTCATTGCCGCAAAAGCCGTTTCTTTCGGGGAAGCACTGTCTGATTCCTACCTTAAATATATCAGCCAGGTGAAAAAGAATGCCGCCGTGATGGCAAAATGTTTTATCGATAAAGGCTATAAAGTTGTATCCAACGGAACTGACAACCATTCCATGCTGATCGATCTTCGCAGTAAGTTCCCGGATCTCACCGGAAAGACGGTGGAGAACGTACTGGTTAAAGCAGACATCACCCTGAATAAGAACATGGTGCCATTTGACAGCCGGACTCCTTTTACAACCTCGGGAGTACGGGTAGGAACTCCGGCCATTACCACCCGCGGAGCAAAGGAGGATGTGATTGGGCAAATTGTGGACCTGATCGATGAGGTCCTTATGCACGTGGAGGATGAAAAAACGATTGGATCAGTCAGAAAAAAGGTCAACCAGATGATGAGTTCGTATCCGCTGTTTGCATACTAATATTTGTTGATTTATTGATTGGATGACCTGCCTGACCGCAGGCAGGTTTGATGATTTGACTGCATGACTGCAAGACCTGCCTGCCAAAGCATAGGCCCGAGCAAGGCAGGCAAGCTGCAAGACGATTATTTTAACTATCCCATGGAATGGTATATGTACATCCTGGTAATACTGGCCGGCCTGGTAGCCGGGTTCATTAATACCCTGGCCGGGAGCGGATCATTGATTACCCTGCCGCTGCTGATGTTCCTGGGACTTCCGGCTAACGTGGCCAATGGCACTAATCGCATCTCCATCCTTTTGCAAAGCCTTGTCGGTTCAGCCGGGTTTGTCAGACAAAAGCAACTCGATATTAAAACAGGCTTCTGGCTGGCTGTACCTACCGTTATCGGATCCATTGCAGGGGCGCTATTCGCATTGGAGCTAAACGACCGGATCATGGAACGGGCCATCGGGATCCTGCTGGTGATGATGTTTTTTATGGTACTTTTCAAGCCTGAGATCTGGCTCAAAGGAAAGCAATCGGGCAGTACGGTCCGGGTCAACTGGGTAACGATCCTTATTTTCTTTGTTATCGGTCTTTACGGTGGTTTTATTCAGGCAGGCGTAGGTTTCTTTCTGCTGGGAGGCCTTGTGTTGGGAGCAGGATTTGACCTGATCAGGGCCAATGCGCTGAAAAACCTGCTGGTTTTTTTATACACCCCCTTTGCACTTGCTGTTTTTATTATCCATCACCAGGTAGACTATAAAGCCGGATTAATTCTGGCCACCGGAAGTATGCTGGGCGCATGGATAGCCACTAAAATTGCGGTTGAAAGGGGAACAGTCTTTGTCCGCTATGTATTGCTGATTGCTATGCTGGGCTCGGCTGTCAAACTCATATTCTTCTGATCCGATAAATAAGGCTATTCAAGCTTGAAATGGTATGTGATGGTTCCGGTTTGGGTTTGAAAGGCCTGGGCATCAGCCTGAACTACAAATTTCGATTGCAGCGCCGCTTTTTTTGCTGCAGCATATAAATCAGCATCAACAATGGTCGTGCCTTTCACCCCGGGTGTGGCGCTGATCACTTTACCGTCACGGTTAACCGTCACTTCCACGGCCACCTTCCCTTCTTTCTGAACCTTGAAATCCGGTTTTGGAAGGGAAAGGACTTTCCGGTTTGATAATCCGCCCCCGACCTGAATGCCAAGTCCAGTTCCCGATCCCTGTCCGTAATTATCCGAATCGGGAGATCCGTCGGGATTACCCTGGTTGCCTGCACCCTTGTAGGTGCCTTGCGAGGTGCCGTTTTCCTGTGTCGATTTCCCTTTTGCCGTATACATCGCTTTCGAATTAACCTTGGGAGTTTCTTCCACCGGTTTTTTAACCGTTTCAGGCTTTGACTCAGCCGTTTTTTCCACCGGCTTCTTTACTTCTTTTTTCTTTTCAGTTTTTTTCACAACTGCCGGAGCTTCTTCAAAATCCTGCGTCATAATGCCTTCATCATCCTGTATTTCAGTTGCTTGTTGCTGGGCAGCGGTTTGTGCTATTTCCTGTGCATCATTCATCCTCGGTTCCATCTCTCCCCCGGCCATATCCGTTGTGCCAAAATTGATCAGCATCCCTCCCTCTAAAGGGATGTTGGTTCTCATCGTGAAAAATGACAGGATCAATATCAGGAGGATGACATTGTGTACTATAAATGTACCCAGAAGGCCGATCTTGCGCTCAGACGTCATGGTTTATTCCGGATTGGTAGCCAATATCAATTTATAATTGTTCTTTCTTGCGATGTTCATTACTTTAACAATGTGCTCAATAGCAACGGTACGATCGGTGTGAAGGGAAATGGTGGGGTTATCACGGAACCTGAGCTTTTTCTGAAGGACGGATTCGAGCTGATCAAACTCAACCGGGTTTTTTTCAATATAATACTTCAGATCGCCCGTTATGGACACGGTAGTTATGGCTTTGGCCTCCACCTGACTGTTACTTTGTGGCAGCTGTAGCTTTAATGCATTAGGTACAATCAGCGTGGACGTCAGCACAAAGAATATCAGCAGCAGGAACACAATATCGGTCATGCCGGCACCGCTGAATCCTACTTCTATTTTATTTCTGGATCGGATTGCCATGGCTCAGAATGGTTAAAATTTAACTTTTCAACGGTTCATGAAGCAGGTCCATGAAATCCATGGTATTTGCTTCCAGCTTGTTCACCAGTTCCTCCACTTTCGCAACCAGAAAGTTATAGGCAAAATATGAGGGTATGCCAACAAACAATCCCCCTACCGTGGTGATAAGGGCAATGTAAATGCCGTTGGAAAGCAATCCGACATCAAGGCTGCTTCCGACGGCTGACATGTCATAAAATGTTTTAACCATACCCAGTACCGTTCCCAGAAAACCCAGCATCGGAGCTCCTCCGGCACAGGATGCCAGCACAGGCAGCCCTTTTTCCATCCTGTAAACTTCCACCTGACCGATATTGTCGATGGCCGCTTTAATATCCTGCAGCGGACGTCCGATCCGGTTGATCCCCTTTTCTATCATGCGGGCCAGCGGGTTATCGATGGATTGACACAGGGCCAATGCAGGCTCCACTTTCCCATCATGGATGTAATCGCGGATCCGGTTCATGAAATTGGCATCTATCTTCGCAGCTTTCCGGATAGCCATATACCTTTCAAAGAAAATATATACGGCCACCAGTGAAAGGAGGGCGATGGGAATCATTACCCATCCGCCTTTGACAGCAAGCTCAAAATAAGAAATGGTCTTCTCGGTTGCCTCTGCTGCTGATGCAGCATCAACGGCTACATCGGGCAAGTTAGTCTGTAATAACAATGATAACATAAATACACAATTTAGTTTGCCTAAAATTATTAAAACGGTTACAATATAAAATTATTTTTGTTAGTGAATTATTAACTATTCCCTAGCTTCCTTTTCCGGCCTTCTCCTGGTCACGGATCCTGGCATCCTTTTCTTCTTTTTTCCCTGAAATAGCATTCCAGTATCGCTGCAATAACTCCTTTAGTGTATTGAATTCTTCTTTATAGAAGAAGCCTAAACCCTGGGTATAGGGTGAGTTGTCAATCATGTAATCATTGTTGACATGGTTGTAGGTCTTCAGCTTGAACCGGCCGCTTTTACCAAGTTTGTAGTCGATATCAAATTCACCGACAATATTGTTGCTGGCATAAACAGCGGCATTGGTGGCAACATCAACACTTCCGTTTACGGTCAGCTTGTCATTGAATAGCTGAGTGGAAAGCATAACCTCAACTTCCTCTCCTTTAACATGTTTGTCAGGACGATAATTGATGCCAACATCAAAATCATTACTGATCTGCGATAACCAGTTACTTAACTGATTGGAAAGCAGCTCGCTTGCATTAACACCGGCAACGTTTGAATAATTGGAGGAAGCCAAAGATCCTTCTGCCATTCCGGTCCGGTTCTGGCTTGGGACAAAACTGTTCAGCACCACCAGCGAAATAAATTGTTTGTTAAGCTCATCGGTAGAATTAATAACGTTCTTCACATTTATTTTGGTTTCTTCTTCCGATTGCGGCAGGTTAATATCATACCGTATGGTTGGGGCCATCAGCTTTCCCGTCATGGCAACCTGGCAGTCTACTGTGGTTTTGGACTGATCCTCGGTTCCGAAAAGTTCTCCCAGTGAGGCTCTTGTGCGGTAATTTGCCATTATATCAATGGAGGCATTGACCGGATCGCCATTCCATCTTATCCATCCTCCCGGATCAATGATAAATTTCTTGTTGATTACATTCCCCAGTGTGAAAAGATATTCCCCTTTGTCAATAGTGAAATCGCCATACATGACAAAGTTGCCTGAAGTGCTGATTTTCATGTTCAGGTTGCCCGAACCGCTTCCGCTGAGAATATCTCCAACCTTGGGATCAAAAATAATCTGAACCTCCGCATCCGGTGTTACCTCCAGATCAAAATTCATGCGCATACCTGACAGATCAACCTTGTATTCATCTTTTACCGAGGTCGGG
>Ga0105094_10001371_pt1 | contig 12729 bp, 8 predicted proteins | sample PPLLak1March2015_2_FD_87023 | JGI IMG/M metagenome (GOLD analysis project Ga0105094, IMG submission 87023) | Freshwater sediment microbial communities from Prairie Pothole Lake near Jamestown, North Dakota, USA - PPLs Lake P8 Core (3) Depth... | ecosystem: Environmental > Aquatic > Freshwater >...
AAGCGACACTACCGGCAAACAATATCCCTCCTTCAGCCTGGCGGCGCTTTATACCATGGCGTCCATGTCCCTACCGGAGACGTATGTAAGAGAGAGCGGCAACCTGAAACTTTTGCTGCGCGACGTGCCAGTAGACAAGGCCTACAATTTGCGGATCGACTTTGCGCCCCAGCCGGGCGACCGGCCTTATCTTTCCTACGGCGACGTTATTGCCAACGCCTTCGATCCGGCGGCGGTCAAGAACAAGATCGTCATCATCGGGATGACGGCGACCGGCGAAACCGGGGACACCTGGGAGATACCGACATCGTCGGAAAAAGTGCCGGGCGTCTTTATCCAGGCCGCCGCGATGGACACCATCCTCCGCAGCAATTTCCTCAGCGAGACCGGCGTTATCACTAACCTCCTCATCATGCTGCTGCTGACGGTCATCATCGCGCTGGTCCTGCCGCGATTAAGGATCAAGTGGGGCGTGCTGGTGATATTCGTTTTATTCGCGGCCTACCTGGCCATCAGTTTCCTGGTCTTCGACAGGGGCCGCATCATGAACCTGGTCTACCCGCCGCTGCTGCTGGTGATCGCGTTCATCGGCAGCGTCATCACGATGATACTGATGGAGCAGGCGGACAAGCGCTTCGTCAAGGACCTCTTCGGGCGGTACGTCTCGCCGCAGGTGGCCAACCAGATCCTCAGCCTGGCGGACGCCGGCAACCTGCAACTCGGGGGGGAACAGAGGGAGGCGACGATCATGTTCGCCGACATACGGGGCTTTACCAAGATGAGCGAGACAATGACCCCGAAGGAGATCGTCGACATGCTTAACGCCCACCTGGGGGTTGCCATCGACAGGGTGCTGGCCAACGGGGGCATGGTCAACAAGTTCGCCGGGGACAACATCATGGCGGTGTGGAACGCGCCCCAGCCGCAGGAAGAGCACGCCCGATTGGCCTGCAAGGCCGCCTGCGAAATACAGCACGGCCTGGCCGAACTCCAGGAGAAAGACCCGTCGCTGCCCAAGGCGCAGTTCGGCATCGGCATCAACACGGGGTCGGTGGTCGCCGGCAACGTGGGCTCCTCAGGACGCACCGAGTACACCGTCATCGGCGACGCCGTGAACCTGGCCTCGCGCATCTGCAGCGCTACTCCCGCCACCGAGATATGGATCGGGCCGGAGACCTTCCGCCAGGCCAAAGAACAGGCGGAGTGCATCACCCTGGAGCTGCAGACGTTCAAGGGCAAAACGGAGCGCGTGCAGGTCTACCGGCTATTGAGCTGCCGCTAAGCTATCACAAGCAATGTAACATTTTTGTCATAAATCAGTGGGCGATGTTATCTATTTGTAACGGCCGATACAATATGATAATGTCATATAAATAGAGGAGGCAGACGAACATGGCCACAAAAGCGAAAGAAAAAGCAGACACTAAAAAAGTTGACGCTAAAAAGGACGCGGAAAACCTCGGCAAAATGATCAGGTCATTCGGCAACACCATCGCCGAGATATTCGAAGACCCGGAGATCAGGGAAAAGGCCAAAGAATTTTCCCAGAGCGTCATCGATTCGGCGGCGAAGGTGGTGGAGAGCAAGCTAAGGAGCCAACAGTCCAAAGCTAAATTCCGGGATGCCGGCAAGGCGGCGCAGAGCCTGGGAAAGACGCTGGTGGAGCACTTCGATACCGAGAAATAGCGGCACCGCCGGCAAAGAGTCCGCGCCTCTATCAACACAACATATAACAGCTTCTGCTTTAGAAGGCTGTAAATGTCGTCTGGAGGGATAGTGACGATGACGACACAAACGACACGCCGTAAAGGTCATCTGGGCAGATACCGGGAAATCGCCGCGGTGCTGATAAAGCACCGCCTGCGGGACTTCATCCAGATGTTCGGAATGGAGAGGTTCATGCCTTTCCATATCGTGCCTCCGGAGTTCCCCTGGGGTAAAGATGGCTTCAGCCGGTCCGAACGCACGCGGATGGCCCTGGAAGAGCTGGGGACCACGTTCATCAAAGTGGGGCAAATCCTTTCCACGCGCACCGACGTCATGCCGAGCGACTTCGTCCAGGAGCTTGTCAAACTACAAAACTCGTTAACGCCGCTGCCCGTGGAAATAATCGAAAAGAGAATCAGCGAGGAGCTGCACCGGCCGGTCAGCGAGATATTCGCCACTTTCGACCCGAATCCGCTGGGAGTGGCGTCCATCGGCCAGGCGCACGCGGCCACGCTCCACGACGGTACAGATGTGGTGGTGAAGGTGCGCAAGCCGGGAGTGGTAGAGCAGGTGACGGAAGACCTGGACATCATGAGGCAAATCGCGGCGCGCACTATGGAGCGCGGGAAGAACGCCTTCCAGTATAACCTCAACACGTTAATCGAGGAGATAGCAGATACAATCAACGCGGAGCTGGACTACATCCGGGAAGGCCACAGCGCCGAGCACTTCGCCAAGTTTTTCAAGGACGATAAGACCGTCCACGTCCCCAGAGTACTCTGGCAATATACGACGGCGCGGGTCATCGTCCTGGAACGCATAAGGGGCATCGGCATCCACGATATAACGGCGCTGAACAAAGCGGGCTACGATCTAAAAGACCTGGCTAAACGGGCGGTCAATATCTGGCTGAGGATGGTCTTCGAGAACAACGTATTTCACGCCGATCCTCATCCCGGCAACCTGTTCGTCGAGGCGAACGGGAACCTGGGCCTGATCGACTTCGGAATGGTGGGATTTATCGACGATGAAATCCGAGACCAGCTCGGCGCCGCCATCAAAGCCATCTTCGACCGGGACGTCGACGTGCTGGTAGAATCGATCATCGACATGGGCGCGGTAGCCCCGATGGGGACGAGAGAGAGCCTGCGGGCCGACCTCAAGCACGTGATGGGGCATTTCCCGCAGGAAGCGGAGTTTTACCTGGCTACGAACCTAGGGGAGCTTTTCAACGTGGTGCGCCGCAACGGGGTCCAGTTCCCGGCTAACACCTTCCTGCTCCTTAAAGCGATGTCCATGGTGCAGGCCCTGGGGAAAGGCCTGGACCCGAACTTTGATTTTTTCCAGGAGCTCCAGCCGCACGTGGAGAATATTTACAGCCGGCGGTACTCCCTATCCGCCACGGTCCGGCGGTTCCCGGGGGCGCTGGCCGACCTGGCCGTTTTCGGGGCCGGACTGCCCAGGCGGATCATACGCATCGTAAGATCGGTAGAGCGCGGCGAGCTGCACGTCCGCACCGAAGTCACCGGGCTGGAACGTCACATAGAACACCTGGAGAGAATCGTCAAGATGCTGATAGTCGGCCTTATCGGGGCTGCGCTTATCATCGGCACGGCCGTCATCATCCTGACCTCCAGGCTCTAAACGCCGCGATATCTTTTGATGCCGGCGCCGATGGGATAAGACATCATATAGAAAATCTGCCTGGTAACGTTGCGGACAATCATCGGGCCCTGAGCGACGCCGGGCGGGATATACGCCCCGAAGCCCTTATTGATGATATGCTTTTCGCCACCGATCCAGAGCTCCACCTCGGCACAGAGGTCGGTGATATCGGGGTAGTTCATAGCGGCGAAGACGATGGAAGTACCGTGGGGTTCCTGGTGGGCTTCCATCATTTTATAGCCGGTTTTAGATCTTTCACCGGGCAGCAACCATAAAGTCTCGCAGCCAAACTCGCCATCGGGGATGACCGTCGCGTCGATATAGGCCATCGGGCGCACATATTTGGGGTCGTAGGGCAGCATGAAGTCGCGCCGCTTCTGGCCGGGCCGGGTGCCGTAGACCATGTAACGGGCGTACTTTGAGTCCGCGGTATCCTGGATCACTCTCGGCTCGACTTTTTTCTTTTCTTCCCGTGTTTCCGCTTTGTCGCTGTGTTCGCGGGTATAGACGCCGCCCGGGCCGGAGACCCAGTGGCAGACGGGCCGTTTGGTTACTTTAGTGCCGCCGGCGCGGGTGGGCATGTGGGGGAGGTTGGCGGGGATATAGGCCAGCCAGCTCTTTTCCAGGGGGATGACCTCGTCGCCCATGAGCATCGCCATGGAGTTAGTGTCTTCCGGATGGTCCGGGTCGGTGCCCCACCAGGAGAGCAGTTCAGGGAAATCGTGGACGTGGGGATACATGCCGGGCACCTGCATACCCTGCTTGATCAGCTCCTGCCAGGACACCTGGTTGGGATAATCGGCCGGCCATATCCAGCAGGTCTCGCCATAGTAGGCGCCGGGGATGACATCGGCGTCAATCCAGTGCAGGTGCTCCATGCTGATGCGTTTGCCCGCGGCGGCGAGCTTATCCCGCTGTTCGGGGGTGGGGCCGGGGAGCATATGCCTTTTCTGGAGGGTGGTGCAGATATACTTATCATATTTACCCATTTTAAGATTCCTTCCCAAACTGATTTTCAGACTATTATAGCATCATTTGAGATTTGTATCCTGTACGCCCGGGATCCGGGGAAGAGCAGGCGATGCGGGTAATTATCGATCCTCCTGTAATAAGAGCCATAATTTGACACGCCCCGTTCGAAAGCCTTATATATATAAATATTCCCATCGATATTTCACGGGGGGTCCAGATGAAATTCACAATTGACATTGACAACGGCGGGACCTTTACTGACGGCTTCTTTACCGGTGACGGGCAAACCGAATGGGTCAAGGTGGACACGACCCCTCATGACCTGACCATATGTTTCCTCAAGTGTATTGAAGAAGGCGCCGCGAAGTTCGGGCTCACCATGGCGCAACTACTCCATCAAACGGAGGTGATAAGGTTTTCCACGACTCATGCCACCAACACCCTGCTCCAGAGGTCGGGGCCACGGCTGGGGCTAATCGTGACCAGGGGGTTTGAAGAAAGCCTTTACTCACCAGCCGCCAGGAGCCCGGTGCTGGATTTCATCGTTCCCGCCGGGATGGTTGTCGGCATCGACGGGGCGGCTGGCAAGGACCCCGTGGATAGAGAGCAAGTGAGGCTGGCAATACGCAACCTTCTGGGGCGCGGGGCGAGGATCATCGTGGTAAGCCTTTACCGCACTCACCTGGACCCGGCCAGCGAACTGAAGGTCAGAGAGATAGCCGATGACGACTACCCGAAGCACTACCTGGGCGCCGTGCCGCTGCTGCTCTCCAGTGAAGTCAGCGCCGCTACCGATGATGCTTCCCGGACCAATATCGCCCTGCTTAACGCCTATTTCCATCCGGACATGGCCCGTTTCCTTTACAAGGCCGAAGATGAAGTCAGAAAACTGGGGTACCGCAAACCGCTCCTGGTGATGCATGCCGATGGCGGCGTAGCCCGGGTGGCCAAGACAACGGCCATCATGACGCATAACTCCGGACCTTCAGCCGGCGTGCTCGGCACCACCTATATGAGCCGATTGTACCGACTACCATGCGTCGCCAGCATGGACATCGGCGGGACCAGCGCCGATATCAGCCTGGTGATGAACGGCCGGCACGGCTACAAACGCGAGGCAATGCTTGAGGGAATACCGCTGAAATTACCGGTTATCGAGGTCTACCCGACGGCGGCAGGAGGCGGCTCGATAGCCAGGGTTAAAAATGAACACCAGATCAAGGTGGGACCTGACAGCGCCGGGGCCATGCCGGGTCCAGCCTGCTACGGCCTGGGCGGCACCGAAGCTACCTCCACCGACGCCTGTATCGTCCAGGGATACATCGACCCAGACTATTTCCTTGGCGGCAAGCGGAAGCTGGATGCGGGGCTTGCCAGGGAGGTTATCGACCGGAACCTGGCCAAACCGCTGGGCATCTCCGCGGAGGCATGCGGTCGGCTGATCACGGAGGCCATGGAGGATATTTGCGCCGGGGACCTGGTTAACCTGATAAAGGACCGGGGCTCCAATGCGGCCGACTTCGTCCTCTTTTCTTTCGGAGGGGCGGGGGGTCTCTATTGCTGCGGGATCGCCGACAAGGTGGGCATCCCCAGGATTTATTGCTTCAGCTTCAGCTCGGTTTTCAGCGCTTTTGGTTCCTCGTGCGCCGATGTTCTCCATGCCTACGAATCTCCAGTGAGGCTGTCCCTCAAGCGCCAAGGCAACCAATCACAAATACAGGGTTTTAATAAAGTAGTCAAAGGTTTGATGGACTCGGTGCTGATGGATATGAGGGGGGAGGGGTTCCCGCCGGAAAAAGTCTCTTTTTCCCTGGAGCTTGAAGCTGCCTCAAACGGCGCCGCCGCGGTGGTGGAATCCCCGGTGACTCTGCTTGAGGGGCCGCAGGACGTCAGCCGGATCCTCGATGTTTTCGCCGGGCAGAACAATACCGGCCGTATCGACGAACTGACAATCAACCTTCTACGTTTGCGGGCAACCAGCACCACCGCCCATCCGGAACTGGCCAGGCATGAATTTACCGGCGAGAGCCCGGAGAAAGCCCTGAAGGGCTACCGGGACGTCTACTGGAAGGACGGCCTCACCCGCACGGCTATTTACCAGCAACCGGAGCTGGCCTGCGGCAACGTCATAAAGGGGCCGGCGATCATCGAGAGCGACGATACGACGATATTGATACCCCGGGGTAAAAAGTACACCGTAGATAATTATTTGAACGGGGTCATAGAGTCGGCCTGAAAGGAGGAACGATGGGTACCAAGAGGCAGATAACGGAATACCTGGACATCGACCTGGAAAAAGAGCTCTGGTGCTGTAACCGCTGCGGATACGAGCTCATCTCCGCCAGGGAAAATTACAAGAAAGGTTGCCGGGTCTATATCAGGAAAGACCTGGATACGATATACAACTCGCCCGTAAAGGGACCTTTCAGTTTTGCCCCGGAAGCCACATGGGCGATGCTGGTGGAGTTCTACTGTCCCGGCTGCGGCGTCATGGTGGAAAACGAAATGCTGCCACCGGGCCACCCGGTCACTCACGACATCGAACTGGATATCGACGCGCTGAAAGAAAAGTACCTGACGTCTGGAGTGGACAAGCAGGTCAAGAAATAAGTATCAGGCAGGTGCATGAATGAAGGTCTCACTCGACGTAGATATCGGCGGAACGTTTACCGACCTTTTCCTGAGCTATGACGGAAAAACCGTCTTTACCAAAACGCCGACCACCGGCTATAACCTGTCGGTCGGCTTCATGCGGGCGGTGAAAGATGCCGCGGCCATACTCGGCATATCCGTCAAGGAACTCCTGGGCAGCACCGAGGTGGTCCGCTATTCCACGACCATCGCCATGAACACGCTGCTGCAGAGGACCGGCCCCAGGCTGGCGCTGATCACCACGGAAGGTTTTGAAGATATCGTGCCCATCGGCAAGGGAGCCTCGTGGGCCGACCAGCTGACTTTCCGGGAAATCAGGAACCTGGCGCGCATCAGCAAGCCCGAGCCCCTCATCTCCCGGGAAATGACGGTTGGCGTCAAGGAAAGGGTCAACTCCCGGGGGGAGATAATCAGGCCCCTGGACGAGGAGGATTTTCTGGAAAAGCTGCAGCACATGGTGGACCGGGGCGCCAGGGGATTCGTCGTCAGCCTGCTCTTCTCATACGCGAATCCCAGCCATGAAAGGCGCATTGCCGAGATCATCCGCAAAGAGTACCCGGACTTTTACCTGGGGGCCATGCCCGTGGTGCTTTCATCCGAGGTGACGCCGAAGCAGAACGAATATACACGCACCGTGACCACCATATTGAACGCTTATCTGCACTATTCCATGTGGGAACAGATATCCGGCACGGGCGACGAACTCCGTAACTCCGGCTACGAAAAGACCATCATGATGGTGCATAACAGCGGCGGCATGGCCGAGGTTTTCCGCACGGCGGCCATCCAGACCTTCAACGGAGGACCGGTAGCCGGACTCATCGGCGGGGCGAACGTCGGCAGGATGCTGGGGTACGATAACATCGTCGTCAGCGACATGGGCGGCACCAGTTTCGACCTGGGCTTGATCGTCGCCGGCAGCAGCCGGTTCTACCAATACCATCCCCTCATCGACCGCTGGTGGGTGGATATGACCGTCCTGGAGACAAGGTCGATCGGGGCCGGCGGCGGCTCGATCGCCTCCCTGAACCCGGTCATGGGCAATCGATTGGAGGTGGGGCCACGGGGAGCCGGTTCCATGCCGGGGCCGGCCTCTTATAACCTGGGCGGCACCGAGCCAACCGTAACGGACGCCGATATCGTGCTGGGCTATATCAACCCCGATTACTATCACGGTGGGCGTATGAAGCTGGATAAAAGCAAGGCGATAGCGGCCATCAGGGAAAAAATCGCCGGGCCCCTGGGCACTAAAGTGGAGGAGGCGGCGCTGCTGATTAAAAAAATCGTCGACGCCAACATGGGAGATACCATTGCCAAGGAGACGTTCCTGCGGGGATTCAAGCCCAGCGACTTCATACTTTTTGCCTTCGGCGGGGCCGGGCCGACCCACTGCTGCTCGTACGGGCCATATGCCGGGATCAGTAAAATCGTCGTCTTCCCGTTCTCGCCGGTATTCTGCGCCTTCGGCTCGAGCACCATGGATATCCTGCATCTCTACGAGCAATCGCTCCGCCTGCCTTTGCTCGCCCCGGTGACGATGAAGCCTTTCGAAGACTATGACGTCTTCAATAAAGCTGTAAAAAGCCTGCAGGAAAGAGCCACCAAGGATATTACCAACGAGGGCTTTTCTCCCGACGCCATCAGGTTCGGCCTGGAGATAGAAGCCAAATACGGAGGCCAGCTCAACATCCTCCGTTTCACGTCGCCGCTACTGCAAATCGGGGCCGCCGATGACGTCAGGGCAATATATCGATCTTTCGAAGAAGAATACTGCCGCGTTTATAACCGCATCTCGGCTTACCCCCAGGGGGGCGTGGATATGCTTAACCTGATATTGCGCGCCACCGTGGACCACCCCAAACCGAAGCTGCCAACCTATCCGAAAGCCGGAGAGACCCCTGACCCCGCAGCATTGAAAGGTCAACGGGACGCTTACTGGATTGAATACGGAGAGTTCCGCCCGACTCCTGTTTATGACGCCAAAGCGCTGAAGCACGGTAATTTCATCAAGGGACCGGCGATCATCGAAGCCGAGGACACCACTATCGTGCTGACGCCGGTATTCAAGCTTTCGGTAGACAAATACCAGAATTTCATCATGGAAAAGATCTAGAGAAGGGGGAGGGATATGAGACCTGATCCGCAAAAACTCCTAGAATGGATAAAGCCCAGTCCAGCGACGGACAAAGACCTGGAATGCCTTAAATTGCTGCAACCCGGCGATTACGAAATATATACCGAGAAGCTCAACAGCTTCCTGCTCGAGTCCAAGGAGGTCTTTATCAAGCTGGGTGTGAGCAGCATGCTCCGGTCCGGGGACGTCGTTACCGGTATTTATACCCCGAAAGGCGACATGGTGGCCGCCTGGTGCGGCACTTATCTCCACGCCGTCGTCGGGCAACTACCGATAAAATATGTGGCCGAGACGTGGCTCAAAGACCCGACGGTAGGATGCAAGGACGGCGATATCTTTTACTGTTCCGATCCGCTTTACGGCGGCATCCATAACTGCGACCAGATCGTGGTCATGCCGGTCTTCAACGACGGCGAGCTGATCGCCTGGACGAACGCGGCCGTCCACCAGCCGGAGACGGGGGCCTGCGAGCCCGGCGGAATGCCACTCACCGCCAAGACCCGCCACGACGAGGGCATGTTACTTTCTCCAATCAAGATAGGCGAAAACTTCCGGCTACGCGAAGACCTGGTGGAGATGTGCGTTAATCTTATCTCGCGGGCGCCGCGCATGCAAGCGATCGATATGAGGGCCAGGCTGAGCGCCGCCGACCGCCTGCGGCAAAGAATCGTATCGCTGGCCCGGGAGAAGGGCAACGATTTCGTTAGGGGCCTATTCCGCCGCATCATCGTCGAAGCGGAGGACGGCGCCCGCCGCCGCATCCGCCTGTGGAACGACGGCACCTACCGCGCCGTCACCTTTATGGACATCGTCGGCGAAAAGCACCGGCTGGTGCGCAACTTCCTCACCCTGACCAAGAAAGGCGACGAACTCCACTGGGACTTTACCGGCACCTCTCCGGAGACCGACAGTCCCCAGCATTGTATGCCCCACGCCCTGGCGGCCAATGTGGCCATACACCTGATGTCCTATACTTTCAACGACCTGCCGATATCGGCCGGGATATTCGCGTCCATGAATTGGACCGTACCGGAAGGCAGCATGTTCAATCCCAACTTCGAAGCGGCCCAGAGCAACAGCGCCCCTTCCTGCCACGGCGCCATGACGCTGGGCACCATCTGCATGAGCAAGCTCATGTTCGATAGCCCGCAGCGGGAACTAGTGGCGGCGGCGACCGGGAATACGGGCGTCGGCGTGCTTATCTCCGGCGTCAACCAGTGGGGCGTGCCCGTCTCCGACTTCCTGGCCTTCGGGCTCAACACCGAGGGGCACGGCGCCAGGTCGGACATGGATGGCGTGGACGCCTTTGGATTCTCGCATTGCCCATCAGGCCGGGCACCGGACGTCGAGGACATGGAAAACGAGTTCCAGTTCCTGAGCCTGGCGGCCAAGCTCAGCCGCGACAGCGGCGGATTCGGCATGCACCGCGGCGGCTCGGGGACCGAGACGATCTACGCCGTTAACTACGTGGACTATGCCCTCTATAACAGCCATGTCAAAGGCAGTAAAATACGCAACTGTATCGGGCTCTTCGGCGGTTACCCGCCGCCGACATTGCCGGGCATCGAGGTCAAGCACACCGATATCTGGGAAAAGTTTAAAAGGGGCGATAAAGATATCCCCACGGGAGCCACGCAGCTGATCACCGAGAAAGCTATCAAAGGCGATTACGAGATCGGCAGCATATTCAAAAAAGTCCACATCATGGAAAACGGCGACCTGTGGGTGGTCTTCAGCGGCGGCGGCGGCGGTTACGGTGATGCGCTGGACAGGGACCCCGGCATGGTCATGGACGATCTGAGGAAGGAAGTCATTTCTCACTGGACGGCGGAAAACATCTACCACGTTGCATACGACCGCGAGACCCTCGAACTGGACGAGGAGAAAACAAGACAGCTCCGCCAGCAGGAGAGGGCGGACAGGATATCCCGCAGCGTGACCTGGGACGAGTTCGAAAAAGAATGGTCGCAGCTTCGTCCCCCGGAGGAAATACTGGAATACTACGGGTCGTGGCCGGACGGGAAGAAAACGAGAGAAATAATCAGGATGTAGCCGGGCTGGAAGATATCTTTAGAATGATCACATCAAAGAGTCTGGTCAGGGGAGCATTCGAAGCGGCTGAACTGCCGCGGTTACCCTTTATCCCCTGGGTATTCACCCACGCCGCCAGGCTGGAACAGGTGCCGGTACGAAGGATGTATTCCGACCCGACCCAATACACAAAATGCCTCCAGAATGCCCAGAAGCTATACGGTTATGACGGCATCGCCGGCGGCTTTGATGCTTCGCTGGAAATGGAGCTATGCGGCCGCCCCGCGAACTGGGGGGGCGACTACGAGGCACCGACGGTCAGCCCGAATCCCGGGTTCGACATGGGCAGGCTCAAGGACATCGACGTGGAAAACGCCGCTAAAACCGGCCGATTCGCCACGGTTATCGAGTCTTTAAAGCGCATCAATAAAGTATCGGGCCCGAACCTGGCCCTGGCAGCCGTAGTCACCGGTCCGCTGACATTGACGGCCGGATTGACGGGCAGAGACCCGCGCAAAGAGCTTGCCGAAAGACCGGAAGAAGCTATGAGTGCTATACAGTCGGCGGCCGGTTTTCTGCTAAAAGTGGTCCAGATCTACTGTCAGCTGGAACCGGACATTATCGCCGTCACGGAAAGGCTGGCGCCGGTTTTTCCACCGGCCCAGCTGTCATGGCTGCGCTCGACCTTCCTGCCATTTGTGAACATGGTGAGGTTCTACAACGCTTTCTCAGTCCTGATGCCGGGCGAATCATCTCCAAATAACATAGCCAATCTTTTAGACCTCGGCTTTGACGGAATAGTTACCACGGGAATCGATACCAATACCTGGAACAGATTAAGGGCTGGGCGCCCCTGCGCCCTGGGGAGAGCAGTCCCTGCCCGCCTTCTCAACTCGGGCATGAAAGAATTACAGTCGTATTTAGACACAGACCTGTTAAAGAAATTCGAGCCGGGCGTCTTTCTGACGACGGACCGGGAAGTGGCGCCGGAGACGCCGCCCGATAACATCCACCTGGTAATGAAGATGATATCCGGACAATCGAACCGTTAACGCGGAGGTGAAAAAAATGGAAGTGAACCTGCCGGCCATTCCGGAACCAGTCAAGCTGGATATCAGCAAGACTGCTTTAATCGTAGTAGATATGCAAAATTCATTCTGCAAAAAGGGCGGGATCTTCGACTACCTGGGGGCGCTCGATGAAGCGAAGGTGAAGCAAATCATCGACAGAGATAAGAAGGTGATGGCGGCGTGCAGAAGCAGAGGAATAAGGATTGTTTATCTCAGGATGGGCTACCGGCCCGACCTTGCCAATGCCGGGGGGGAGGCATCGCCCAACTACCACAAAGAGCTGGGGCTGGCGGCGATGCGCAAGCACCCGGAATTGAGCGGCAAATTTCTAATCAAGGGCACACGGGATTGGGAAATAATCGATGAACTTAAACCCCAGCCAGGCGATATCATCGTTGACAAGCACAGGTACAGCGGCTTTGTCGATACCGATCTCAACGCTATCCTGGAGACATACAATATCAAGTACCTCCTGTTTACCGGACTCGCCACGAACGT
>Ga0105094_10001379_pt1 | contig 12684 bp, 13 predicted proteins | sample PPLLak1March2015_2_FD_87023 | JGI IMG/M metagenome (GOLD analysis project Ga0105094, IMG submission 87023) | Freshwater sediment microbial communities from Prairie Pothole Lake near Jamestown, North Dakota, USA - PPLs Lake P8 Core (3) Depth... | ecosystem: Environmental > Aquatic > Freshwater >...
CATACCTAAAAGACCTCCGTTCTGAAGCTTTGGAACCCGACTGCCTCTCCTCTCAGACGTTCCGTTGCGGCACAGTCTCACAGGGAGGAGGGAGGGTGAGAGGACCTTTGGCTTGAAGTTGACCGCAGGCAGCTGAAATCTCTCGCCCTCTGCTGTTTCGGACGATTGCGGTAAGACCGCCCTCCATCAAAATTTCTTGAAACCGCTTGACCCTCTCCTCGGAAGGCTTCTTAAAAGGGATCTCAGGAGCTTCATTGAGGGGGATGAGGTTGATTTTCGAGGGAATGCCCCTCAATATTCTTAACAGTCTTTTGGCATCCTGGGAGGAATCATTAATTCCTTCCACCATGACATATTCAAAGGTAATTCGAATTCTTCGCCCGAGGGGAAAATCCCTGCATCGTGCCAAAACCTTGCTTAACGGGTAACGACGATTGACCGGCATTAAATAAGTTCGAGTCGCTTCATCCGAGGCATTCAAGGAGATCGCCAGACGAAACGGAGGTTTTTCTTTTGACAGCGCTTCCAATTCGGGGAGAAGCCCTACGGTTGAGAGAGTGATTCTTCTTGAAGAAAATTTGAAGGCGTCAGGGTGAGCCATCAGTGCAGTCGCCTTCAACGTGTTTCTGTAATTCGCCAGAGGTTCTCCCATCCCCATTAACACGATGTTGGTGATGGTTGTTTTTTCAGGGAGCATTTTCTTGACTGCTATAATTTGATTGAGAATCTCTGAGACTCTTAGATCTCGTTTCAACCCTGCCTTTCCGGTCAGACAGAATCGACACCCAAGGGCGCATCCCACTTGTGTAGAAAGACAGAGCGTGAGGCGTGCCTTGTCGGGAATCAGAACGCTTTCAATTCGGTTCCCATCTTCAAGCTGAAACAAGAACTTCTGTGTCCCATCCTCCGCTTTTTCTACGCGCACGGGGCGAAGAACGGATATGAAACTAATCTGACTTAACTGTTGACGGAATGCTTTGGATAGGTTGGTCATCTGATCAAAGGATTCGACCCCCTGCTGATGAAGCCATCTTAACATCTGGATGCTTCGGTAGCGTTCTTTTCCGAAGGACGCGAGGAATTCAACGAGTTCGGAGGGACTTAAGTTCTTGAGATCAATTTTTTCTGAAAGGCTTTTCAATACTGAAACATCTCCAGGCAGTTAAAGAAGTATGTCATTTCAAAGGCGGCAGTTTCAGGCGCGTCAGAGCCATGAACGACATTGTTCTCGATATTGGCGGCAAACTGGCGTCGTAACGTTCCTTCTTTGGCTTGTTTCGGGTCGGTGGCACCCATCAATTCCCGTGTCTTCGAAATCGCTTCCTCTCCTTCGAGAACCATGACGACGGAAGGCCCGGAAGACATAAAGGTCGTCAGACTTTCAAAAAAAGGCTTGCCTTGGTGAACGGCATAGAATCCCTCCGCCTCTTTCTTACTCATGGAGATCATCTTCAGGGCGATCACCTTCAGACCGCGGTCTTCAAAGCGTTTCACGACTTCACCGATCAAATGCTTTTGAACTCCATCCGGCTTCACAATGGATAATGTCCTTTCCATAGTTTCCTCCTTTAAAAATAAATTATAAGCCTTTAGTCTATCTTTCACAATTCTTAATTGTGAAGCTCTCCGGTCACCCTGTTAAGGCGGGGCAGACACGGCGGGCCGTTCGACAGATCTCACGGCTCTGAGCTTGTCGAAGAGCCTCCGGGCACGCAGTGGCGAACAGAATGCGAGATGAGGAAATATCTTCTTCACAGTGCTCCTTGACCTTGTCAATCTCGGTCTTGGCGGGACGGAGCACCTGCCGGTCGAGCCTAGGATCGTTGGCTAATAGATTGACAAGGACAGTGCGTTTGTCCTATCCTGAAATTACCCAGCGAATGAGGAGGTCCAGATGGAAGGGGTGAAGACAGAAGTCTATGAGGTGATCATCATCGGAGGAGGTCCTGGGGGGCTGACTGCAGGACTCTACACATCGAGAGCCAGACTCAGCACCCTTCTGATCGAGAGTGCCCTGTTCGGGGGACAGATGACCACGACTGAATTGATTGAAAACTATCCGGGGTTCCCGCAGGGCGTCACCGGCGATGAATTGAGCCGCCTCATGGAGGACCAGGCGAAAAAATTTGGGATGAAAACTGTCACACAGGAAGTTGTAAAAGTGAGTTTAGAGGGAGACGTGAAAGTGGTCCAGACTTATGAAACTACCTACCGGTGCGAAGCCCTCATTGTAAGTACGGGTGCGGAATATCGAAAATTAGGAATTCCCGGGGAGAAGGAGTTCGCCGGGAAAGGAGTCTCCTATTGTGCCACTTGCGATGGAGCCTTTTTTCGGGATAGCCAGATAGTGGTCGTAGGGGGAGGAGATTCTGCCCTCACCGAAGCTCTCTTCCTCACAAAGTTTGCCAGGGAGTTGACAATCATCCATCGAAGGGATGCCCTTCGAGGGACCAAAATTTATCAGGAAAGGGCTCTCGCTAGCCCTAAGATCAAATTCCTCTGGAACTCGATCGTCCAGGAGATCAAAGGGGATTCGACGGTGCGTTCGATTAATGTAAAGAATGTAAAGACAGGGGAAATTAAGGAAGTTGAAACGGAGGGTGTTTTTCTTTTCGTGGGGCTGGTACCTAGAACTCAATTCTTGAAAGGCGTTGTCCAGATGGACGAAGCAGGATATATCTTAACGCATGAAGACTGTGAAACGTCGACCAAGGGGATTTTTGCCGTGGGAGATTGCAGGAAGAAGTTATTGCGTCAGATCGCAACCGCAGTAGGGGATGGAGCGACAGCAGCGTTTGCCGCAGAGAAGTTTTTGGAGATAAAAGAATAGTTTTGAAAACTCAAAAGTTAAAGCCCAAAGGAAAGAACAGAATCTGGATCCTTGCTTTTCTCCTTTTCCTCCAAACTCCAGTCATCCCCCACACGACAATCGGACAAGAAGTGAATGGAGGGGGGTGGCCCATCCCCGATTTGAAGGATCTCGTGCCTTATTCCATCCAAGTTAAGATTGTAGATGGAGTCGAGAAGGTCGTTGAAAAATTTCTGACAGCCGATGGAGGACATGTCGCAAGAATCAGTGGAAACGGCAAAATCTTCGCTTATGCAGTAGATCGTGACAGAGATCCGCCCATCGACTATCTTCTACTGGATCCTGATGGGTTAGGAAAGTTCACAGGGAAGTTTAGATCTGAGGATTCCTACATTATTCCTCAATGGGTTTCCCGCTAATCCTCCCAAGCTGATAAATTGACGCCATCTATTTTCTTGCCTCCTTTAACAAAAACGGACATTTTTTCCACTTGCGACAAATCAAGAAATTAGATTAATTCTTTATGTATCAACTACTTGCATGACTAAACTTTCTTGGCATTGAAAATGCATTACGAACATCATTTGCAGCCTGTCGTAGAAAGGCTTTCCTTTAAGTTCTCGGTTCTGATTTAAGGGAGGTATTCCTGATGGCAATTGCAAGACTCTGCAAGTTCTATCGGGATTTTTGCAAGTTGTATGCGGATTCTCGATCTGTTGAAATAGCCCAAGACACTGGTTATTGCGATCTTGATTGTGGCCAGACAACCTGCAAGGGAGGGTTAGATTCTTGCCAAAAATCCGATATATTGAAGAGATACTATTTTGAACAGATAAAAAGAGAGGGTGGTCTGGAGTGGGAAAAGAAAAGAAATGTTTTCTTCTTTGAAGATTACAAATTTTGAACATGCCGGGAGAGTCGACTATCCTGACATCAAGAGCACTGGGGAACCTGCGAAGGAGATGCTGAATTTTTGTGACAGACTTGACGACTCAAAGTTAAACTTCCTAAAAAAAGATTGTTACCTTCACTTTTGAAATATTCCTTCCCCTCTTCTGCCAATCGTGGCTAACACAAGACTAATAAAAACAAAATCTTATAGATCTATAACCATCCCTTAGACAAGTTCAAAATTCAATGGAATCGATAATTTTGTTTGTTAGGATAGAGAAGCTTATGTTATCATACAAATGTAGAATAACTTTATATCATGAAATAAATAATAAGGTAGGACAGAGGAGGTGAAAGAGAAATGAGAGAGAACGTGGAGAAGGCGCTGGACAAGATTCGGCCCGCCCTTCGAGCGGATGGGGGGGATATTGAGCTCATCGATGTGGTGGATGGGGTTGTCAAAGTCAGATTGACCGGTGCTTGCGGTGGTTGCCCAATGTCGCAGATGACTTTAAAAATGGGGGTTGAGAAAGTACTTAAACAGCAAATCCCAGAGGTGAAAAGCGTCGAAACCGTTTAAGGGAGGTCCGCCCTTGGCGGGCTCCCCTGAGGGAGCTTGAGATGGAATCCGTTCATCTTTCCGCCCCCGCGATTGCCGTTTTAGAGAAAAGGTACCTGAAAAAAGATCCCGAAGGGAATGTCGCCGAATCTCCGCAAGAGATGTTCTGGCGCGTCGCTCGAAATATCGCCGAGGCGGAACGCTTTTATAGTACTTCGGTTTCTGTCGAAGAAGTGTCTGAGATCTTTTTTCAGATCATGGCATCCTTAGATTTTCTCCCTAACTCGCCGTGTCTGATGAATGCAGGGAGAAACCTCCAGCAGTTAGCTGCCTGTTTTGTTCTTCCCGTAGAGGACTCACTCGACTCCATTTTTGAAACCGTGAAACAGACGGCTCTGATCCATCAAAGCGGTGGAGGAACCGGGTTTTCGTTCAGCCGGTTGAGACCGAAAGATGACACGGTTCAATCCACAGGCGGAGGCGCAAGCGGCCCTGCTTCATTCATGAGAGTGTTTAACATGGCGACAGAGGTCATCAAACAGGGAGGAACAAGAAGAGGGGCCAACATGGGGGTATTGAGAGTTGATCACCCGGATATCATGGAGTTTGTCAATCTGAAAAGGAAGCCTGATGAGATGACAAATTTCAACTTATCGGTAGGGTTAACCAAGGCATTCATGGAAGCGCTTAAGAAAGACGCCGAGTATCATCTGATGAACCCCAGGACGATGAAAGAGGGGGGGCGTCTGAAAGCGAGGGAGGTGTTTGAAGCGATAGTGAGTGCTGCCTGGGAAACAGGGGACCCGGGAATCCTATTTTTGGATCGAATTAATGATGCCAATCCCACCCCACAAATGGGAGATATCGAATCCACCAATCCATGTGGTGAAGTTCCCCTCCTCCCCTACGAGGCGTGTGTCCTGGGTTCCATTAACCTTTCTCACATGGTGAAGGAAAAGAATGGAAGGTGGGAAGCTGACTTTGAGAAGATTAGAAAGACGGTAAGACATGCCGTCCATTTTTTGGATAATGTGATAGAAGTGAATCAATACCCGTTGCCGCAAATCGCCAACATGGCGAAAGGGAATCGAAAGATCGGTCTTGGGGTAATGGGATTGGCCCACTTCTTCATCCGATTAGGCATTCCCTATAATTCGCCGAAGGCTTTGGAGGTGGCAAGAGGTCTAATGAGTTTTATTCAGCATCAAGGCAGGGAACGATCGATCGAACTTGCTGAGGAGAGAGGGGTTTTCCCGAATTTCCTGGGGTCCGTGTATAGCGGAAGCGGGATGAAGCTGAGAAACGCTACGGTGACAACCATCGCTCCTACAGGAACACTCAGTCTGATCGCCAATTGCTCCAGTGGCATCGAGCCTCTCTATGCCCTTCACTATGTGAGGAAGGCCTTAGAAGGCATGGAGTTTCATATGACTGACCCTCTTTTTGTCGAATTAGGAGAGAAAGAGGGGTTCTTAAGTTCAAGTTTAATGAAGACCCTTTCGGAGGGGGCGATGCTTCGGGATCTGCCAGAAGTTCCCCAGACGATTAAGGACCTTCTTGTCACGGCCTTTGAGATCCCTCCTGCTTGGCACATCAAGATTCAAGCAGCCTTTCAGGAGTATACGGATAACGCAGTATCGAAAACGATCAATTTTCCGCGGGATGCAACAAAGGATGATGTGAGGGAAGCCTTTCTGATGGCTTACCAAGAGCGATGCAAAGGCATTACCATTTATCGGAGCGGGAGTAAACCGAGCCAGGTGTTATCCTGCGCAACGAAACAGGTCTGTTAATCAACGGGAATGCGGATAAGGTAGTTCCGTGCGATAGTCTTGTAGTCTCATGGTCTTATAGTTTTGCAGTCTTTTGTTTTACTATCGGACTACGAGACAAAGTGACTATGTGACCAAGAAACTGTTTTCATCATGTTCTCTGCGAGTCTAAGTGATGTATCCAGTGGTAGATAGCGAAAAATGTAATGGCTGCGGAAACTGTGCAGAAATCTGTCCCAGCGACGTCTATGAAATGCAAGAAAAGAAATCAAATCCCATCCGTCCGGAGGATTGTATTGAATGCTGGGCCTGTGTGAACCAATGTCAGACGGAATCGATCAAACTTAACGAGGATTGACCCATTCAGTGCCATCAGGCCCGTCCCAGAGTCCACCCTGAGCAAAGGAGCTGAAGAGGTGACATGTGGCATCCTTCCTTCAGGTTCGCCGTTAGAAACCACTTGAAAAAAGAGATTTGCTTTTCTATGATGGAAGGGGGATGCTGCTTCTTAAAGAGAGTACCCTTATTTGTTTTAGACAGGTTTCATGGACATGACGGATTCACTCCATTTAGAGTCTCCTGCAAAAGTCAACCTAAGACTTGAGATCCTTAAGAGGCGAAAGGACGGTTACCACGAGCTGAGAACCGTTTTTCAGAAAATCAGTCTTCACGATACCCTCCATTTCTCTTTGACAAAGAGAAATGGCATTTCCATCGCGGCAGATCATCCGAAACTCCCCCTCGGAAGGAAAAATCTGGTGTACGAGGCCGCTCAATCCATGGTTAAGGTATGCGGTTATCGGGGGGGCGTTCGTATCGAGATTGAGAAGAAAATTCCTCTCGGGGCTGGTTTAGGAGGTGGAAGCAGTAATGCGGCTACTACCTTAATGGCTTTAAGTCAATTGTTGGAAATTAAACTGTCCCAAAAAGAATTAATGGAAATAGGGTTGGGGATCGGAACAGACGTTCCTTTCTTCTTTTTGAAAGGTGCTGCCATTGGATCAGGAATCGGTGAGCAGCTAAAAAAGGAGGAACTTCCGAGCCTATGGTACGTTCTCATCTATCCGAATTTTGAGGTTTCGACACGCTGGGCTTACGAGCATTTTGTGTTGACAAATCAACGGTTTCATTTTAATCTTCGAAGGTTTTTAAAAACTCCTGAGGGGATTTCTCGCATCCTTTTGAATCATTTGGAAGAAGTGGTTTCGAAGAGATATCCTCAGATTAACCTCATGAAAGAATGGCTTCTTTCTGCCGGGGCTTTGGGTGCCTTGATGACGGGGAGTGGTCCCACTGTTTTTGGCCTCTTTCGAGATGCAAAGAGTGCAGCGGAGGCTTATGAAAAGGTAAGGAGGTTGGCCGGGGGCAAAGGATGGGCCGTTCTTAGGGCACGCAGCATCGTTTCTTGACCTCTGCTCCCCAAATAGCCAAATCCAATCATAAATGTTCCAAGGCAAATGCACCAAACAGAAATTTTCCATATTTTTATGAAATCCGTTTATTTGGATTTAGGAATTGTTTCGAGTTTCGATATTCAGATTTAAAAGTATGCTGATTAAGGATTGGGGTGTCGTCAAGCGGTAAGACACAGGTCTTTGGAACCTGGATTCGGAGGTTCGAATCCTCCCACCCCAGCCAAATTTTTGGAAAGTAGAAAGTAGGGAGTGGAGAGTCGATGTAAGAATGAAAATGACCACTTTCCGCTCACTACGATCCACCTTCCGATTTTAGAGATGAGGCTCACATGAGCAAAAAAAGAGTGGTTGTCAATCCAGAACAGGATTTAAGCTGGTTGAGAATATTTACCGGAAATTCAAACATCCAATTAGTGCAAAAGATTTGCGACCAGTTGGGGACCTCCCTTGGAAAGTCCATGGTGAGCACCTTTAGCGACGGAGAGATCCATGTTGAGATTGATGAGAGCGTGCGAGGCATGGATGTTTTTGTGATCCAGTCCCTCTCTTCTCCTGTAAATGACAATCTGATGGAACTGTTGATTTTGATCGACGCTCTGAAAAGAGCTTCTGCGGAGAGGATCAACGCTGTGATGCCCTATTATGGTTATGCCAGGCAAGATCGTAAAGTGCTTCCTCGGGCACCCATCTCTGCAAAACTGGTAGCAGACCTGATCACTACCGCGGGGGCCTCTCGAATTCTTACGGTAGACCTTCACGCCGGTCAAATTCAGGGTTTTTTCAATATCCCGGTGGATCATCTATTTGCTGCCCCGGTGCTTCTGGAGCACCTGAGGCACCTTGGGAACGATATCGTCATCGTCTCGCCCGATGCAGGCGGAGTGGAAAGGGCTCGAGCCTATGCAAAAAGACTCGACGCTTCCTTGGCGATCATTGACAAACGAAGAGATTCTCCCAATGTCTCTCAAGTGATGAATATCATCGGAGATGTCAATGGCATGACCGCCTTCTTGGTTGACGACATCGTCGATACAGGAGGGACATTGGTTCGGGCGGCCTATGCCTTGATTGAGAAGGGGGCGAAGAGGGTCTATGCCTGCTGCACTCATCCAATCCTCTCAGGAAAGGCGGTAAAGATGATCTCAGAATCACCCATCGTCGAGTTGATCGTCACAGATACCGTTTCCCTCGCAGAGGAAGCCAAAACGTGTCCAAAGATTAAGGTGATCTCGATCGCGAGCCTCTTGGCCGATGCCATTCGAAGAATCTATGAGGATGAATCAGTGAGTTGCCTGTTTGTTTGAAGTTTCCAATTCTTTAAGTGAATCGAAGCAGACACTTTGATTGTTGATAAATCGCAAGTATAAACCACTAAAAGGAGTGACCCATGCAACAAAGACCCGTATTGAAAGCAGAGATTCGAGAGGGGGTTGGAAAGGAGAAGGCAAACAAACTCCGGTTGAAAGGCCTGATTCCAGCCATTTTTTATGGGCCCAGGACCCAGACGATCCCTCTGGTCATTGATTCCAAAGAATTAGCCAAAGCCCTTCAAACAGAAGCAGGGGAGAACGTCTTGATTGACCTTGACATTCGAAAAGGTGCTCAGTCAGACCGTAAGGTGGTGATGTTGAAAGACATTCAAGTGGATCCTCTCAAAAGAGTAACCCTGCACACCGATTTTTATGAGGTGGCAATGGATGAAATGGTCATCGTGGAAGTTCCCGTTCATCTGGTCGGGAAGCCCGAGGGGACCAAGGTGGGAGGCATCCTTGAACAGGTCCGAAGGGTGATCGAGGTGCAGTGTCTCCCCGGAAATATTCCAAAGAGCATTGATGTTGACGTGAGCGCCCTAAATATTGGTGATTCGATTCACGTGCAAGAAATTAGCGTGGAGAAGGCAAAAATTATTTCAGAGACGAACTTCACCATTGCCACAGTCGTGCCCCCTGCGGTAGAGGAGAAGGTAGCGGAAGCCGTCGCTCCAGAAGCCGTTGAAGGGGCTGAGGTAAAGGAGGAGGAGAAGAAGGAGAAGGAGGAGGAAAAAGAATAAACGAATGTGAAGATCATCGTGGGCCTAGGCAATCCTGGAACCCAGTATCGAATGAGCAGGCATAATATTGGGTTTCAGGTCGTGGATCGTGTCGCACAAATAAGCCACATTTCCATCCGTGCCAAACGTTTCAGATCCCTTTACGGGACAGGATGGATCGATTTCCAGCAGGTGATCCTGTCCAAGCCAATGACGTTCATGAATCGAAGTGGAGAAGCGGTTAAAAAGACAACCGATTTTTTCCACCTGGGGATGGAAGATGTTATCGTCGTTCATGATGATTTGGATCTTCCCTTCGGTAGGCTTCGTTTTAAGCAAAGAGGGGGGGATGGAGGACATCAGGGGATCCGTTCCATCATTGAGAGGATGGGCGGAAATAGCTTTTTGAGACTGAAGGTCGGTATTGGAAGACCTCCCCAGGGCATGGATTCAGCCGACTACGTGTTGGACGTTTTTGATAGAACCGAGCAATCCCTTTTGGATCAAATTCTTTCTCAGGCTGCAGAATCTCTGAAGGTCGTACTTCTGGAAGGACTTCAGAAGGCGATGAATCAGTTCCAGAAGAAGGGGTAGCGGTGAAATTCACTGTTGTGAATGATTTTGGAATTCAGGAATTGAGGGATTAAAGAAATAAGCTCTCCATTCGTCATTCTTCAATTCCGCAATGGCTCAATTTTCATTTCTACTCGCCCTTTTCGATTTCCATGAAAATCTTCCCGTGATGAAAAATTCGGACTCCTCCTGTCTCCTCTGAAATGACAATGGCCAGGGCATCGGTCAGGCTGGTAATGCCAGCAGCCGCTCGGTGACGACTCCCAAGGCCCAAAGGAATTTCGATATTCTCACCCGATGCATCCAGATGGCGACCCGCTGCTAAGATGACCCCGTCCTCGCGGAAAATGAAGGCACCGTCAATGGAGGAAAACTCTTTGACGGTTTCTTTGAGCCGGGGGTCCAAGATATTCCGTTCCTCTTCGGGATACCCCTGAAAAGGATTGATGACCATGGGGTGAGAGTACTTGAGGACGTCTTCATGCCTTCCGAGGACGAAAATGGTTCCAAGAGGTTTTCTCCCTTCTTTCCCCTCGATCGAGATTCCTAAAGCAAGACTGAGAACGGTTTCGAAGACCTCCGGCCTCACGATCTCAGAGATCACCGGAAGGTCGGAAGAGGAGATGATTTCGAACTCTTTCCCAAATTCGAGGATAAAAAGGCTATCCAGGACTTTTGTCTGGGGAATGCCGGAAAGGCAGATCCATTTGTCCCCTTTCTTAACGAAGCCCTTGGAGATGGCCTGGAGGATAGCCATCTTCATTTGGTTAATCCGGCCCAGGGGGACATCAGGAATTCGAAGTACTTTTTTGAAGACCGAAACGGCCTCTTGAAAAGAAGATTCATCCCTGATCGCGAGAATCAGTTCTACCTGTTTTTCCCGTCCGATGGCTGCTAAGGCTTCATAGTCCTCGATGAGATCTCCGTAAAGCAAGACACCTTTCGAACGGGTCTTCTTTGAGATGGCACAGGCCGTCTCCAACATAATACGATTCTGCTTCTTCACTCAGAGTCCTCCGCTTCTTTGGGTACAGGAAAGCCTGCCGTCAGGCAGACCGAAAACATTGAAGGCTTTATTTTCTTTTCATTTTATTATACAAGTATTATCATGGAAGTCTATCAAAAACTTAAACTTCAAACTCAAGGCACCTGCTCGCGCCACTTCCCGCGTTGCGGGATAGAGGCGTGTCTCCGGAATTCAAATTTCTGATTTGGCGAATGAGTGTCGGGGGGATCCATGGGGTTTCGATGCGGGATTGTCGGTTTTCCAAATGTGGGGAAGTCGACAATATTCAACGCCTTGACCTCCGCCGGTGCAGAGGTGGCAAATTACCGATTCTGCACGATCGACCCCAACATAGGCATTGTGTCCGTTCCAGATAAAAGGCTGGACACACTTGCCAAGCTGATCCGCCCTAAAAAGGTGATTTCCACCACCCTCGAGTTTTTCGATATTGCCGGATTGGTCAAAGGAGCGAGCAAAGGGGAGGGGCTGGGCAATCAGTTTCTGGACCACATCCGAAATGTCGATGCCATTGCTCACACGGTCCGCTGCTTCGCGAATGAAAATGTGGCCCATGACTTCGGTTCGATTGATCCGAAAAGGGATATTGAAGTCGTCAATACCGAGCTCATTTTAGCCGATCTTCAGACCCTTGAGAAGAGAATCTCCAAGGCAGATAAGATGGTTCGCGTAGGTACGAAGGAAGCGGCCTTGGAGTTGGAGGTCTGCCGAGGAGTCCAGTCCGTTTTGAACCAGGGGCGAGGGGCAAGGAGCCTCCGTATGACTGGAGAAAAGGAAACGGTCTTTTCGGACCTTCACCTTCTGACGGCAAAGCCTGTTTTTTATGTCGCGAATGTTGACCAGGCAGAGCTTAAAGGAGAGGGGGTTTGCTTGAAGGCCCTCCAGGAGCGGGCAGACAAAGAGGGGAATATAGTCGTCCCTATCTGTGGCGATCTGGAGGCAGAGATTGCACAATTGAACGAGGAGGAAAGGGGACAGTTCAGAAGCGAGCTGGGTCTGGAGGGGTCGAGTTTGGAGCGACTGGTTGAAGCGGGATACAAGACTTTGTCGCTGGTCACATTTTACACGACGGTCAGTTCCGAACTCAAGGCATGGACGGTTCCAAGCGGGACGTCGGCCCCGAAAGCCGCGGGGAAGATCCATAGTGATATGGAGAGAGGATTTATCCGCGCAGAGGTCGTTTCCTTTTCTGATTTCATCGCCTGTGGCTCTGAGCATGTGGCGAGGGAGAGAGGTCTTCTCCAATCCGAAGGGAAGGATTATTTAATCCGGGATGGAGATATCATCCATTTTCGTTTTAACGTATAGAGGGAAATATCATGGCCTGGAGATCATTCCAATTTATTCTTTACATGATTCCTATTCTTTGGATCTTTCTCAAGGACCTTGTTTGGGAAGACCTATCCTTTGGAGAGATCCGGACGAATTACCTTTTCGGGAAGGCCAATGCCTACGACCGCGCCGATTTTTTAAGGAAAGCGGTCAGGGTCTACAAAGAAATATTGGCAAAGGATCCGAACCGTATTCCCGTTTTCCTAAATCTTGGAGGGCTTTATTATCGGAGAGGAATGTTTGAGACCGCCATCCCCTATTATGAAAAAGTAATCCGTGC
>Ga0105094_10001382_pt1 | contig 12677 bp, 11 predicted proteins | sample PPLLak1March2015_2_FD_87023 | JGI IMG/M metagenome (GOLD analysis project Ga0105094, IMG submission 87023) | Freshwater sediment microbial communities from Prairie Pothole Lake near Jamestown, North Dakota, USA - PPLs Lake P8 Core (3) Depth... | ecosystem: Environmental > Aquatic > Freshwater >...
CGGAAACTCATCGAGCAGCGCGGAAATCTTGCGCTTCGCCTCCAACGAATAAATCACCTTGCCCGCCATCGCCAGCATGTCCAAAGCCCCGTAGTCATGGCCGAACTCGATCTCGTCGGCAAAAAACCGGCTCCATGGCGAAGGCTCATTTTTAGGATGATGCATGGCCATCACTGCCGTGCCCCACCCCTGGATGCGGAACATGGCCTCATGCTCGAGGAACATCACGTCGGAGCCGCCACGGCGGTAGTTGTAGGTATTGAGGGAGAGCAGTTTTGGCATGCGTCAATCCAGATAGCCAAGGCGGCGATTTAGAGCGCCGCCGCCAACCCGCTCGAAATAGGCAAGATCAACCGCGCTCAGCTCCGTCCGCCAGCGTTCATCACACTGGATTTCGGAGCCGGTTCCGAGACGCATGTCATTGCCATTGAGTATGTGGTGAGCGGTATGGCGGAAATCCAGCATGCCGGGGTCAAAAAGCAAACCAACAAATTCACACAGGGCGTTAAGGGTCTCGGCTGTGTTATTAGCCAAGTCCTCATATCGCAAATGGAATCGGTGCTCCGGCGGCACATTTTTTTCGATGAGAGGCAAAGCACGGGTGTAATACTTCACCCATGGAATCGCACACGTTTCACGGTCAAAACCACTCTTGCGTTTGGAATTGAAAACGCCACGACCGTCACGGGTCAAAACCACAAGACGAACCGTTCCCGGATCGCGCAGATACAGGGCGATGCCCTTGCGGTACTCCTTGGATGAATCCACTATGACAGGCTTTCCGCTCACCTCGCGGATTGCTTCAAATACCTTATTCGTATTGCAGACCCCCGATTCAAATTCGGCGGTCAACCATCCCAGCCAGCCAGGCTCGCTCCCGAACCAATACTCCAATTGTTTGATTGCAAGGATGCGTCGCCGTTTCCGTAGATAGGACGGGGTCTGGAATTCCGCATCGATCAAAGAGGATGCTTGATACAGGCCAACGGGAAATGAATAAGGGGACATGAGAATATCTATGCCCTGTGTGGCCTTGATCCGTTGCGCTACCTGATTCCAGAAAGCGCATTCCTGTGCATGCGCGCCACAGGAGCAAGGCGTATTAAGCTTGAGATTCTTTGGCAAATGTTCAATTTCGCCCAGAGAAATACATTGGCTGTGCGAACCAAGCAGCAAGTCGATCAGCGTAGAGCCTGACCGTCCTGCGGAACATAGATAAAGAACTCCGTTGCTCATCATCTCTCTCGGCCACTACCACCCATAAGCCGGGCCCTGATTGGTCAAAGCGGTGCGCGAATTAATGTTCTTCCAGAATCGTAAAGACTAAGTCAGTCAGTTCGACGTATGGCAACGATATTAGACATGGCAAACCACGGGAAGACACGCACCAAAAACAACTCCACTGGGTGCAAAAAAGGAAATCTCACAGACAGACGAAATGGAAACTGAAAATAATCTTCTGCGTACTGGATGACCTTCAATCCCAGAATCACCTCAATGAAGTTCATCCAATGGGATCGGTCCCAAGCGTACACATGTCCGAGATTGACGTTTTTCTTTCTAAAAAGGTTGGTGGCAATGACGTGTGGTCGTACCGGATTGGGCACGGCCAGCACCAACACCCCGTCCGGTTGAATAATTTTCATGACCTCTTTGACGACCCGTGCGGGCTCAAGCATGTGTTCGAGGGAGTGCGACATGACGACGCAATCATATTTAGGAATCCCATCAAACAAATCGGCTACGTCATGAATCAACAGCTTCTGACTGAGATTCACTCTTGACCCGGTGATTGAAAGGCAATTTTCGTCAATATCCGCCCCCACCAGTTTGATGTCTGGCCGTTTGGTCTGTATGAGCGACAGGCAGTGGCCCACCCCCACACCGATGTCCAAAGTAACCGCACCCTCTGGGCAATATCGACTCACAAGGTCCGCGACAACACGATGATACGGCTGGGGTTTTTGGTCATATGGAATATGAACACTGGTGTTGTCTTGCCTATTTTCTTGCGACATAGCTCCCCCCTATAAAAACTCATCCTTCGAACCGTTCAGGAAAGGGCTTCACCCTATCAACACCTGGTTGTAAGCCAATGACAAGCTTGAACTTATTGCCGAGTATGTCCTCGACTTTCTTACATAGCCTGGACCGTGTGCCCCTATTTCTTCCGCCTTTTCAGGCGCTTCAAGCAAATGAATAATTGCATCAGCGTAGGCTTCTGAAGACCATTGCACGCAGATTCCGGCCTGACTTGCTGCGATCACTTCGGCCTGCTCGGGATGATCGTTGGCCACCACTGGCCGACCCAGCGCCATGTACTCCACCAACTTGGTCGGCGAAGTAGAGCGCAACACGAAGGTTGGATAGAATGGCGAAACACACACAGCCGCCCGCGCCACCCGCTCCAGTGCATCGCGCATTGGCATCCGCCCGGTGAACTCGACCGCATCGGCTATGCCCAAGCGGCACGCCTCCCCTTCCAGGAAATCCCGATCCTGCAGGCCGTCACCCTCGCCCACGAAAATCAGCCGGGCGTGTGGCCGTGCCTGGCGCACTTTAACCATCGCCTCCAGCAACACCTCCAGTCTGCGCACCCGCGCCAGCGTCCCCAGGTACAGCACCGTATCCGGTTCAGCGTTCTGCCTGGGTGAGTCCAGCAAACGCTCATCCACCCCCATCGGCACGGTCGTCATCTTGTCCAGCGGGATGCCTTTTTCCGCCACGTCCCGCCGCATCTGTTCACTCTGCACGAAGACATGGTCCGCCGCGGGCAGGATGATCTTGTAGAGCAGCCATCCGCTCAGCTTGCCGGCCAGCCAGGATAACGCCGGGATACGGGCGCGCCCCTCGCGGGCATCCAGCACCCTCGACTCCGGGAACGGATAGGAAAGCCAGTAGGTATACAGGCGCCCGCGCAGCCTGGCCGCAATCAGGCACAGCAGTGCGGACACGAATTTGTCGCGCACCTGGATCAGTTCGTAGTCGCCGCGCAAGGCCATCCTGAACGTGCGCAAATCCGCCGCCAGTTCGGTGAATTTCACTTTCACGGCGGCGCGCCAGCCTTCCCCAGCAGGGCATCCGATCCAGTAGGTCGTCGCCCCGTTCCAGTCCTCCCGCCTCCAGGCCGGGGACGGTTCGGGGTCGAACACGACCCAGTCGATATCAAACAGGCTGCGGCCCAGATGCTCGCCAAACAGGACTGCCACATCCACCCGCGGTGCCGCCCGGCGGCCACCCACGACAAACAGCAGGCGTCGTTTGCGCGACAGAGTCATTCGCCCTCCATTCCCGCTGAAACCATGTTGAGCAGAATTCTCATCAGCGGGGTGCCATGTTCTTTTTCAGATGGCTGCGCAGCAAGGTCATGACGGGGGTATTCATGGTGCGCATGCTGGTAGCAGCGGCAGCGGTCGCCGGCTTGGATGCCCCCGGCGGGAGTTCCTGATCCCAGCCGTGGAAACCGCGAAAACTGTGGAAAGTCCAGGACCAGCCCTCTGCCTCGAACAACTCCACGACATCGGCAATCCAGCGGTAGGTGGTATCGCCTGGCACATTCCGAACACAACTGAATTCGCCCACATAGATGGGAAGCTTATATTTACGGGCGAATTCACGCACCGGCTCCATCTGCTCCGAAAGACGCGCCTTGTTCCAGCGACTGCTGGGATAGATTTCGCCAACCCTCTCGTTCTTGATGCCCTGATGCGTTATTTGCACCGGTTTATAGAAATGGGGGGAGTAGAGCACGTTGTCATAAGGCAAGGGGTGTTCCAGCGAACCGAAGCCGTAGAACGTATTGCCGCGTGGCGCGGGCTCGTAGACGATCATGCGCTGCGGATCAATTTTTCGCACCGCATCGATCAGTCTGCCCGCGAAGCCGGCATATTGCGTCGCAGCATCCTTTGCATTGCCTGGCGGGTTGGGTTCGTTGATGAGATCAAAACCGCCCATGGCTGCCTTGCCCTTGTAGCGCTTAGCCAAGCTGGACCAGATGTCGATGATGCTGGACTGCAGGGCGGAGTCCTCCCAGAACGCTGCGCGTTCGGGCGCCTCGGGCGCCATGGTCAGAATCACATGAATATGCGTCGCCTCGGCAAACGACACGACCCGGTCTATCTCCTCCAGGTTGCCCGGGGCAATCGAATAAGCCTTGCATCGCGCACAACGCTCCAGATAGACCCACATTCGAACCAGATTGACCCCCATGGAGGCAAGATCATCAAAATCCACCTTGGATTTGCTTGAAGCTCTGTCCAGGGTAAAGCCGCGATAGGTCTGTCTCTGGAAATCTGCTGCTGACAAGCTTGTCATCCCCACGGAAAAGGCCGGGCCGGCGAATACGCAGCCGACCAGCAGGACGATGCACCCGCGCAGGAAACTCATGGTTTGGCCCCTTCACTCTGCCGTGGAACGTTACTCACACGAGGTCGCAGCAGACCACGCAGTTGAGCGAACTCCTCGCTGGAAAATGGCCGCAGCAGGGTGAGCAGCAGGATGAAGGCGACCAGGCCGGCCACCCCGCCCAGAACCAGGCCTGCCAAATGCTGAATCGGGTATCCCACCCCCGCTGCCATCCCAAAAACCAGCAAGGCGCGGAATATAAGCGGCATATCCAGTTTGAATACCTGCCCTTGCGGCGCAAGTTTCCTGCGGATAAAGGCGATGGCCAGCACATTCCCCATCAAGTTGGCCAGTACGATGGACCAGGCGCCAATTGCAGGAAACAGCGGCAGCGCCACCAGCAGCGAACCTGACAGGATCAGGTTGCTGTATATGAGCAGGCCGTTGCGTTCCAGGGTCTGGCACAGCAAGACATGCTGAATCTGGAGGCTTTCCAGCACCAGCAGGCCCAGCATGGCGGCGACGAGATAGATGGTGCCGCCATATTTTCCGCCAGTAAGCACGTACAGCACGGGCCCGCCGAAGAACAACAAGGCCAGGGCGGCAGCACTCATCAGGATCAGGTTTACACGAAAAACCAGGTTGGCCATGCGCTCCAGATAATGCAGTTGCCCGGTTTCAGCATAGCGGACGAAATACAGCGGCCGGATAAACCCTATCAGTAGGGAACTTGGAAGAAAGCGCCGAAAAAGCCTGGTCAACGAGTCTGCGAATCCAAAGTCGCCCATGGCCTGGGGCGACAGGAACCGCGCAGAAATGGCCCGGTTGGGCTGGCTGCCGTAAAGCAATGTGCTGAGCGAAAAACCATATCCACTCAAGGCATAGCGTGAAATGCGCCCCCTGTTCTCCTTGAACCACGCGAGACTGCCTGCATGACGGCATGGATCCTGACGCTGGTTATGCCACAGGCCGAGCAGCAGCAATGCCAGAGTCAAGCCTTGGCAGATGATTTCGATTTCCACCACACGCGCCAGATCAACCTCGCCGTGCATGTAACTTACCCCGAGCAGAACCAGGCGCAATGCAGATGTGGCAGCGATGGTGTACTGGGAGGTCTTCTGCCACATCAGCGATTCCATCACCTGCGCTATCAGCATCCACGTCAAGCCCATCCAACCTGCCAACAGAAACCAGGGAAACAGATCGACCCGGTTGCCGAAACCCAGCCAGCCAGCCAGCCAAGGACCTATCGCCGAAAGGCCGACCATCAACAGGCCGAAAATCCAGGCCCGGCTGAAAATGGCGTTACGTATGAGACGAAAAAGGGCAAGGCCATTATTGTCCGCCCGCAATTCGGGGACAAATCGCAGCAGCGTCTGGTTGATGCCGAATGAGGCAGCCATCCCGGAAAGGGCCACCAGCGCCTCGAAAACGATCAGGATGGCGAAGTCTTCCTTGGGCAAGGCCCGCGCCAGCAAGAGCATGACCGACAGCGTTGACACGGCGGTGAACGCCTTGCCGGTCAGAAAATGCGCAAGGCTGAGCCTGAGCCTGCTTGCGTTGTAATTCTTATCCATTCGCAGGTGCCGCATTGCGCTTGCCATGCAAGTCGGGGAGATGCCTTGCCGAGTAGATCAGATACCCCACGATCAATACGACCAGGCTCTGGAAAGCCAAATCGAACACGAAGTGGCTTTTGTGCGCGATGCTGAGAACCAGGATAGCAACCCCTACCTGCAGACCCTTGAATAACGCCACAGCCTGCGGACGTTCGCTGGACGCCCGTATCAGGCGCCCAGCGAGGCGATAGGCACTGATGAACAGCATCGACACCAGCGCCACGCCGATCAAGCCCACGTCCCACAACAGGGCGCTCAAACCGGTGACGCCGATCCCCATGCCGTGATAGCGACGTGCTGCGACAGTATTGCTGACATCCAGCAAGAAGGCGCCTTCCTGGGTTTGGCCCAGGCCATGTCCGGTGAAGGCATGCCGGATGTCCAGGGGGAAATGCTCCTGGAACCAGAAAACCAATGCTGTCCAGCGATTGAGTTCATACGTGCCATAGCCCTTGTCGAAAATTTGCACTTTCAGGAAATCCAGATACTGGCCCAGGCTGTTTGCCTTGCCGGACGCGGCTGCGATCTGGGCATAGAAAACCAAGAACGCGAACAGGAACAGAAACAGGACGACATTGCCAAGAATGAAGCGTAGCGGCCGGCGAATGATGTCTTCCCAGTACAGCACGAGGAACATCACCCAGGCGTAGAAAAAGGAGATCTTGGCTTCGTTGATAAATACTGGAAAAGCCAGCAACAACACGCCGGGAAACACTAACCAGGCAGACAAAATCTGCTGCCGCCACAGCGATAGCAGAATGCCAATGGCAATAAACAGGTAGCCCGCCAGCAAGGCATTGTTCCCGCCCCCGTACAACTCCGCGCCGAATGTTCCGGCGATCACGTCTTCCGGAACCACCTTGACAAGCCCCATCCGCATGGGGACAAGGGAAAAATACTGGTGCAGCACGAACGGCACCTGAAGCAGGGCGATGCCCAGCAATAAAATGGTCAGCCCCCGGTTGAAATCGCCGCGATTGTGAATCAGTGCAAATACCGCGATCAGGCCCCACACTTGAAAATAGTTCTTTATCCCCGCGATTGCCGTGATGAAACCACTCCAGTTGATGAGCGTGGAAACCAGAGCCGCACACAGGAATGCCATGGCCCACCAGAACAGGGACGGGAGCCTTTCCCGCTCGGCAGGACTTGGTTTGAAGGCCTGCACAATCAGGACTGCAATCACTGTGCCGACGGATAACAACGGAATAAGCCAACGGATGGACTGGAATTGCGGCGTATAGAGCCGCACAACCCCCATGACGACGAGCCCACTAAAAATGACGAGCCAGGTGAACAACCAGGGATGGAACACCAGCACCACCGCAAGCAGCATGACCACGGGGATGATCATCAGGATTGTGCTGCCGGTGGCTGAAAGCAGCCCCATAAACGGGGCCAGTAGCACGAGTAGCGCAACCAGTAACCACATGCCCCACGGTGGCGCAGTACGGTGATAATTTGATGTCGGCAACATGGCGTGCTTCATGATTAATGCCAGCTTTCCAGGTTGCGGCCGAGCAGTTGCTCCAGTGTCCTGATTTCCTCCCGGAATATCTCCTTGAGCGTATGGACTGCTTCCGTCGACACTGGCGGTACGATCGCTTCGCTGGATATTCGGTTCATACCACGGTAGAGCCTTCGCAGGCCGCTATCGCCCACTGCCTGCCAGATGCGTTCCAGACCCAATTTTCGTGTGGTTTTACGCAGATTCCGGATCGCATTTTCCATGCCCTTTGATCGCACGACATAGCTCGGATTGCTTTTTTCATACAACGCAGCGGAACGATGGTCGGGTGAAATGCCGAGAAACTCGTAAACCTTGCGTGCCGTTTCCTCCGGGTCCTTTTTGATGTCTTCCATCAACACCACGTGTACCTGATTTTCCGGGAAGCGAGCCAACCAACTGGACAAATGCGTGGCATACCGGCCCTGATCGATATAGCTGGGGTTATCGGCCAAGGCCGTTTCGAAACGGTAGTCCGGCCCGGAGACCATCCCGATCCGGACCAGATGGCGATGCTGCGACAGCGCGCGCTCGACCGGGTCACGCAGCGACAGCAGGATCCGCAAATCGTGGGAATACAGCCTGGCCCGTTCAGGAACGGATGCATCATTGAAATAGGATGGGGATATTTCTCCGATTGCCCTGGCGCCCGGCTTTTCTGGAAACCGCTGCTCGTACCACGCGTAGCCTTTTTCATGGTTATAAGAAAAGAAATCCAGTTCCTTCTTTTCACTCAGCGCAGCCTCGGGGTGATCGGTCAGAATGTCGTATAGCCAGGAGGATGCACACTTCTGCGCGCCAATTCCGATGAATGTCGGCTTCATACGCCTTGCCCCATCCGGGCCGCGTCCGCACCCGAGCGGGCCAGCAATAGTATTGGGCAGCCCTTCAAGCATGTGGACGGGTTTGCTGGTATCGAACTCAAGCGCCCCGTCAAGGCCAGCCCCATGCTGGGTGAATAGAACCGACTCATGGTGTGCTTTCATGGTCACATGTCCCGTTAGCAGGCCGAATAAGTCAACCGGCCGGGGTCGGGTGACCGATGATGCGTTCCTTGCCCGCGGGGGTGAGCGCACCCAGCAAGTCACGCGAAAAATCATCCTGCGCCCGGTAAGCCGCACTTTCGTCCGATCGAATACTTGAAATTCTGAACAACAAGCCATCCGGGATTTTTCCCGTCAGGCCATATTTGAGTTGGCTAAGTTTCCATTTCAGACCCCTGCTGATTTCGACCGTATCGCCTACCGTTGTCCAGTAGGTGATGGGTTCGATGCGCTGTCCCTGCACGGCAACAATCCGCCTGACCGGAATATCGCCAGCCGCGGTTGAAAACGTCCCGTTCGTGTTTTTCAATATCTGGAATCCCTGAGCCGGATAGCAAACCTCGGGTTTGTGCACCGCCATGGAGTCGCTCTGGTCGCCGCCGTAGGCGATCGACAGCATGATGCGTTCGCCGCGCGAATTGACGTAGGTGCGGGTCAGCGTCTGGTTGTATATCTTGTCGACCTTGGCCTGGAGTTCAGGATTGATAAGCAACGGCACGATGGTCTCGTCGATTTTCCAGTCGCCGAATTGCTTGGGAATCAGCATTTCCAGGTCGATCTTGGGCTCGGCGTCGGCAATCTTTTCTGTGGGCTTGAGCGCAAGGGCCATGCCGGCCGCTGCAAACATGCACAGGCCGATGACGAGGTGCTTGATGCTGACGGCTTTGACCAGTGCATTCATTGATCACCTCTGCGCCCTCGCGCGCGCATGATCGGGAAAAAAGAAACCGAGCACCCAATCGAGAACGAAAACGAACAAAAAGCCGACGACAAACAGCATGATGCTGGCGACGCCATGCAGGAAACCCTGCCCTGCTTCATCGCCAAGGTGGTAGGTAACCAGGATCAGCACCATGACTCGCACCACATTGGCAGCAAAGGCGATCGGCAGGATGGCGGCCATGATGGCGACGTTGCGCGCAAGGCTGGTGTGCTGCATGAGATACAAGTACAGCAGGCCCATGGCAGACAGGCTGAACATGGAGTGCAGGCCGGAGCAGGCGTCGGCAACCAGCAGATGGTAGGGCCCGACGACAAGCATGACGCCGCTGCGCGCGATGGGGTAGCCGGCGGCGTACAGGACATGTTCTGCGATCAACGAGATGGTTTGCTTGAGCGGGCCGGTGACAGCATCAACCAGGAATCCAGGCAGCGGTATCATGAAAAGCAGAAAGAGCAGCGCAAACCACAAGGCGCGCGCGGCACGCATTCCCAGCGTAACGAGCAGCGCACCGAGGATGACAGGAATCTGCGAGCCGACCTCGAACATCAGGATGTCCTGCGAGCGGCCCAGCGCGTAAACCAGCAGGCCCACGATGAGCAGCACCCAGCCATATGCCGCCTCCTCTCCCGAGGGTGCATCCGTGTCGGCCGTGAACACGGCCCGTCGTTGCCAGATGAGGAATAGTGCGACCCCCAGCACGATGGGGCCGTGCGCCTGCTCCTCAGAATTCCAGACTCCGTGCGCCAGCATCCAGTAGGTCGGCACATACAGCACCAGCAGGCCTAGCACGATCGGCCACCAGGCCTTGAGGGGCGCGCGGGCGTCGAGCACGGGCGGGCAACGAGCCAGAGTGTTCACAATTTCAACCCAGCACGACAGCACCCACGACTTGCGCACCGGTGTGGGTGATTTTCTCGTTCAACTCGGCCAGCGACGCAAGGCGGCTGACGTCGCGGCGGACAGCGATCAGCATGCCGCCGGCTCGCGCAGCGACCGGCTGAAAATCGGAAGAGAGCTGTGACGGCGCGGTATCGAGCAGGATGATGTCGTATCGGGTCTCGAGGCCCGACAGCAATGCACCCAGCCTCGGCCGCGCCAGCAGTTCGGTCGGATTGGGCGGTGGCGAACCGGCGGGGAGGACGGCCAGCGTCTGGAACGGACTGACACTGTGAACCTGAAACGAAGCCCGCTCGGCCAGGATATCCGACAGTCCCATACCGTTGCCCAGGTTGAAGATCTTATGCTGGCTGGGCTGGCGAAAGTTGGCGTCGATCAGCAATACCTTGCGCCCCATCTGCGCAAACAGCACAGCAAGGTTGGCCGCCAGGTAGCTGGCGCCTTCGTCGACGCCCGCGCTGCCGACTGCCAGGGTCTTGCGCCCATCGTCGAACCAGCGCAGCAGGAGTTCGGACCGCACTGATCGCAGCGTCTCCGCTTCCTTGCTGTAGGGGTCGGTGGCCGCCGTGAGCGCGGGGCTCAGGCCCGATTCGGCGTCGGGGACATAGGGGTACTTGAACTGCTGCGACAGCACCTGCTGGATGTCGGCCTCGCTAACCAGACCCAGTTCTAGCGCGGCCTCGCCGAAGCGCAGATTCCGTTCCTGCTGCAAATTGAGCACGCGCTCCATGTCCTGCGCCTTGAGCTTGCCAGCATCCTGCAGCAACCTGCCAATGATGCTGTTGGCGCGGTCGCGGGTTGCTGCATCGACGATGCTGCTCTGTTCGTTGGCATTCGTGAATGAGTTCATGATTTACCTCGACTGATGCAGTGTAGTGAACGAGCGCTCAGGCCATCGCTGGGCGATCACGGCGGAACGTGCGGCGCAGGGTGTCAAAGCGTCGCCCTTTGGTGGGGACTTCGGCCAGCACCGGGATCCCCAGTGCTGCCGAAATATCCTCGCCGGACCGCACCCGGCGATCCAGCAGTTCGATCAGGAAACCCGTTCCAACGCCGAGTATGGAACCGAGGAACAGGGACAGCAGAATGTTCAGGACGATGCGCGGTCTCGAAGGTTCAGTGGGCCGGGCAGCCGGGCTCAGCACGGCGATGTCCGTCTGCGTGGACTGCGCTTCCATCCGGCTCTGACCGTAGCGCTGCAGTGCAGAGTCGTAAATGCGCTGGGCGTTTTCCACGTCGCGCGCCAGCAGGGTGGCTTCCTCGCGCTGTTGCTTCAACGCCAGCATGCGCGCCTTTTGCCTAGAAAAAGCGGCGGAGAGCTCATTGACCCGCTGGCGCGCCGCGCCGGCCGTCGCGCCCACTCCGCGCGTGGCGGTACCGAGCTCGCTGGCGAGCCGGGTCTTGTAGCTGTTCACCTCGGCCAGGGTGCGCTGATAGTCAGGATGGTTTTCCCCTACCCTCTTGGCCATTTCGGCAAGCTTGCCCTCGCCTTGCGCAACCTGTGCTTTGAGGCTTTGCACCACGGGGTTGTTGATGACTTCGGGCAGGCTGCTGCTGTCGTGCGTACGCGAGCTGGCGTCGAACGCGACGGATTGAGCGCTCACCATCTGGCCTGCCAGGTCGGCCATGCGGCGGGTTTCGACATCGAGCCTTTCATCCGACTCGACGATTCCCTTCTCTCTCTGGTAGGCAGTGAGCTTCTGCTGTGCCTGATCAAGGTTATCGCGCAACTGGGTAATCTGCTGGTTGAACCAGGCTGCCGTCAGCTTGGCCGGCGCCACGCGCAGGTCGAGGTTGGTTTCGATGTAGGACTTGGCGAAGGCGTTGGCCACCCGTGCTGAAAAATCCGGATCGGTGCCGGAAAATCCGATGGCGATGATGCTCGACTCGCGCGAGGGTTCGACGCTGAGTTTTTGCTGAAGCAGCTCGACCAGCCACTGCTCGACCGTGCCCTGGCCTTCGGTCGACTCCATGTACTGTTCGCGGAGGCCGGGTGCGTCGGCCAGTCTGAGATCGCTCACCACTTTACCGGCCACATGCCGGCTCTTGATGATGTCGACCTGCGTGGCCATGTAGCCGGGGAACATCTGTGCAGGCAGCAGCTGGCCGCTAAACGGATCCTTGCTCTTGGAGTCGATCACCAGTGTAGCGATCGCGGTGTACTCCTTGGGCAACAACAGGCTCACCGCAACGGCCGCAGCGACGGTGAACAGCAGTACGCCAAGGATGATCCACTTGCGTGCATTCAGGATCAGCATGAATTGGGTGAGGTTCATTGCGGGACTCCTTTTAGAACAGGCTTTCCTTGACGTAGATCACGTCGTCTTTTTCAACCATGTCGGCGAGCTGGGCTTCCATCTCCTGCATGGCGCCGCTGGCGTCTCGGCGCAGGATGCGGATACCTCGCTGGGTGCCACGCACGGTGACGCCACCGCCCATCGACAGGGCCTGCACCACGCTCATGTTCTGCTCCAGTCGGAACGCGCCCGGCCGGTTCACTTCGCCGTAGATGTAGAACGTCGGCTGGCGTGAAACGTTGATGA
>Ga0105094_10001383_pt1 | contig 12675 bp, 8 predicted proteins | sample PPLLak1March2015_2_FD_87023 | JGI IMG/M metagenome (GOLD analysis project Ga0105094, IMG submission 87023) | Freshwater sediment microbial communities from Prairie Pothole Lake near Jamestown, North Dakota, USA - PPLs Lake P8 Core (3) Depth... | ecosystem: Environmental > Aquatic > Freshwater >...
AAGAGCGGTAACATGACTGAGATTTACAGGGCAACTGCTAAATTCCTTGAAAGGAAACAGGAGTTCAGAAAAAATTTAAGAAGTGCACTCATAACCCCTGCAGTTACATTATTTGTTCTCTTTCTTGCTGTTCTTTTTTATGTAGGCTATATTTTCCCTGAAACCGCAAAACTATTTGTTAAGTTTGGTGTAGACCTTCCTCCAATGACAGCTTTTACACTTGCCATGAGTGATTTTCTTATTGAGAATTCAATACTTGTAGCAGCACTAACAGTAATCCCTCCTCTTGTACTGTGGCGGTTTGCTGTTACTAAAAAAGGAGGTTATATAATTGATAAGTATATCATAAAAATTCCTGTACTTGGGACACTGATTCATAAAACACTAATTGAAGTTTACTGCCGTGTATTCTATACCCTTTACAGCGGCTCGGCAGAAAGTATAGAACCTATCAGGATAGCTGCTGAAGCAACAGGCAACAGGTACTTTGAAGAAAGAATTAAAAATATTGCAATACCTCTAATGATAAAAAGAGGTGTTGGGGTAACTGATGCATTTATTGCTTCAGGTGTTTTTACTGAAACTGCTATCTCAAGGCTTCACTCAGGCGAGGAAACCGGTACTCTGAAAAATACAAGCCTGCAGCTTGCAAACTATTACGAAAGTGAAACAGTTTATAAACTGAAAAACTTTATTGAATTTATTCAGATCTCTATAGCAATGGTAATTATGGTTGTTATGATTGCGCTGACACTTGTATCTGCAGAAACGGCAACCGTACGGCCTAAAACACCAGGCGCATCAAACCAAATTCATGTGGAAAAAAATATAGTTTGAGAAAATAACCTCACTCCCAATCCATGGGGTGAAGTCAAAAAATTGAGAGTTACTAAAATCTTGAAAATAAACTTAATATGATTGAGACTAATCTTGAAATGACCGACAAAATCGGTTATCTCCTTTTTAAAAAAGGAATAATTGATGGTGTAATGCTGGAGAAAGCATTACAGGCAAAAAATACTGATAAGAGTAAGATTAAAAGAAACCTTGCTCAGATACTTGTCCAGGAGTTTGGATATGATCATGATCAGATCTTCAGGGAAGTTGCAATTCTATATGCTTTCCGTGAACTGGATGTTTCGATTGATGAAATTTCCCCTCAAAAAATTAATGCAATAAAACAATTAGTAACAAACTCTCCCGAAAGTCTTAAGCAGCAAATACTTGAACATAAAGTTTTACCCTTTATGTATGATGAACGGATTAAAGATAAATTAATTCTTATAGCGGTAGATCCAACAGATAGAAATATTCCTAAGATTGCATTCGGGTTAAACGCAAAAAAATATGAAGTTCTTTTTATAAGAAAAAAGGATTATGAAAAATTAGTTAACACAATCATACCTCCTGAAAATGTGTTCTTAAAAATGATGGAGGAAGCAGAAGGCACAGAAATGCATATTGAGCAGGATGAATCTTTTGATGAAGATGCTCTCGATGCAGAAATAAATAAAAGTGCTCTTATAAATCTTGTTGAAGGCGCTCTCGTTGAAGGAGTAAGAAAAGGTGCAAGTGATATTCATTTTGTACCTAAACCGGGAAACAGAACAGAAATATTAATCCGTATTGATGGTAATCTTCAACCCTGGCATGTTCAGGATGGAACTCTTCCGGAAGCCGTTGTTGCAGTAGTTAAAGATCGTTCAAAAGGAATGGACCGCTTTGAACGAGAAATGGCACAGGATGGTTTTATACAGCGGGAAATTGATGGTCAGGTTATAAGATTCAGAGTTTCTGTTTTGCCAACAGTTGGTACGGAACTGAAAAATAAATTTGAAAGCGTTGTAATAAGAATTCTTGATGACAGAAAAGTTATAAAAGATCTTGATAAACTGGGATTGACAGGATATGCACGCAAAGCATTTGAGAAAGCTATAAAACAGCCCCAGGGGATGGTGATATTAACAGGACCAACAGGAAGTGGTAAAAGCACAACTCTTGTTGCAGCTCTTTACCAGGTTATTGATCCAACTGTAAATGTACTTACAGTTGAAGATCCCGTTGAGTATGTTATTAATGGTGCACGTCAGTTAAAGATAGGATATAAAATGGGGTTTGAACAAGCGATCAGATCAATACTTCGTCACGATCCTGATATAGTGCTTGTTGGTGAGATGAGGGATAAAGAAACTGCTGAAGTTGCAATTAAACTTGCAAACACGGGCCACTTAACCTTTTCAACGTTACACACCAATGATGCACCAAGTGCAGTTGCACGTCTTTATAAAATGGGTATAGAACCTTTCCTTATTGCTTATGCAATTAATATTATTGTTGCCCAGAGATTAATAAGACGAGTATGCGATAACTGTAAAAAGAAATTAAATAAAATTGATGATACCATCATTGAACATCTGTGTCTTAAAGAAGATGATTGGAAAAATAATCCTGTTTATGAAGCAAAAGGTTGTGAAAAGTGCAATAATACTGGTTATAAAGGTAGAATTGCCATTCATGAAGCACTCTATTTCACAAAAGAAATACGCCAGATAATAGTTCGCTCTGGTATTGAAGTTGATGAAGAAAAGATCAGAACACAGGCTAAAGCGGATGGTATGTTAACACTTAGAGATACAGGTTTAGAAAAGGTAAAAATGGGAATTACATCATTTGAAGAAGTAATAGCAGGAACATCTGATGAGTAAATATTCCCAACTGAAACAAGTAAGAATTACGAAATAAACTGAAATTAAAACAATAAAGTAACAGTAAAAATTGGCAGTCACGAAAGAAAAAAATATTCTCGAAAAATTTGCTAAAACAATTCCCCAGGCTTTTACCGGGCCAGACAGGGTTAACTATATTTTAGAGAATATTGAGAGCTTGACTTCAGAAGATAGAATTGCCTTAAGAAATCTGTTCAATAAATTTTTAACAAGCATGATAGAGAGAGATGCTTCTGATATTGAAATTGGAGGACATGGAAACACAGCATGCATCTGGATGAGAATTTATGGTAAGAAGCACAGGATAGAAGATCTTCCAACTTTTACTCTTGATGAATCAGCTACTCTTATTATTAATCTGCTCAATTCAAACCAAAAAAAGTATCTTGCACTTACCAGAAACCTCGATTTCAGCTATACATTTTTTTATGAGAGAAGAAATATTGATGTAAGATTCAGAGCAGATGCGTATTACGATCTTGATACTTTAGCTCTTAATATGAGAGCTATTAACCAGTTAACCAGAACACTTAAATCTCTTGGCTTCCATCCTAATGTTGTTAAGATGATGAGTCACAATTACATTAAATTTGGATTATCGCTTGTTACAGGTATAACAGGCTCAGGTAAATCAACTACCCTTGATTCGTTTATTGACTATCATAATAATTTTGATCCCTGCCATATAGTAATTGTCGCTTCACCGGTTGAATATGTTCATCAATCAAAAGTTTCTATAATAAGACACAGAGAAGTTGGACGCGATGTTCTTACTTTTAAAGATGGTGTTATCCAGGCATTAAGACAGGACCCGGATATAATTGTAATTGGTGAAATGAGAGATCCGGATACAATTATGGCTGCTCTTGAAGTAACTGATACTGGTCATAAAGTTTTTTCAACACTTCATACATCATCAGCAACAGAATCAATAGACAGAATTATAGCAGAAGTAAATCCTTATGAACAGGAGCGCGTAAGAAACAGGTTGGCCGATATATTGGTTACCATTGTTTCTCAAAAGCTTATTCCAAGTTTGGATGGAAAGCGTATTATGGCAAAAGAAGTTTTAATTGCTACCCCAAGTGTTAAAGCTGCAATAAAGAATAATAACACAAGTGAAATTTATATGATGATTAACCAGGGCGGTAACATGGGCATGATAACTATGGAACAGGATTTAAAACGTTTATACCTTGAAAAAAAAATATCACTGGAAAATGCGGTTGCTTATGCTAATAATAAAACCAGAATTCAACAACTTTTAACGGCGGCATAAAAATGAAACCTTTAATATGTATTTATTGCGAAGGCAATGATACCAAAGTAGCTGTAGTCTCAAAGGTTAATGGTAAGCTTATGGTTCTTAAAACTACAAGCGTGGATTTTGTCCAGCCTACCATTGATCTTGAAGAAGGTATCTCAAACCTTAGTATTGAAGGGACTGAATTGGATTTAGAAAAGATTCAGACCCAGGATACTGCACTTGAGAGTAAAATGGCAGCTTCCACTGTTACAACTCTTGCCAATAGTTTAGCAGGAATTAATCTTAATAAAAGTTTATTTATCCCTGCATTAACCGAACCCGCACTTCATTATCATATCTATGAAGGTTCAAAACAGCTTGCCGCAGCAAAAGTGGCCGATGACATAATTGATGATATACAGGAATCAAAAAACATTACCGTTGAAAAGCAAAATCTCGGATATGTAGAACTTGCAGATAAATCTCTTCTTTCTGTTTTTCTCGGTGGTGAAGTTGCCGGTATAAATATGATTAACTCATTAGCACGTTACCATGGTAAGAGACATTTCAAAATACCTTCTGTAAAAAGTGCAGAGATATCTCTTGCTTATTATGTAGCTAAAACCAAAAAATTCTTTCCGGATGATCAATCATTAATAGTTTATATAGGAAAAGAATACAGCAAGCTGATTTTTTTACAGGGTCGGAAATTAAAACATATAGGAGCAACATTAGATATCGGTACACTTAATCTTCATACTTACGATGTTTATTTCTCCAAAATATTACTCGAAATGGAAAACGGCGGAATTTCTTCATTAGATAATATTATTGTTTGCGGCGAAGATGATTCTGAAAATCTTATTCTTTCTTTCTATGGAACATTTCCTGAAGCTAATGTTTCCCGTCTGGAATTCAGCGATGTAGATCTGGGAGGCTTAACACCGGAAGAAAAAGAGAAGTTTTCTGCTTTCAGTGTACCGGTTGCTATAGCAACCGAATATTATGATGAGCTTGAAAATTTACATAAAGGAATAAATCTTTTACCAAAGTATGTAAAAGAAGACCAGAAATTCTTTCAGTTTGGATGGCATGGTTATGTGATGCTGCCCTTGCTGTTTGGAGTAACTTTCTTTGCAACTCAATATATACTTGAAAACCAGAAAGAAATTAATCAGCTGGATAACCAGATTGCAGAGCAAACTATTCTGATGAGACAAAACCAGGAAATACTAACAAAAATAGCAGAGGTTGAAACAAAAATTTCAGGTTTTGATCAGACACAGGCTATTCTTGACTCTGCATCGGCAGGTACAGGAGTCTGGCAGCAGGTATTGAAACATATCTCAAACTTTGCTGGAAGCAAAAACAGTATGTGGATAACAAAGCTGAATTTTGCCGAAGGTAAAGTTACAATAGAAGGTTATGGAACCGATAGAAATGTCCTTACTGAATTTGCATATTCTGTTGAGTCGGCAGTTCTTAAAAGTGTAAGTTACGAAGCTCTTCGCGAGCAGAACATTTACAAGTTCCTTATAACATTTGATTTATCAAACTATCAAAATAGCGTAACACAATGAATAAGAAATTAAGAAGTACCCTCGGTCTAGTAAGTTTACTGATGCTGATAGTTTTTATCAGCGGTGTATATGTATTTTTCTTCCAGCGCAGTAAACTGAACGAAAAAAGAGCTAAGCTCGAAGAGTTAAAAGCTAACGAATATAACACCGCACAGCTCGATCTTCAGTATCAGGATCTTTTAAAAAGATCTTCAGTGCTGGATTCAATTCTGGCAGCAAGGAAATTTAATATTCCTAAAGACCTGTCTTCAATAAAGTTTTATAACTTTATAAATAATATAAGTGTACCTTATGCACCGCTTTCGCAGGTTGATCTTGAATTTTTGGAACAAAAACAGGATAAGGAATTCTTTTACTATGAATATAAGTTGAGCGGAAGAGCTGCATTTAATGATCTCTTCAGTCTTATTTATTCAATTGAACAGAGTAAAGAATTAAAAAAGATTACAAGTTTGTCTTTAAGTAACCTTGTAGTAAATGACAATGATGGAGTTCCCAACTTCTTAGTTGGATTTACTTTGACTGCAGGAACTTATTTTTCTTCAACAGATCGTTTTGTAACTGCTTCATTAGTTGAAAATAATCTTACTACTGCTCCTGTTTACGATGCTTTCTATCCGGTAATTAGAAATGAAATACCACCTAACATTGATGAACTTCTTGATGTACAGGGAGGTAAACTTCTCGCCCTTATTCCTGAAGGTGCTTTTCTTGCTGACGGTAAAGGTAACACCTACTTAGTCTGGGAAGGTGAACCTGTATACCTGGGATACCTAACCAAGATAGATTATGAAAGAAATAAGGTAAGCTTCATTCTTAACAAGGGTGGGATCATAGAAAAAGTTGAGCTTGAACTTGAAAAAGAAATAACTAAATAAATGATTGAGAGAGTAAAAATGAAAACAACAATTAATGCATTTTTCGTTCTTCTGCTTTTGGCAGTACAGGCTTTTCCGCAGGAGTATCTTGAAAGAGAATTCAAAGGCTATACAAACCCTGATGAATTAGTTTCTCTATCAGCTAATGTAAAATTTGATCAGGCTGTAGAGCTTTTAAGTAAAATAAGCGAAAGCACTACCGGAAGGAGAATTGTTTCTACAGTTCAGTCCGATCAACCAATAGGCATAGAGATAAGCAACATGGCTTACGATAAAGCTTTGGTTGTGCTGGTCCAGTATCATAATCTTACCTTTGAAGAGAAGGAAGATATTATTGTTATAAAAAGAAAAGATGATCCATCTCTTGACCGGACAGCAGAAACATATGCTTCTGTAGATTCGAGAGATGTAAAAATATCCGCGGTCTTTTTTGAGATGGACGTTAATGAAGCCAGGAACAGAGGCATTGACTGGAAAGTTTTATTATCAAAGGACGGATTAAATCTTGGTGGAGAAATAATAAGTGATCCGACTCCAAATTTAGAAGGCGGTACAACCCAAAATCCTCCGGACTTTAAATTAAATTCATCTTCAAATTTTGATCTCGGAGAATTTTATGGTGAAGCTACTGCAATGTTTAAATTTTTTGAAGAAGAAAACGTTGGAGAAATTATTGCCAGCCCTAATATTATTGTAAGAGATAGAAATAAAGGACGAATACAAGTTGGTTCGGACTTCTCTGTAAAGACAAGAGATTTTGCCGGAAACATTCTTGAGAAGTTTTTCCCCACAGGAACAATAATAGAGGTAATACCATATGTTTACGAGGAGGATAATGTTAATTATACACTTCTCGATATACTTGTAGAAAGAAGCTCTTTTGTGCAGAGTGAAACTACCACTGAAATCAGGAAAACAACCGCAGAAACCCAGACCGTAATGCTTAATGGTGAAGAAGCAGTTCTTGGTGGTCTTTTTGTAAATGATGAGACTACTGTCCGGACAGGAATTCCTTTCCTTAAGGATCTTCCCTGGTGGTTCTTTGGTCTCCGTTATCTTTTCGGAAGCGATCAGAAAGTTTCAAGAAAAAAAGAACTTGTAATTCTTTTACATGTTGAAATACTTCCTACACTTAAGGAAAGGCTTTCTTCTACATCTACATCTGAAAATTTAATTAAGAATGAAGTTGATAAACACAACAAGAAAGTAAAATTTTACCAGCTTAACGAAAAACAATATGATAAATAGAGGAATATGGAATCAATACTTATTGTGGATGATGATATCAGCCTATGCTCGGCTCTTAAAGATGAATTACTTGAAGTAGGCTACAGCGTTGATTATGTCAATAGCGGCGATGATGCTTTTCAGTATCTCTCAGGGAACACTGTTGATTTACTGCTGCTTGATCTTAAAATGCCAGGCAAAGATGGATTTGATGTTCTCCGAGAGCTTAATGAACAGAGTATAAAATCGAAAATAATTGTATTAACTGCTTATGCAGATGTTAAAAGTGCAATTGATTCGGCAAAAATGGGAGCTAATGATTTTATCAGTAAACCTTATGACTTTGATGAACTGCTTATTACAATCAGAAAAGTTTTGCAAAGAGATACGTAAGTATGAAAATAAGCTATCGTATTCTGTTAATCAACTTTGCTATAGTTGTACTTATTATTGCAAGCTCTGCTTTTGCATTCTATTCAATAATGTACAACACCTTAACATCGCAAAGGTCCCGGTATCTTATCAAGTCGGCAAACGATTTCATATACTCTTACCGGGAAATGTTACAGGATACGGAAGATGAATTTCAGCATTATCTAAAAAACTCCTCAGCCCAGTCATTTCAAAATTCCCAGAATATTGATTTTATCTTCAGAGAAGTAAACAAAGATAAACTTTCAAAAGAATTTTCGGTGGAAGGCGTTTATCTGATAAAGGATAATATTTCCCCCGAAGAGTTTATTAAAACCAATCCTCATGCTGTTGTAAAGAAATATACAGATGAGAAAAATCATGTTTATTATTATGGGCGTCTTTTATCAGCAGAGTTTCTTAATCAGCTCTCAAATAAGATAAATGCTGAAATTGCTGTAATACTGAATGATTCTCCTTTTGAAATTTCCAACCAGGATAATAACCAGAACTTTATTTTTAATCTTACTGAAGCGTATAAAGAACTAAAAGTAAAAAATAACTTTGAGCTTTATACAGAAAATTCTGGCAAGTCAGATTTGGTAGCGACTATTTTTAAGAATTCAAATGATGCAGATATAAACGGCGGAATTGAGTTCCTTATCTTTAATACTGTTGGTGAAGCAGCTGATCTCAGATCGAGTCTTAAATCAATGCTTGCTATAGTCGGAATTGCAGGAGTTCTTCTTTCACTTATTCTTTCTTTTATTTTTACAGATAAAATAAGAAAACAGCTTACACAGTTAAGCCTTGCTGCTGAGATAACAAAAGGGGGTAATTTTAAAAACAGGATTAGTATTCAAAGTAAGGATGAAATTGGTGAACTGGCAAAAGCTTTCAACAACATGCTTGATGATCTTGAAAAAAATCATAAATCAAAGCAGGAATATTCGGAGTTTATTACTCTAATAAATCAAAATCCTACTTTAAAAGAAATATCAGAAGTTGCTCTTCGGAAGATTATTAAAACCTGCAAGCTTTCTGTTGGTGCACTTTATCTTGTTGAAAATGAAGAGCTCTCTCTTTTAAGTTCTTACGGTTTAAAGGAAGAACATACCAATAACAAATCCGAATTATTTAAACCTGTAATAAAAAATCATGAGACTGTTGAAATAAATTCCGGAAGTAATCTTCCGGTTGTTAATACAGGAATGTTTTCAATAGAAATCAGGTCTCTTCTTATAGTACCCATATTATATAATAATAAGGTAATTGCCGTTCTTGAGCTTGGTGGATTTGATAAACCTTCTCCAGAAGCAAGAGAATATCTTTCAAATATACAGGAACAGCTTGCAATTGGCTTAACAAATGCAACAGCTCTTGTTCAGCTTGAGAATTTTGTTTCTGAATTAAAAAGATTAAACGATGAATACCTAAAACAAAATGAACAGATAACAAAACAGAATGAAAAACTTGTAGAACTTCACAAAGAGCTTAAAGAAAAAGCTGATGAGCTTGCAATTCAAAAAGAGAGAGCTGAAGAATCAACACATATGAAATCTCAGTTCCTGGCTAATATGTCTCACGAGTTAAGAACACCGATGAATTCTATCCTGGGATTATCCGAATTAGTTCTTGAAAGCAGTTCTCTCAAAGGAAAAAATAAAGAGAGGCTTGAGGTCGTTCTGAAAAGCGGTAAAAGGCTGATGAATTTGATAAACGACATTCTTGACCTCAGCAAAATTGAAGCTGGTAAGATGGAAATACGTGAAGAGCAGGTTCTTCTTGATGAATTAATTGAAGATGTTGAAAATGCTATAACTCCTTTAACAATAAATAAGCATATAGAATTTAAATTAACCAAGAAAATTAATACTCGTGTTCAGATTTGTACAGATAAAGGAAGAGTAACACAGGTATTAATTAATCTTCTCGGAAATGCTGTTAAGTTTACAGAGAAAGGTTATGTTGAGTTAGCTGTATCTGTACCCGACAGCAATATTTTAAGTTTTGATATTATTGACACCGGAATCGGAATGTCTCCAAGCGATCTGCAGATAATCTTTGAAGAATTCCGGCAGATAGATGGGACTACTACAAGAAAATATGGCGGAACAGGTTTGGGTTTAACAATCTGCAAGAAAATTGCGGATACGCTTGGGGGCTCAATTTCAGTTCAAAGTGAAATTGGAAAAGGCACAACCTTTTCATTCAGTATTCCTCTAAAAGTTTTGGAAATACGGGCTGAAAAACCGGAAGAACCAAAAGTAAATGTTGAAACTCTGCTCAAAAACAGGAAACACCCTATCCTGATTATTGATGATGATCCTGAAATAAGATATACAATCGGGCAATATTTAATTTCCCGTGGTTATGAAGTTGCCTATGCTGAAGATGGTGAGCAGGGGCTTGAGAAGGCAGTTAAGCTGCAGCCTTTCGCAATAACACTTGATGTAATGCTTCCCAAAAAAGATGGCTGGAACATTCTGAAAGAATTTAAGGAAAATCCTGCTACGCGGGATATTCCTGTTATTCTTATTTCAGTTATGGGAGATAAAAATCTTGGATACGGTCTTGGTGCCTTTGAATATTTTGTAAAACCAATTTCTTCGGAGAAGCTTTTATCAGCATTTGCAAAGCTTGAAAACATGGCAAAGAAACGTATTGAGAAAATAGTTGTTGTAGATGATGATGAAATGGAATTTGAAAAATTCAAAAACGCTTTTAAAAATGATAAAGTAAGAATTGAATATATCAAAGACAGCCGGCTTGCTTACAATAAAATTTTAGAGATACAGCCGGATCTTATTATTCTTGATCTCTTAATGCCAAATATAGATGGAATCGGTTTATCCCATAAATTAAAATCGAGCAAAGAAACACGGCATATACCTGTAATTATCAGTACTGCAAAAGATCTGAGCGAAGAAGAAAAATCTTCACTGCATAATACTGTTGAAGAAATAACTGTTAAATCAAAGGGTCATCCTCTTGATGTTCTTAAAATAGTCCGGGACAGAATTAAGATGCATGAAGAATACTCAATGATGTCTGAGATAGTGACTGATCATAAAATTATTGAAGAGGAAACCGAAGAAGAGACAGAAGATGAAATTCTGCAAGCGGATGATCAAAAAGATGAAACAGAATATAAAGGTACGGTTTTATTAGTGGATGATGATGCTGATACACTTTTTACAGTAAATGAAATTGTGCAATCGTGTGGCTGTAAGACATTGCTTGCAAACAGCGGGCAGGAAGTTCTTGAATTATTAGAAATTGAAACACCTGATCTGATCTTGCTTGATATAATGATGCCGGGAATGGATGGATTTCAAACTTTAAAGAAGATAAAAGAAAATTCTAAGTGGGTAAGTGTTCCTGTGTTTGCTGTAACCGCAAAGGCAATGGTAGGTGATCGTGAAATCATATTAAAACATGGATTTAATGATTATATACCAAAACCTGTTAATGCTGTTACTTTGGCATTTAAAATTGAAAAACTATTCACGAAAATCGGATTAAGTTAAATTGAAAAGAATACTTGTTATAGATGATTTACCTGAAAATGTATTCCTTCTGCAGGACAGGCTTGAGACTGAAGGCTTTGAAATATTAACTGCTTATGATGGAAAATCAGGAATCAACAAAGCCATAAATGAACTTCCGGATTTAATTCTTCTTGATGTAATGATGCCGGAAATGAACGGAATTGAAGTTTGTAAAACACTTGTAAACAATCCTTCTACAGCCAATATCCCCATAATACTTGTAACGGCAAAATCAGGTGCCGAAGATACTAAGGAGGGGCTTGAAGCAGGCGCGTTCGATTATATTAAAAAACCGTTCAACAAGATTGAGCTTCTTGCAAGAGTCTTTTCCGCTCTCAAGCTTTCTGAAGCACAAAAAAAATATCTTGAAGCCGAACAGAAAAATACTTTTGCTGCAACTGTTGTAACAGCTAATCATAAAATAAAACAGCCTCTCACACTAATGAGTCTCTCTTCGGCTGCTCTTAAGAGAGAGATTAATAAAGAAGTGATTTCTAAAGAAGCTGTTATGAAGAGGCTTAACTATATTGATGCCGCAATCAAAGAGATAAGCAATGTGTTAAACCAGTTGAACTCGATAAAGAAACCCGTATTCTCTGATTATGTTAAAGATATTAAAATGATTGACGTCGAGAAGCAGAAGACAGAAACTTCACAGTAATTCCTGGATTGTTGCAAGCATTATATCAAACTCATATGGTTTGTTAACAAAGCTGTTAATTCCAATTTTTTTCATATCAATGTCATGGCCATTAAGGCCTAAACTTCCTGATGAAAGAATTATCGGAACCTCTTTATTAAACTTTCTGATTTCGGTTACACAATCCAATCCATTCATTTCAGGCATATTATAATCAAGTATTATCAAATCAACTTTTATCTCTTCAGTTAAAACTTTCAGTGCTTCTGTTCCTGAAATTACCCTGATGACAGTATAGCCATTTGATTCGAGAAGTTCTGCCAAGAGATCCCGTAACATAATTTCATCATCCGCAAGAAGAATTAATTTTTCACCAGGAGAAATCGTATCCACTTTAGTCGGTTCATAAGAAGGTA
>Ga0105094_10001385_pt1 | contig 12670 bp, 9 predicted proteins | sample PPLLak1March2015_2_FD_87023 | JGI IMG/M metagenome (GOLD analysis project Ga0105094, IMG submission 87023) | Freshwater sediment microbial communities from Prairie Pothole Lake near Jamestown, North Dakota, USA - PPLs Lake P8 Core (3) Depth... | ecosystem: Environmental > Aquatic > Freshwater >...
ACGAGGCGACGAGCTCTTTCTTCCCCTTCTGCTTTATTCCGTCAAGCCGGCGGCCGAGTTCCTGTTCTTTTTCCTGGCGCTCCTGAGCGAGCTTTTCCAGCGTCCGGCGCATTATTTTTTATCGGGAGGATGGGTCTCTTCAGGTTCGGCCTTCTTTTCCTGCGGCTCCTTACCGCTGAAGCCTTTCCTGAAATTGCGGATGCCTTCGCCCAGTCCTTTCCCGAGCTCGGGCAGACGGCGGGCGCCGAAGATGATCACAACGAGGAGCAGGATCAGCAGGAGCTCGGTTGGTCCGATCGGTCCAAACAGAAACATCTAAGCCTCCTCCGAGGTTTTGTCCCCGGTCAACGGGCGAGTATTCGGTTTGACAGTCCAAAATTACTTCAGTCAGGCCGAAAAGTCAAGGAAACAGCCCCACCCCGGGCTTTATCTTCCCGGCAGATTTTTATACAATCTGCCCCGTGATCAAGGCCATTCTCGCGCTCATCATTCTGGTCAACGGTTTTTTCGCCTACCGCCTGATCGTCGACCTCATCCGCCACAAGTCCGAAGTCTGGAGAGAGCCGGGGTCAAATATTTTCTTCGCTTTCCTGGGGATCGTCTCCCAGTTCCTGGGCACGTTCGGGGTCTCGGACTTCGCCTTCAACACGGTGGCCTTCCGCCTGACCAAGACCGTGGAGGACAAAAAAATCCCGGGAACGCTGAATGCCGCCTGCGTCATCCCCGTGGCCTTCATGGCCTTGGCTTACATCACGGTCATCAAGGTCGAGGCCCTCACTCTCGCCGTCCTGATCATCGCCCAGACGAGCGGATCGTACCTGACACCGAGGATCGTGGTGAAGCTGCCCGTCCATCGTATCAGGATGGGAATCGCCGTCGGGCTGCTCTGCGCGGCCGCTTTTATCCTGGCCGGCAAGCTCCAGCTCATTCCCTCGGGCGGGAACCTGACGGGGCTGCCCGGAATCAAGCTGGCCGTTGCCGCGGCCGCCGTATTCATCTATGGCGCCCTCAACAACATCGGCATCGGCTCCTACGCCCCGACCATGGCCACGGTTTATTCCCTGGGGATTGACCCGCGGGTGGCCTTCCCGATCATGATGGGCGGATGCTCATTTTCCTGCGCCGTCGGGGCGATGGAGTTCATCCGGCTCGGCGGCTACAGCCGCAAGCCGACCTTGTGGATCTCGACGGCCGGGCTTGTGGGCGTCGCCGCTGCCGTCTACCTCGTCAAGAGCATGGACGTGGACGTCATCAAGTGGGTGGTTTTCGTCGTCGTCCTCTATGCGGCCCTGGACCTTCTCCATAAGGAGTTCCGGTTGAAGAAGCCCTCTCTCCAGCCGAACCAATAGGCACGAAGTGGACAATGGATCAGCCCAGTCTTCCAATCCAAATAGATGGTGTGAGGTGAAAATTGCAGCCGACGATTGAATGGCAGGACGACCGTGTCGTGATGGTTGACCAACGGAAGCTTCCCCTCGAGGAAGTTTATGTGGAATGCCGAAGCGACGGGGAAGTGGCCCGGGCCATCGAGACGATGGTCATCCGCGGGGCCCCGGCCATCGGGATCGCGGCCGCCTATGGTGTGGCGCTGGGTGTCATGGGCGCCGACCCGACCCGAAATGTCGACCGGCAGTTTGACCTCACTGTAAAAAGGCTGGCCCGGGCCCGGCCGACCGCCCGCAACCTGTTCTGGGCGCTGGAGAGGATGCAGCGTGTCTACGCTGAGAATAAGCTCCTGCCGTGCGGAGCGCTCGGGCTTCGCTTGGTCCGGGAGGCCCAGGCCATCGAAGCGGAGGATCTGGAAGCCAACAAGAAGATCGGTTCCTTCGGTAAGGACCTGATCGCCGACGGAGATTGCGTCCTGACCCACTGCAACGCCGGCGGTCTGGCCACATCCGGGTACGGCACGGCAATCGGCGTCATCCGGGCCGCTCATGAGGAGGGCAAGAAGGTCCACGTCTTCGTGGATGAGACTCGGCCGTTCCTGCAAGGGTCGCGCCTGACTGTCTGGGAGCTCCGCAAGCTCGGGATTCCGATGACCCTGATCACCGACAACATGGCCGGCTGGCTGATGAAAACGGGGGAGATCAGGCTGGTCATCACGGGCGCCGACCGCATCGCCCGGAACGGCGATGCCGCCAACAAGATCGGGACATATTCCCTGGCCGTTCTGGCCAAGCATCACGGGCTTCCCTTCTATGTGGCGGCGCCGCTGAGCACTTTTGATTTCCACTTGCGGAGCGGCCGGGAGATCCCGATCGAGGAACGGCCGGCAGATGAAGTCCGCCGGGCGGGCGGCTGCGCTATCACCCTGCCTGATGTCCCGGTCCGCAACCCGGCCTTCGATGTCGTCCCGGCCAGGCTCATCAGCGCCATCATCAGCGAGCGGGGTATCGCCCGTCGGCCGTATGGTAAGAGTCTAATAGTTTGGCGGAATGCGTCTAACACATAAGGGCTGAATTATGGGGACGCGAAACCGAATTCTAATTATGGGGCATGAACCGAATTTCTGAATTCGGAATCGTGTCCCCATAATTCGAGGGGAGAGGGCGGTGAACATACTGGCCATCGAGACATCTTGTGACGAGACGGCGGCGGCCGTTGTCACCGCCGAACGCCAGATCCTGAGCAGCGTCGTCCTTTCCCAGGACGAAGTCCACGCCCCATTCGGTGGTGTCGTTCCCGAGCTGGCCTCGCGCCAGCATCTCCGGTCGATCGGGTATATCGTGGCCGAGAGTCTGGAGCGGGCTTCGCTTTCGACCGGCGACATCGGTGCCTTTGCCGTGACTCAGGGACCCGGCCTGATCGGCTCGCTCCTTGTCGGCCTGTCCTTTGCCAAAGGCCTGGCCTATTACCACCGGAGGCCTCTTCTCGGCATCGACCATCTCGAGGCGCACATGGAGGCTGCCTTCCTCGAAAACCCGGACATCCGTTTTCCCTCACTCGCCCTCCTTGTCTCCGGCGGTCACACCTCTCTGTTTCTTCTGCGAAGGAGGCTGCAATTCCGGCTCTTGGGCAGGACCCGGGACGACGCCGCGGGCGAGGCCCTCGACAAGATCGCCAAGTTCCTCGACCTGGGCTATCCGGGAGGGCCCGTGATCGAGCGGCTGTCGGCCGGAGGAAGCCCCGACAAGTTCGCTTTTGCCCTCCCGCGGATGAAGGATAGGAGCCTGGACTTCAGCTTCAGCGGGTTGAAGACGGCCGCCCTGAAATGGATCGGAGAGACAAAAATGTCAGCCCTTCACGCCGGGCTTCCCGACTTCCTGGCGAGCTTCGAGGCCGCGGTCGTCCGGGCGCTCCTGGAGAAAGTGACCCAGGCGGCCGGGAAATTCCCTCCCGCTTCCCTTATCCTCTGCGGCGGCGTCGCCCGCAACAAGCGACTGAGAAAGGGGTTTGAGGAGCTCGCCCGGGCCTCCGGCCTTAACGCTCACATCCCCTCTCCTGAGTTCTGCACCGACAACGCCGCCATGATAGGCGCGCTGGCTGCGGAAAAAATGCGGGGGAAAAAGAGACCTTCCTTTTCCCTCGAGCTCGATGCTTACCCGCGCTTCAGTCGCGCCGGGGAATGACCTGGAAAAGAAACGGCTCGAGGACCATCGACTCCTCGGAGCGATGGCGGAGACGAAGGCCTACCTCGTAAAGGAAGTATCCCTTGAATTCGTAAGCCGCGGCCGGGACAAAGTCGATCTCTTTGACCTCTTCGTCTGTTTTTCCCTGCCAGAGGGGGAGGTCGAACTGCCGCATCTCCAGGTCGTATCCTCCGGTGTTCGAGCCGAAACGGAGCCTTATCCTCTCCAGTTTTTTCCGTGACCCGAACAGGAACCTGTACGGTTTTTCGAGGTGGAGATAGAAGTCCCCGCTCTCCTTGGCAATGACCCCTTTTCCCATAGGAAAAGTAGTGAATCCGAGCGCCAGCTGGGGCGAGTACTCGACGGTCTTGACGGGGTAGAACGGGCTGCGGGGAAAGAGCACCCAGAGAAAAAATGCGGCGGTGAGCAGCCCATAGGCAAAGACAGAGGGGACCGCCCGGCCCAGCGGCCTCTCTTTCCTGGAGAATGTATAGGCCGCGATGAAGGCCAGGAGCGCGACCAGCCAGATATAATTGGGCAGATAGCGGGTATTGTCGACTTTAATGAACGACGGCAGATAGGGAGGCAGGAAGAAATGCAGGTTGCTGAGGTAGACGAAAAACTCTCCCGGCCGGGCCGTGACCTCGTGGGTTGTCGGCTGGTAGAGGAAGGAGGGGTTGAGGAGAAGGAGAGCGGCGGTAAGAAAGCCCGCCGCGGCAGCCGTTCCAAAGAGGAACGAGAAGGCCTGCCGGCGGTTATGGAAGATGAAGTGGCCGACGGCGATGATCAGGATCCAGGAGAGAGGCGTCAGGACGCGGCCCTGGGGCGCGGCTCCCTGACGATGGGTGAACAGGGCATAGTTGAGGAGAAAGGGAAGTCCGATAAAGACGAGCGCCCAGAAGTCCCGTCTCTTCCGGCGGCAGACCTCCACCATTCCCAGGAATGAGAAAAAGTAGAGGGGAGAGTAGAGGAGCAATCCGTCCCTCTGGTCGAGAAAATAGTCCAGGAGGGCGTCGACCCGGGCGCGGAGCGGGATGCTGAGCAGGAGCTGCCTGAACGCCTCCGTCCTTTCCGGAGACATCACGCCTTCGTAAACGGCGATCGGCGAGAATGTCCCGTAGAGCGAATAGACGAAGATATAGAAGAGGGACATGGAGATGAGGGGCGGGACGGCGAAGGCCAGGGCTTTGAACCCCACCTTGTGTTTCTTGAGCAGGAAGTACAACGAGACAAGCCAAAGCGGATAGAAAAGGAAGCTGTACTTCAAACCGAACCAGGGGAAAAGCCCCAGGAGGAATCCGCAGAGGATCAACCCGAATGTCGATAGCGCCGCCCGGCCGCTGACTTTACGGAAAACATAAAAGGCAAAAAAAGCGATCGGGACCTCGGGATAGAGATGAACCGCGTAGAAAAGGATGGGCGCGCTGAACGCATAGAGCGCCCAAAGACCCAGCGAGAGACGTTCCTTCTCCCATACTTCACGGGCGTAGAGATAGACCTGGAGACCCAGGAGCGAGGCCCAAAGCGACAAGCTTGTTTTAAGGATAAAGGTCAGCCACCTGCCGGAGACGAGCTGGCTCAGCCAGTAGAAAGGAAGCATCAGGACGGAGATCCCGGGCAGGTTGATGGGGTAGATGGTGCCCTTTCCCTCCCTGCCTTTCCGGCCGTAGATGCCGAGCTTCAGCCGGGGGTGGTCCTTTTTCGAATAGAAATGGAAGTAATCCTGCTGGGCATAGTTGTTGGCGAGGTTGATATCGCCGTCCTGGAGAAGGCTGTGGGCCGTGAGCAGGTAATAGGGTTCATCGCCGGAGAAGGATGTGCCCCTGGAAACAAGGATGAGCGCTGCCGCTTGATATACAAGGAACGAGGTGAAAAAAAGGATTATGATACGGCGCCGTGGAGCAAGTGACGAAAACCTGAGTATCGCCCGGTCGAAAAGGGACCCGCGCTTGACCAGGAAATGGGCGAACCCGGAGAGCTTGAGGAAGAGCGCTGTCGCGATGGCCAGCCCGGCCAGGAGGCGAAGCCTGACCCGGAGATCGCCGTTCGTCGTATAGAAACGAAGGAGCCAGGGGCTGAGGAACAGAAACCCGAGCGGGAGGAGGGCCAAGGCTCCGCGTCGCCGCCAGAATGCCGGGTCAGCGCCGAAGTAAGCGGCCTCCCAGCGAGTCAACAGGGAACAGAGCAGATAGACAGCTCCGAAGGCGGCGGCCCAATAAAGGATGATCATCCCGCCCGGCCGGTAAGAATGATCGAGGATGGTATAATGGGTGCTCTGAACATAGACATCGAGGAAGACGGCGATGCCGAGCGACAGGAGGAAAAGGAGGACGACAATAGAGCTGCGGGGGCTCTTGTTCATCGCCTTGAGTATGTGGAATTAGCGCCGGTGCTGTCAAGCAGGTCGAGGCGATGGCGCCTCCCGGCTCGGGCCTGACGGGCTTGCGTTCAATTTTTTTTGGAAGAAATTCGACCTCGCCCCGTCTAAAATGGAGAGTCGAACTTTAGTAGGAGTTTGGATGATGCCGCTCCATCGTTGTCTCGCCTGGACGGGCGTTCTCGCACTCGTCGCCGGATTGGCCACTCCGTCCTTTGGACAAGAACCGGCCAAAAGACTGACGATCAGCTGCATCGTGACGCCGCCTCCGAAAATCGACGGCCTTCTCGACGACGCTTGCTGGAATGGGTCGGAGCCGGTCTCCGGCTTTTTTCAATTTGACCCCGTTAACGGCGCCAAGGCGTCCGAGGAAAGCTTTGTCTGGTCCGCTTTCGACCAGGACTACCTCTATTTTGCCTTCCTGATGAAGGACTCCCAGCCGGGCAAGATCTGGGCCGAGCTGACGCCCCGAAACGAATGGGAAAACAACGACTCGATTGCTGTTATCCTCGACGCCTACAACGACAAGCGGACAAGCATCACTTTCGAGCTCAATCCCAAGGCGGTCCAGAAGAACTCCGTCGAGACGATCTGGAAATCCGGAGCGGTCATGCGCGAGGACGGCTGGAGCGCCGAGATGGCCATCCCCTTCAAGTCCCTGCGGTTTTCATCGAAGAAGCTTGAGGTCTGGGGCGTCAATTTCGAGAGGTACATCCACCGGCTCAACGAGACCGACTACTGGACCGACGTCGACCGCGACCTGCCCAAGCTCCAGCAAACCGGTGAGCTCTGCGGCCTGACCGGCCTCCGGCCCGGCTACAACCTCGAATTCTTCCCCTATGCGGGTGTCCGGATGTCGAAATGGGAGAGCGAGGAGGACAACAAGGCGGCCTTCGGGATCGACGCCAAATGGGGCATCCAGCCCAACCTCTATTTGGATGTCACGGCCAGCCCGGACTTCAGCGAGGTGGAGTCCGACCCCTTCATCTACCAGCTTTCGCCTTATGAGAACTACTTCCAGGAAAACCGGCCCTTTTTCACCGAGGGCAGCCGCTATTTTAACCTAACCTCAGAAGAAGAATATCATGACGAAGACCTCAGCCTCTTCTATTCCCGGCGCATCCGCGACCCGAAGTTCGCGGCCAAAGTCACCGGGAAGACGGGCGGGTATGGTTTCGGGATTCTCGGCGCCCTCAACAAGGAGGACGATGGCGACTCCTTCTTCGGCGTCGCCCGCGTCCAGAAGGACATCTTCAAGAATTCCCAGGTCGGGGTCTATTTCGCCGGGATCCATAACGGGGCGGACCGGAATCAAAATGTCTCCGTGGACTACAACTTCAATTTCAAGGATTTCTATTACATCCGGGGAATGAGCGCCTTCACCTTCAACGAGGGAGTCTCCAACGCCCGGAACGGCATCCACCTCCTCCAGTTCCGGAGGGAGCCGGACGCCGGCCTCCAGATCATGTCGGGCTTCCAGAGGATCGAGGACGACGTCGACATCCGGACGGGCTTCATCGACCAGATCGACGTCCAATCCTTCGACCTCACGACCGGCTACGCTTGGCGCTATAATGAGGGAGCCCTCAAGCGCTTCAGTATGGACATCGGCGGTCGCCTTCGCCAGGATTCCCGCGGAAACCTGACCGGCAACAACCTGGAGCTGTTCGTCTGGACGGAGTTCCTCAACCGCATGGAAATCCACGGGGGGTTCGAGTTCGGCAAGAGCAGGTATCAAGTCGTCGACGAAAGCGACGAGCTCGCCTGGACGGCAGACTTTATCAAGACCTATGGGGGCAACATAGACCTCAATTGGGAGCGAGGCGGCTTCCTGAAGGAGGTCAGCATCGAAGGAGGATGGGAAAAACGCGGCGTCTATAACGAGGAATTCACGGCCGTCGTCCCCGGCTCCCAGCTCAATATCGAAGGCAATTTGACCCTGCGGCCGCGGAGCAACCTGGAATGGTCGCTCGAGGGCGATTGGATCCATCAGGCCATCGACGGCACCGGGGAGGAGGTCTTCAACGGGCTCGCCTATGAGACGGCCCTCCACTACCAGGTTACGCCCAGCCTTTTTCTCAACGCCCGGCTCCTCGGGGAGACTAGGGAAGACCAGTACAGCCTCGATTTCCTCGTCGGGTACTACTTCGGGGCCGGGAACATCGTCCAGCTTTCGTTCAAGAAAAGCGAGCGGAACGAGCACCTCGGCTGGGTGGGCGGGTATTCCGTCACCCTGAAAGTCTCTTATCTCCTCCGGATATGAGCTCTCCGGGGCCGGGCGACGCCGCTTTCATAACCCTGTCGATCCGTTAGTCCCCGTAGATTTGCGCTTGATAATCTCGCCGGCTGTCCGTTATGATTTGGACTGTCGGAAAATGAGAGAAGGAGGGTCGGACCATGACGCTCATTATCAAAATGGCCCCTTGGCTCCTCTTGGCGGCATTCGCCGGTTCCTGCGCGAGGCGTGAAGGCCCGTCTTCATCGAGTAATTTTAAAAGCGACCAGGGGGCCGTTCAGACAGGCGGCATTCTGAAGATACCCGTCAAAACTCCTAAAGGGACGTTCAATGTCTGGACCAAACGGGTGGGGAACAACCCGCGGATGAGATTATTGCTGCTCCACGGCGGTCCGGCGGCGACCCACGAGTATTTCGAATGTTTCGAGAGCTTCCTGCCGCTCGAGGGCATAGAGTTCATCTACTATGACCAACTCGGGTCCTCCTATTCCGACCAGCCGAAAGACCTGGACCTCTGGACCGTGGAACGTTTTGTTGAGGAAGTCGAGCAGGTGCGGACCGCCCTCGGGCTCAACAAGAGCAATTTCTACCTGCTGGGCCACTCTTGGGGCGGCATCCTGGCCATGGAGTATGCCCTGAAATACCAGGGAAATTTGAAGGGCCTGATCATCTCCAATATGATGGCCAGCGCTCCCGAATACGATGCTTATGCCGAGAATGTCCTGGCCCAGCAGATGGAACCTGCTGTCTTGGAAGAAATCAAAAGGCTCGAAGCAGCTGGGGATTTCGGGAATCCGCGCTACATGGAACTGCTCTATCCGAATTACTATATGAAGCACATCTGCCGCCTTCGGGAGTGGCCCGACCCCGTCAATCGCGCCTTTGCCAGGATGAACCAGGAGATCTACGTCATCATGCAGGGCCCGAGCGAGTTCGGGGTCTCCGGACGGTTGGAAAAATGGGACCGGAAGGCGGACCTCAAGAATATCGCCGTCCCGACGCTGGTGATCGGGTCGAGGCACGACACCATGGACCCGGCGCATATGGAGTGGATGTCAAAGCAAGTGCCAAAAGGAAGCTATCTCTACTGCCCCGACGGCAGCCACATGTGCATGTGGGATGACCAGGAGACGTACATGGGAGGGCTGATCAAGTTCATCAAGGCCGTCGATGCGGGGAAGAAATAGGACCGTCCCCGTTTTCCCCGAAACCTATTTTATGGCCACACCCATCGTGTCGCGGTGCATATCGATCAGCGTTCTCATGTACGGGCCGATCTCGTCGGGATCGCTGAACCCGGCCTGGCGGGCGGCGGCAGCCCGCTTTTCTCTGGAAATGTCGGGGCTCGAAGCCCAGTGTATCAAGTCCCGGTAGCATCCGAGCGTGAACAGATCCCAGGCGGCTCCCTGGTCGCGCACGAAAATCATGTTCTCCGGCCTCCCGGTGGCGACCTGATAGATGTTTTCCATCTCGCGTTCCTTGAAGAGCTCCTCCTGCTTTCCCGGAAGCGCGATGAAGATCTCGATATGGTAATAGGCTGTACCGTCGAACGCTTTTCTCGCGGATTCGAGCGGAGGCCCCAGGACGAAGATGTCTTCGCGCCAGGCCGAACAGGCATTGAGCTTCCTCATGAACTCCTCTGGAGAGAGAGAAGAAGCCCCGGCCGCTTTTTTTCTCCGGGCCGCCCTTTCCGATGAATAGTATTCGCTGTAGCTTCCCATGGGGAAGAGAAGCATGAGGTCCCATTGATCGCCTTGGGTGTGACGCCACCAGAACGGGCGCTCGTCTCCGGACGCATCATAGGCGGCCATCCTTTCTTTATAGAGGGAGATCAGGTCAAGAAGCTTTCCCGGCGCCGCCCGCACAAACGTGGTTTTGTACAAGTAGGCGGGTTCTGCCGACGGCGGCCCTCCGGCTGCCCAGGCGCAGGCAGAACAAAGGGCTGAGAGCGCGAAAAGAGCCGGCCCCATTGAGGGTTTCCGGGAACGATTTCTCATGAGTCCTCCTTGAATGGATTGGCAACGCCGGGTTGATTGGCCTATAATCATATCATATTCGGGAAAGAGGCTGGATATACAGAATCGCGAATCGCGCTTTTAAGACAGATTCAAGGTGAAGAAATGAGGAAAGCGATTATTGCGGCAATGGTGATCCTTGCTTTAACGGCCTGCCAGTCGAAGGAGGCGCAGGTCCAAAAAACAGTTGATGAGAACGGAGTCGAGGTCGTCCTCAACAGGCTCGAGCCTGTTCGGCTCAAGGGGGGGCCGACTTCGCTCGAGCTCGAGGAGGAAATGACTCTCGATACCGAAAAAGATGAAGTTGCGGCCACAGGCCTTGCCGACGTGGGGAATTTCGGCGTTGACTCCAGCGGCAGCATCTATTTTGCCTTGCTCAAGGCCGGCGACCAGGCCATCCTCAAGTTTGACCGGCAGGGCCGCCATGTCGCTTCGTTTGGAAGAAGAGGCCAGGGGCCGGGCGAGATTCAGAGCGTCAGCGCCCTTTTTGTTACGGAAAGGAACGAGGTGGCTTTAACGGATGGGGGCAACAACCGGTTGACGATATTCGACGCGGACGGAAACTGGCTCCGCGACGTCCCCATGACCACGAGCTTCATAGCGGTTGTTCCCCTCCCCAATGGCCGCTATTTCCTTTGGGACAGAATCCCCAGCGAGAGGCCGGGCGTTCTTCTTGAGTTTCCGATGATGCTGGCTGGCCCGGACTTGAAAACGATCAAGACCCTCGACAGCGGGATCATAGAGAATCCTATGGAGGGAGAACAACTGCGTGGGACGTACCACCTTCAATCATGGAGCGTCTCTACGGAAAAGCTGTTCACCGGGCATCAGGACCGCGGCTACGACATCTTCGTCCATGACCTGGAGGGCCGTCCTGTCCGCAAGATCAGAAAAGAATATAAGCCCGTTCCTGTTCCCGAAATCCACAAAAAAGAATTCCTCGCCCAATTTGAATCCCCCCAATTCAGAGACATTATCCGAAAAGTCCACTTTCCGGACGGCATGCCTCCCTTCGTTGGCTTCACCTCCGACGAAAATGGACTCCTTTATGTCATGACTTACGAAAGCGGGGCAGAGCCAGGGGAATATGCCTTCGACATCTTCAACGCCGAAGGAGTCTTCGTGCTCCGGAAACCGATCAAGGTTTTTCAAAATTTCATGGGGATGTCGGCCAGGGTTAGAAACGGCCGGTTTTACTGTGTCCAGGAAAAAGAGAGTGGGTTCAAGGAATTCAAAGTCTTCCGGATGAACTGGAACTAATATATGGCCTTGAGGATGCCCTGTAGGAATTCGTCAAAAGCCCATTCCCCCTTGGTCATCATACCTAGGCGCACGACCACGAGCCGCCTTGATGGAATGATCCCGACGAACTGACCCTGATAGCCTTCAAAGTAGAAAAGGTCCTGGGGAAGCTTTGGGAGCGGGCGCGCTTCCGGTCTTCCTGGCGGTCCTTGGTTGAGCCAGATCTGGGCTCCATAATCCCCCTTCTCCGCCGTGGGAGCGGGTGTCGTGGAGTAAGCGACCCAGCCTTCCGGGAAGATGCGCTCACCCTCCCAGACCCCGTCGTTCAGGTAGAGCAGGCCGAGACGCGCCCAATCCCTGGCCGAGGCGAACAGGCTGGAGCCGCAGTTGTATGTGCCGGAAGCGTCGGTCTCGAACACGGCGCTCCGCATGCCGACCCTGTTGAACAGCGCCCCGCGGGGAAAGGCAAAATACTCTCTTTCGTCGCCGAAGGCGCCGCGAATGATCCGCGAGATGATGTTTGTTGTGCCCGTTGAGTAGCGCCACTTGGTCCCCGGCTCGGCTTCGAGCGGCATCTGGACGGCGTAGGCGGCCATGTCCGGCTTGGTAAAGAGCATCAGCTGGACATCGGAGACGGGCTTCTCGGCGTAGGTTTCCGAGAAATCGAGACCGCTCGACATCCAAAGGAGCTGCTCGAGGGTGATCTTGCGGCGCGCGTCGTCGGGATTCTGCCATTCCGGGACGGGAGCAGGGGCCTGCAGCGTCAGTTTTCCCTCGCCCACCAGGATGCCGACCAGCGCCGAAGTCACGCTCTTGGTCATCGACCAGCCGATGAGGGGCATTTCCCTGGTTATTCCTGGCGCGTAGCGCTCGGCGATGAGGCGGCCGTCGTGCACGATGATTACGGAGCGTGTCCTCCGAGGAACCTCCGGGTCCGGCTCGGCGAAGGCCTCTTCCACGACCCTGTTGAGCGAACTTTCGTCCACGGCGGGAGCAGGAGCGCTGTCAATGATGAGGTCGCCGGCCGGCCAGGGGATGGATTCAGGGTTGGCCGGCTGTGGCTCTGGAATATCGACCGGCCAGGAGCGGACCGTCTCCTCCGAGGCTCCGGAAAGAAGGATGCTTCCCAGTTCTTGATGATAGATGGACCTGTTCTTGATGAGGCCAAGGAACGAGGCCCGGACCTCCTTTTTCTCAATATCCACTTTGGTCCCGATGAATCTCAGGATCG
>Ga0105094_10001391_pt1 | contig 12649 bp, 10 predicted proteins | sample PPLLak1March2015_2_FD_87023 | JGI IMG/M metagenome (GOLD analysis project Ga0105094, IMG submission 87023) | Freshwater sediment microbial communities from Prairie Pothole Lake near Jamestown, North Dakota, USA - PPLs Lake P8 Core (3) Depth... | ecosystem: Environmental > Aquatic > Freshwater >...
GTTTACGGAAGGCGGCTACGCCATGTATATCGATAACGTACTGGCATTCACCCAGCACAGCAAGGATATTATTACGATCGGAGGAGGTTTGACCGATTACAGCAACGTGATCTCCTTCCTGCAAAATGCTGATACCCTGGTAATCGGGACAGGTTCGTGGTGGAGCGATAATCAACGGCCGAATAGTGAAAGCTACTGGGATCTTCAGTACAGCTATCTTAAGAATATCAAATTCGAGACCTTTGAAAACGCAGGGATCAACAATGGCGGGAATATGGAAGATCCTTCGGCATGGAATGTATACTGGGGCATTAACGGCAATGATACCGGCTCATACGAATTCAATTACACCGATGAGGTGCCGGCAGCCGGGGAAGGCGGATGTTACCGTGTAACGGGTGCCGGACAGGTAGCCAACATGTTGTGGCAGCCGATTACCATTGTTCCGGGACACAGGTATGTGTTAGAAGGTGCTTATAAATACATTGCCGACAGTGCAGTAAATGTATGGGTTGAATACTTCCTGACCAGGGTCAAGCCGGCCGGCGGTGAAATCAGTACCGCTATGGGCTGGTCACTGAACACCTGGATGACCGGTGTTGATCTTGTATTTGACGGCACTTTCCAGGATGATTTCGTAATACAGAATTCAAAAACAGCGGAAATCCTGATCCCTGATACGGTGACACAGACAGAATGGTATCTTGCCATGAAGGCCGGTAGCTGGAATGCCAACGATGACACCGTTCCGGTATTCGATATCCTCTTTGATGAGATCTATGTATACGATATCGGTGCACCCACGTATTCTGAATTTTATGTGTCGAAATTAGTTGACGGAACCATTGACTCACCCGAAGATTTCACGGTTACCCTGAAGATGAATTGGGATACTACTGCTGTATATCTGTTATTTGACGTAATTGATGACAGCATCAATACGAATCTCAATGCCAATATTTATGAAAATGACAATGTTGAGGTTTACTTCGACCTCCGCAACACAAAGATCCAGAACTGGCCGCGTGACAACGGATGGCCTATGCCTTACACCAGCGGTGCTGACGGCAACTTCCAGTTGCGTATCGTTCATGATTCAGCCTGGAGTAAATACAACGGAACCATGATACCCGGCGCCAATCTTGTTCATGCCGTGATCGATGGCGGTTATCAGATTCAGGCCACCCTGCCATGGAGCGAAATGGATTCCACCTTCACTCCCGCAGCCGATGCTGAGATTGGCTTTGACGTCCTTGCCAGTGACAATGATGCGGTCGTGAATAAACGTAACCAGGTTTCCTGGAATGCGCCCAACACTTTTATCTGGATCGATCCTGCACAGTGGGGTACACTGAAGCTTTTAGCCAATGGTACATTTGAAGTAATACCGGATGATGTAAATCCGACGAATCCTGCCAATGTTGTAGCCACGGTTGACGGAGCCAATGTTTCCCTCACCTGGGATGCTTCAACAGACAACAGGGTGGTTCAGTCTTACATCATCAATCAGGGATTCAATAATATTGACACCCTGCCTGCAAAACAGACCGGCAATTCAACAACCATTTCTGCATTAGCTCCGGGTGGATATACTTTTGGCGTGACAGCTGTGGATATATACGGTAACCAGTCAGCCAGGATAAACGCGCCCAGGATAACCATAGTAAGCGGTATTGAGGAACTTTCAGGCAGCCATATGATGATTTATCCAAATCCGTCAAATGGTATTTTCACCATCAAATCTGAAAGCAATGTTTCCGTATCACTGGAGGTATTCAATATTACCGGTGGTCTGGTAACCTCAGCTGAATTTGCAGAGAATTACACACTTGACCTGTCTTCGTACAGCAAGGGAGTCTACTTCCTGCATCTGAAAGCAAAGGGTGAAACACACATCACAAAACTGATTGTTCAGTAAAAGTGAGTTTCAGATAATCTTTTATAAAAGCCGGCGGGAAATCCGCCGGCTTTTTTTGTCCCTAACCGGTTAAAACTGCGTTGGCCTGCTTCTCACAAAAAAAAAAATCCGGATCTCTCCGGATTACGTGGGCACTGCTGGATTCGAACCAGCGACCCTCCCGACACATGCGTGTCGGGATGCTCTGAACCCTGCCTGACGGCAGGCAGGCAACTGTGCGCATCATTGTTTACTTTTCCTTGTTACTTTTTATCAATGATTCTAACCTTTCCCTGTTCTTCCAGTTTTCAAGCTGTTTTTCTCTAGCCATGGCTTCCTCTTTGGAATCATATGCTTCACTATATACAAGAATCCATGGCTTACCCATGGAGGTGAATCCCTTTTGACTATGGTTGTGCTTGTTCAGACGATCCTGCAAAGCACCGGTTGATCCGATGTAATATTTATCAAGCTTTTCGCTGTATAAAATGTATGTGTAATATTTCATATAACAAAAAAGGGATCGATTTGTCAATCCCATCTTCCGTGGGCACTGCTGGATTCGAACCAGCGACCCTCTGCTTGTAAGGCAGATGCTCTGAACCAACTGAGCTAAGCGCCCCTATTTTTTATCTCTCGTACCTGCGACCCTCCCGATCCCGATCCATCGGGATCGGAATGCTCTGAACCAACTGAGCCCTGCCTGCCGGCAGGCAGGTAAGCGCCCTTTTTTTTAGCGCGTGCAAATATAAGTAGACTTTTCATTTGTGCAAACAGAAAATCTACTTTTTTTGGAGGGCCAGGAAATCAGCCAGGAGGAACATACTGCCGGTGATCAGGATCATGTCATTACGCCCGGCTTTTTTACGGGCAGCCTGCACAGCCTCCTCCACATCAGGATAACTTTCACCGGCTAATCCATAGCGGATTGCCTTTTGCTTCAGTTCGTGCTGGTCCATCGATCGGGGTACCGACGACCGGGTGAAATAATACCGGGCCTTCGCCGGTAACTGGACAAGAATAGCTTCAACATCTTTGTCATTCACAAAACTGATCACCATGTGAAGGGTTTCATAAGCAGTTGTTGCCAACTGCTGTACTACCTCCCTCATCCCGTCAGCATTGTGAGCTGAATCCAGGACCATGCCGGGATTATGGCCCACAATCTGCCATCGCCCTTTCAGTCCGGTCAGGTCAACCACCTTCCTCAGTCCCGCATAAACATCTATCCCGGCGATGGCAAATCCGTTTTCACGCAGCAGGTCGACAGCCTGCAACAACGTTATGGTATTCTTACGCTGATAGGTACCCAGCAATGCATTTTTGAGATTGGGCAAATAGACCTGATCTTCCTTTTTGACATTGAAAACCTGAAAACCATCCAGAGAAAACAAGCTGTAATCGATCTTATAATGCTGGTCAGCAAAAAAGACCGGGGCATTCCGTTCAGCTGCAATCCTTTTGAACACCGATGCAGTCGCGGGATTCGTCTCCCCTATCACCACCGGGACACCGGTTTTGATGATCCCCGCCTTCTCAACAGCGATTTTATCGAGCGTATCGCCAAGAAAATCCATGTGGTCCTTTCCGATGGAGGTGATCACCGACAATACCGGGGTTATGATATTGGTGGTATCAAGCCTGCCGCCCAGGCCCACCTCGATTATGGCAACATCAACCGATTGCCGGGCAAAATAATCAAAGGCCATAAATATGGAAACCTCAAAAAAAGAAGGGTGAATGGTTTCTATTATTTTTTTATGCTTCCTGACGAAATCAATGACAAATTTTTGACTGCAGGATTTGCCGTTCACCTTGATCCTTTCGCGGAAATCCACCAGATGAGGTGAGGTATGCAGTCCGACCTTATAGCCGGACTGTTGCAGCACGGCAGCCAGCATATGACAGACAGACCCTTTGCCGTTGGTGCCAGCTACATGGCTGGTTTTATAATTACCATGAGGCTGATGGAAGTATTCATCCAGCCGGTATGCATTCTCCAGTCCCGATTTATATGCGGCCTTCCCCACCCGATGGTACATGGGCAATTGCTGATACAAATACGCTACCGATGAGGCATAATTCCCTGACATAATTACCATTTTTCGTAATGAATCCTTTCCTTTTTGAACCGGTCGGGGAAGGATATCATTTCAGCCGGATAGCCCAGTGAAACCATGGAAAAGGGTTTGATATTCTCCGGCAGGGAGAACAAGCGATGGGTTGAGTCAATCCGGTTCTGCCGCGGATAAATACCTACCCATACTGCTCCCAGTCCCATTGCATGAGCCGCCAGCAGTATATTCTGGGTAGCCGCGCTGCAGTCAACCGGCCCATAGCCGACATCGTGCTGGAAGTTCTCGTCGTAACAAACCAGGATCCCTGCATCAGCCCCAGGCAGCATGGAAGCATTGGGATGAAATTCAACAATTTTCCTCCGGATCTCCGCATTTCGAAATATTATGAAATGCCAGGGCTGCTTGTTCACGGCAGACGGAGCATACATGGCGGCTTTCAGCAATGACTCCAGTTGTTCATCGGGAATTCTCTTTCCCGAATATTTCCGGATGCTCCTTCGGCTTAATAGAGCTTCAATGACTTCCATAACCTGCATGTTGATAAGTATTCATAAACCTGCCCCCTGTTTTTCCAAAAATGAAATAACATTAGGCAGGAAAACAATCGTTAAATCCTGCAAATATATCACAAAGCTGTTTCACAAAAAACCAAGGTCATGGCGAAAAAGATAAAGAAGGTATTCATCCTTGATACCAATGTTCTTTTACACGACTATAACTGCATATACAATTTCCAGGAAAATGACGTGATAATCCCCATTACCGTGCTTGAAGAACTCGATAAATTCAAACGGGGAAATGATATCATCAATTACCATGCCCGTGAATTTACACGAGAACTTGACAAGCTGTCAGGAGACAAATTATTTAATGGCGGACTCTCTCTTGGAAAAGGACTGGGCAAACTCAGCATCGAAACCGGGAAACCCTTTTCCGCTGCCATACAGGCCTCGTTTCCCGAGGATACCGCGGATCACAGGATCCTGGCTATTACCGAACATGTGCACCGGAGTAAAACGGATCGTGATGTGGTTTTCATCAGCAAGGATATCAACCTGCGGATGAAGGCAAAGTCGATTGGAATCATGGCGCAGGACTATGAAAACGACAAGGTACAGGACATCGGTGAAATCTACAAAAATATAGCCACCATTGCGAATCTTGATGATAAGCTCATTATGCGGTTATATGAAAATCCCGAGGGCATTGCCGTGGAAGATTTCAGGTTCAAAAAGGAACCCATAGCCAACCAGTATTTCATTCTCAAAGGCAACTCATCCAGTGCCCTGGCACATTATGATCCGGAAACAAAACTAGTTAACCGCGTACTGAAGCAGAAAACCTATGGCGTCGATCCGAGAAACGCTGAGCAGACCTTTGCCATTGATGCGCTGCTTCGTCCCAAGGTTCAGCTGGCCACCCTCACAGGGAAAGCCGGTACAGGCAAGACATTGCTGGCTCTGGCCGCAGCTATTCATCAGCGGCAGGATTATACACAGATATTTTTAGCCAGGCCTATCGTTCCGCTTTCAAATCGTGACCTGGGATTCCTGCCAGGTGACGTAAAAGAAAAAATCGGGCCTTATATGCAGCCACTCTTTGATAACCTCGATGTCATCAAGAATAAATTTGCCCAAACCAGCAAGGAATATCAGAAAATAGAAGAAATGCTGAAAAATGAAAAGCTGATCATAACTCCGCTGGCCTATATCCGGGGAAGAAGCCTTTCTAAAATATTTTTCATTGTCGACGAGGCTCAGAACCTGACACCGCATGAGGTAAAAACAATCATCACACGGGCTGGCGAAGGTACGAAAATGGTATTTACCGGAGACATCGAGCAAATTGACTCACCTTACCTTGATGAAAAGTCAAACGGACTAAGTGTCCTTACGGATAAGATGAAGGGACAGGACATCTTTGCCCACGTTAACCTGGTGAAGGGAGAAAGAAGTTATCTGGCTGATCTGGCCAGTCATTTGTTATAACTGTCAATTAGATTGCTTACTTTTGCATACACAATTGTCAATGGTATAAACAAATGAAGAAAAAACATAAGCTTCTTTATATCGTCAGGCACGCAAAATCAAACTGGGATTATGATAACATAGCCGATGTTGACAGACCGTTAAAAGTAAAAGGCATCAAGAGCGCTTATGAAACTGCTCGCAATATTAAGCTTAATGGCAATCTCCCTGATTTGATATTGTCCAGCCCTGCCAACAGGGCCCTGCACACAGCCGTTATTTTTACACGGGTATTCGGCCTTCCGGCAGGACATATCAGGATCGATGAGGGGTTCTATGAATCATCTGTCAGCTATAGCCTGGAAAAGATCAAAGAAACCGACGATGCAGTCAACACGCTTATGGTATTCGGACATAATCCTGATTTTACAGACCTTGCCAATCAATTTCTGGACGGAGCCTTATCCGACCTTCCTACTTCCGGAGTAGTAAGGCTTGAATTCGCAACCGATACCTGGAAGAACATTGACAAATCAACGCTGATAAAACACACTTTTATTTTTCCCACCAAGGAAATCGGCGAATTGTAAAACTTAAGCGGCTAACGCAAAATCCTAACCTGCATGAAAGAACAGGCTACATTAATACACCGGGAGATCGGCTGGTTATCATTTAACGAAAGAGTGCTTCAGGAAGCTCAGGATCTTTCAGTCCCGTTAATTGAGCGTATACGCTTTCTGGGCATTTTTTCCAATAACCTGGATGAATTTTTTAAAGTAAGGGTAGCCACCATCAAACGAATGATCGACCTCGGGGAGGGCGATAAATTATTTGAGGGAGAAAAGCCAAAAAAGTTGTTGAACCAGATCCAGAAAAAGGTTATCCAGCTTCAGAATAAATTCGAATACACTTACCAGCAGATCCTGGGCGAACTTGAAAAAAACAAGATATTCATTATCAATGAGATGGAATTGAATCCTAATCAGGAATTCTTTGTAAAAAAGTATTTCTATGATAATGTAATGCCCGTCATTTCGCCAATCCTCCTCAGCAATGTAAATGAATTTCCTTACCTGAAAGATAAATCGATCTACCTTGCCATTAAACTGGTTGGGAATAAGCCTGAAATAAAGACTGAATATGCATTGATAGAGATTCCCACCAATGTTCTTCCGAGATTCATCATATTGCCCTCTGAAAATAACCGTAAATTCATCATCCTGCTGGAGGATGTAATCCGGTATTCACTCGATGATGTTTTTGCCCTGTTGCACTTTGATATATTCGGAGCATGGATCATTAAGCTGACCCGTGATGCCGAGCTCGACATGGACAATGACATATCCAAAAGCCTGCTGGAGCTTATCTCTACCGGCGTTAACAGCCGGAAAGCAGGACAGCCGGTGCGGTTTGTATTCGACAATTCCATTGCCAAAGACCTGCTTGATTCATTGATTATAAGATTAAGGCTTGATGTTGAAAGTGCGCTGATCCCGGGAGGCCGTTACCACAATTTCAAAGATTTCATGCAATTCCCCAATATTGGAGGGCCCGAAATGGTTTACTCCAAAGATATACCCTTAAAGCATCCCCAGGTTAAGATGCAGTCAAGCATCCTGGACGCCATTGCGCAGAAAGACTTCATGCTGCATGTTCCCTACCATGATTTTATCATATTTGTCAGGTTGCTGCAGGAAGCCTCCATTGACCCGAGGGTTACAGAAATAAGCATGACCGTATATCGGGTTGCCTCCAATTCAAAAGTTATCAATGCGCTTATTAATGCGGCCCGGAACGGAAAAAAAGTAAATGTCGTTATTGAGTTACAGGCACGTTTTGACGAGGAAGCAAACATATACTGGTCACGCAAACTTGAAGAAGTCGGGGCCAATGTGTTTTTCGGCATCCCGGGCCTTAAGGTTCACGCCAAACTGCTTAATATTTCCCGTAAGGAAGGCAAAAAGCTGGTGCGCTATACCTGTGTCAGCACCGGCAATTTTCACGAAGGAAATGCGACCGTGTATTCTGACCTGATGCTCTTTACCGCTGATCCAAGGATAACGGGCGAGGTTAAAAAGATATTCGATTTCTTTGATAATACATACCGGAATTACACCTACCGCCATCTGATAAATTCCCCGCTGTTTCTCAGGAAAAAAATTTACTCCCTTATTGAAAATGAAATAAAGAATGCCAGGAAAGGGAAGGAAGCCTATATTATTTTGAAGATCAACAATCTTGTTGACAAAGAGATCATTTACAAGTTATATAAGGCCAACCGGGCCGGGGTGAAAATTAAACTGATCGTGCGGGGTATCTGCTCCCTGATCCCCGGAGTCCCCGGGTTAAGTGAAAATATCGAAGCCTTCAGCATCGTGGATAAATACCTGGAGCATTCCCGTGTGGTCATATTCTGCAATGGCGGTGATGAATTATACTTTATATCTTCAGCCGACTGGATGAACAGGAATTTAGACAGGCGTATTGAAGTATCCTGCCCGATATATGATAAGGACGTTCAACAGGAGATCAGGGATCTGATTGAAATTCAACTGCGCGATAATACGAAAGCCAGGATTATAAATCCCATTCAGGACAATTCCTATGTGAACTCAGATGGGGCAGAAAAGCTCCGTGCCCAGGTGGAACTGTACAAATACTATAAGAGTAAGCTGAAGGATTAGGCAGGACGGGGAGAAAGAGAGAGGGAGAGAAAAAGCAGCAGTAAGCAGCGGCAGTTAACGGTGACCAGTAAACAGTGACCCGCTTCCGCCGATCAACCGATCAAAAAATCATCAAATCAGCAGATAAAAAGACCGGGTAAGCTCCTCACATCGCGTCGCTACAACCACTTACCCTTGCTTCCTTCCGGACCTGGGGGGTTTCTGCGGGAGCTGACCGTATGAGACTTACCCGGGGATGCAAAAATAGGAACTTTTCTTTTGATTACAAAAGAAAAAAATTACCCCTCTCCAAATAGAGAGAAAACCCTATATTTGTGAAATAAACCAACAATTGAACTGCATGGAAAACAAACCTTCGATGCTTCAGCACACCATGACCTGGGGTGCCATCACCGGAATCGTCATGATTATTTATTCGCTCCTTTTGTATGTATTTAACCAGTTCTATAACCAGGGACTTGGAATCATTAGTTATGCTTTTCTTATTGCCGGTATTCTCTTCGGATCCTATGCATACCGCGACAAAGTATTGGGAGGTACTATCTCTTACGGTAACGCCTTTATGACTGGTTTGCTGATCACACTATTTGCCGGGATCCTCTCTTCGTTCTTTTCATTCATCCTGGTAAGGTTTATAGACCCCGGCATGGTTGAACAAGCCATTGCCCAGACAGAAGAAAAGCTTATGAACCAGGGTCGACTTAGTGAAGATCAGATCGAGATGATGGTAGAAAAATCGAGAAAGATGATAAGTTCTCCGATAACGGTTGTTATCGGGATGTTCTTCTTTACCCTGATTGGAACCGTAATATCACTGGTTACCGCTGCCATAACAAAGAGGGAGCCCACTCCTTTCGACGGTAATGCTCAACGTATCTGAATCCTCTTATGCCATCCACCAACCTCTCTGTTGTCATACCGCTGCTGAATGAGGCGGAATCATTGCCTGAACTGGCAGGTTGGATAGATAAGGTTTTGAAGGACAACCAGCTGCGGTACGAAATTATCTTGATTGATGACGGCAGTTCCGACAATTCCTGGGATGTTATTGAAAACCTGGTCAAAAGCAATCCATCTGTAAGAGGCATAAAATTCCGCCGGAATTATGGCAAGTCTGCCGCCCTTCATTGCGGTTTTCAGGCTGCGCGCGGAGAGGTGGTGATCACCATGGATGCAGACCTGCAGGACAGTCCCGAAGAAATCCCCGGTTTGTACAACATGATCCGGGAAGAAAAATTTGACCTGGTTTCAGGATGGAAGAAAAAACGGTATGACAATACCTTTACCAAGAATATACCCAGCAAGCTGTTCAACTGGACTGCCCGGAAATTCAGCGGCATCAGCCTTCACGATTTCAATTGCGGGCTGAAGGCATATCGCAGCGACGTCGTAAAAGCCATAGAAGTTTATGGTGAAATGCACCGGTACATCCCTGTCATTGCAAAAAAAGCAGGATTCAGGAAGATCGGCGAAAAAGTGGTACAGCACCGGAAACGCAAATTCGGCACCACTAAATTCGGATTCGAGCGATTTATAAACGGATACCTCGACCTGTTGTCTATTTCCTTTATCTCACGTTTCGGTAAAAGACCCATGCATTTCTTCGGCACCCTGGGTACGCTGATGTTCATTTTCGGTATGATCATGGCTGCTATTGTCGGGATCAACAAGCTGGTTGCTGTAAGCCATAACCTGCTGGCACCGCGCGTTACCGACAGCCCCTATTTTTATATTGCCCTCACTGCCATGATTATCGGCACCCAGCTTTTCCTGGTCGGTTTCCTTGGTGAACTGGTCTCACGAAACTCGGCAGAAAGAAATGATTATCATATCGAAAAAGAGATATAGGAAGCCTCACCCCTGCCCCTCTCCTAAGGAGAGGGGAAAATGCTGACTCATACAAGTAGTATTATTCATGAAGTATTCCCTTATCATCCCCACCTTTAACCGTCCCGACGAGGTCACCGAATTGCTCTACAGCATGGTTCAGCAAACCTTCAAAGATTTTGAGCTGATTATAGCCGACGGTAGTCCTGCCACCCTGGTGAAAGACACTGTCGACCCATATCTTAAAAAGCTGAATCTTGTTTATCTATATGAAAAAGGTCTTGGTATCAGCGAGTCACGCAACTGGGGCGTACAAAAAGCATCAGGGGAATACGTCATTTTTCTTGACTCAGACTGCATTGCACCACCGTCCTACCTCGCTGCTATTGATAAGTTTTTACAGCAGGACCCTGTCCGGGTTTTCGGCGGACCCGATGCCACACACGAGTCATTTACCCCTGTTCAGAAAGCTATCAGCTATGCTATGACCTCGCCTTTTACCACAGGAGGCATAAGGGGAAGGAAAAAGCATATGGGAAAATATCAGCCGCGAAGTTTCAACATGGGTGTTCTTCGTGAAGCCTTTAACCAGGTGGGGGGCTTCAGCGGACTGAAAGTCTCCGAGGATATCGATTTAAGTATCCGGCTTGACAAAGCCGGCTACCAATGCGTTCTTATCCCCGAAGCCTATGTTTACCATAAAAGAAGATCCACCTTTTACAAGTTTTATAAACAAACGAATTCCTTTGGCCGGGGCCGGGTTGATCTGTATATGCGCCATGGGAATGCCATAAAGCTTGTCCATCTTTTACCTTCTCTTTTTGTATTATATAATGTTGCCGGAATCCTTTCCGTATTTTTTTCAATCCCGCTTTTTTCTACCTATTTAACAACGATCCTGGCTTATAGCCTGATTATTTTTATCCAGGCTTCTTTTATAAACCAAAGCCTGCATGTCGGGCTTCTGAGTGTTGCAGCCTCCTTTGTAATGCTCACAGGATACGGGACAGGGATGATAAGCCATCTGGTGTTCAGGTTGCTGTTAAAAAGTTCAAGGGAAAGTGAAAAGCCGGAAGTCACAAGAGAATAGGGACAAGGAAGTGCATCATCTGATCACCGCCATTTTGGTAATAAAAAAACTGTTCCCGCTGATTATCACGGTATATATACCGCTGTTAAGCCCATGGCAATCAATGCCGTACAAACCGTCTGCCGTAATATTCTCCTCGAAAACTACCAGCCGGCCGGCCGGGTCATAACAGCGTACCGATACATTCTCATCCCGCAGGGAAGACAGGTCTATCCATGCCATATCCGAGACTGGCTGAGGAAATACGGCCAGCGGGCCTGCGGATGTTACCGCTTCAGTGCCTGATAACAAATAAGCATATTGCGGTTGTGCCAGGTACTCCCAGGGATCGGGTTTATCAGTTTCCTGCAACAGGCGCAGGAATTTTTCGGTCCGATCATCTGTTATTGCCGACTTTTCAGTGCCCGAAGAGAGGACATTAACAGGACAGGGATTAATACCCGACATGCAGTCGAATGTTGATTTGGCCAGGAAAAAAACATAGGGGGCCGCCTCTGCATGTTTATAACTGCCGACCGGCAAAGCAATCACGTCTGTAGCACCCTGAAGTACATATATCAGCCATGCTGCAATGGAGTTGTCCTTATCGACCAGTTCATCGGCTGTAGTGTAATAAAGACGGAGTTTTGTTTTAGGTTTCCACCGGACGAGGTCATTTGCCCTGAGTGCCCGGTTTGCCGGATGGAAATAATTAGTTGCAATCCCTTTCAGATATGCGGGTTGAAACAAAGTTTTCCAGGTTATCGGAAGACGGCCGTCGATATCGCTGATGGTCAGGCTGCCGTCGAACCACAGCGGAATAAACTCATCAAATGGGTACACATAAACCTGGGATGTGCCGGAGTAAATATTGCCATAGGCAGCTTGGTAACTCATGAACAGGTAAGGCAGAAAGGATGGACTCTCATACGTATCGTCGGAGAAGGTGAACTTTTTCTGTATATGGGAAAGGTAATACGGCCCGCTCCCGGCGATGTTGATCTTCAGGTTGACCACCGGTGCTGTCTGGGATTCCAAATATTGCTGTGTGGCCACTGCAGCGTGTCCTCCTTGTGAATAACCACACAGGTAAAGATCAGGGATATATGATATTCCCTCCTGTTGCA
>Ga0105094_10001392_pt1 | contig 12648 bp, 12 predicted proteins | sample PPLLak1March2015_2_FD_87023 | JGI IMG/M metagenome (GOLD analysis project Ga0105094, IMG submission 87023) | Freshwater sediment microbial communities from Prairie Pothole Lake near Jamestown, North Dakota, USA - PPLs Lake P8 Core (3) Depth... | ecosystem: Environmental > Aquatic > Freshwater >...
CAGAGGCACCTCACAGCGGCGGCAGCGCAGTACAAAACCGCAGCTACGGCACTGGATGAAAGTAGCGGCGCCGCGGCGGTTCAGAAACAGTATCACCTGCTCACCGGCGGCGACGGCTCCATTAATGGCGTGGGAAAGGGAGCGACTGAAAATGCTGAGGTTGCCTGCCTTAAGCTCCTCCCTCATATCAACGACCTCCACCCCGGGGAGGGGTGAACCGGCGGTGGGGACAACGCGCTCGGGGAGCGTGATAAGTTTATACTCGCCGTTTTGGGCCTTATAGAAAGAATCGACGTCCGGCGTGGCGCTGCCCAGCAATACCACCGCGCCGGTCAGCCCGGCCAGTTTCAAGGCTACCGCGCGGGCATGATAATAAGGAGAATTATCCTGCTTATAGGTCCACTCGTGCTCCTCGTCGATCACTATCAGTCCCAGGTCGGGCTGAGGGGCAAAGATAGCGCTGCGCGAACCGATAACGACGTCAAACTCGCCGCGGCGGATACGGTGCCACTCATCGTATTGCTCCCCTAAAGAGAGTCGACTGTGCAGTACCGCCACGCGGTGGGGGAAACGGGCGGCAAAGCGCTCGATAGTCTGAGGGGTCAAGGCAATCTCCGGTACCAGACAGATGCCTTTCTTCCCCAGTTTAACAGCCTCCGCCAGCGCCTGGAGATAGACCTCGGTCTTGCCGCTGCCGGTCACGCCGCGCATGAGAAAGACGTCCGGTTTCGCACTGTGCAAAGCCGAGCTAACGATATTGAAAGCATCCTGCTGGGCAGGGGTGAAAGCCAGCGGAAAAGACGCCTGAATATTAATGTAGGAAATTGGCTCGCGGCGGACTTCCATTTCCTGAAAGACGGCCAGTCCGCGGCGCACCAGAGCATCGGCGACGGATTTGGTGGTACCCGTTTGCCGGCGGGCTTCAGACCAGGCAACCGGTACTTTTCTTTCAGTAAGCAAACGGAAAAGCGCCGCCTGCTTCGCGGGTAATTCAGAAGCCCTGCCGACATTGCCGGCCAGGGTAATGTAGAGCTCTTTTTTAGGTTTGATCCTGACTGGAGCCAATTCATAGGTGCGGGCGAGGAGGTTCTGCCTGACCATTGATGAGACGAGAGAGGAAGTCTTTTTCTTTCCAAGGGTTTTTTCCAGCTTCTTTAGTTCTACCCTGTCCTGCCCGGGAATCATCTCTAGGATTTTCCTCTGGTCCTCACTGAGAAGCGCCAGGTCAACATCAGGCCGGGCGAGGTTAACAAAGGTAACGGCTTTCCGCTCAAAACCCGGGGGCAACATTAAAGCCACGGCGTCGAATATTGGTGAAAGATAGTAATCGCTGATCCAGCGTGCCAGCGCTAGATGCTGCAGGGAAACAAGGGGTTCGGGGGTAATAACGTCGATAATCTCTTTAGTGTCCTCAACCGCCGGAATGGCGTTCAGCTCGATAACGACGCCCTGGAGGACTTTCTCGCCGAAAGGGACGAGGACTGCCTGACCCACGCGGACATCCATACCTTCGGGAACGGTATAGCTGAAGGAGCGGCGCCGGGCGGCCGGTGAATTGACACTGACCTCGGCATAATTCATTCCAGACTCCGCAGTTCGGCGATAGAATTCTGCAACCGCTCGGGATTATGATTTCGGCGATTCTTTTTCTTTAGCCTCAGCAGTCGGGGCAGCTTTAGCTTCCGGGACGGCCGGCTCGGTTTTACCAGTCTCAGCGGGTTTCCCTTCAGCCCCGGGGGCTTTGGCTTCAGGAGCGGGCGCCGGCGCTGCGGCGGCTTGAGGTTTTACTTCCGCTGTTACCGGCTCAACCACCTCTTCTTCCGGGGGGGCGACCAAAAGCTCCTCGCCGACCTGCTCCCTGACCTTCCTCTCGACGCGCTTGATCTTGCGTCGCGCTTCCTTGCCGCTGAGTCCACGCAGATAATACAGGCGGGAGCGGCGGACCTTGCCCTGCCGGACGATCTCCACCTTTTCCACCAGCGGGGAGTTATAGGGGAAGGTGCGCTCGACGCCGACGCCGAAAGCGACGTGCCGGACGGTGAAGCCGGCGCCGTTGCCGCCACGCTTGATCTTGATAACGACGCCCTGGAAGACCTGGATGCGCTCTTTGCCGCCTTCTACGATCTTAGCGCTGACCCGGACGGTATCGCCAGGGGTGATATCGGGGATCTTCGGATTCTTCTTGATTTCAACCAGCGATGAAACATCCATGTTAAGACTCCTATACGTTATTAGCCTGCAACCCCGATTTCCTCGAGGCCGTCAGGCGTTCGACCAGTTTTTTATCTTCGGGTCCGAGATTCGCTTTATCAAGGAGATCGGGACGCCTCTCCAGGGTGCGGCGGATTACCTGCTCGCGGCGCCACAGGGCAATCTGGGCGTGGTTACCGGAAAGGAGAACCTCCGGTACCGTCCAGCCGCGGAAATCGGCCGGGCGGGTGTACTGGGGATATTCCAGAAGTCCTCCGGCGTGAGAGTCATCGAGCGGCGACTCCTCCGAGCCGAGCACTCCCGGCAGCAAACGCAAAACAGCGTCAACAACTACCAGAGCCGGGACTTCACCGCCGGTCAAAACGTAGTCGCCGATGCTTATCTCGTCGGTAGCCAGGTGCTCGCGCACCCTCTCGTCGACACCCTCGTAGTGGCCGCAGACAACAACGAGATGCCGCCGCAGCGAAAGCTCAAGGGCAATCTGCTGCGAAAAGGGCCGACCCTGCGGCGTGAGCAGGATGACCGGGAAATTCCTCTCATCTTCCGTTACACTTTTTTTGATTCCTTCCACCGCTTCAAAGATAGGACCGGGCTGCATGACCATGCCGGCACCACCGCCATAGGGATAATCATCGACAGTGTGATGCTTATCATGTGTAAAATCGCGGATATTATGCACTTTTATTTCAACCAGTCCGTTTTCAATCGCCCGCTGGAAAATACCGAAGCTGAACGGCGCCTCGAACATCTGCGGGAATAAAGTCAAAATATCGATACGCATCATCGGCTTAACCCGGCATCCTGATATTATGCTCCGTGACCTCTCCCTTGATAATTTCCACCGCGTGAGGAAGCGCCGGCAGGACAACCTCTAGGCATTCCTCGACCGCCCTAGGACTGCCCGGCAGGTTGATGATAAGGCACCGACCACGCAATCCGGCTACGGCGCGGCTCAGCATGGCCATCGGGGTTTTCTCCAGAGATTTAGCCCGTATAGCCTCGGCGACACCGGGCACTTCCTTATCTATTACCGAGAGCGTCGCTTCCGGCGTAACGTCACGCCGGCTCAAACCAGTACCGCCGGTGGTGAGGATTATATCCACCTCACCCCCGTCCGCCCATTCTTTAAGTCTGCCAGCGATAATATCGGCTTCGTCGGGAACGATCTCATACTTGACGACGGAGCTTCCCAGGTGCTCAACCATCTCGCGGATGGTCTCGCCGCTCTTGTCCTGGCGCTCCCCCCGGGAGCCTTTATCGCTGATAGTTAGAATCCCAAAAATAATCATAGTCTAATTCACAAAACAAATTATATTGTATCACACATAGAGTCTGAGGTGATAGTGCCCCCGGCCGGGTCGTTTTTCAGGCAGCTTTTTGTCTATAAATCACGTAGAAATCACAATATAAAAATATTCCCGGTAAAATACTTGACAAACGTGGGTCGTTGTGCTATAAAATGGTGAAACGTGGTAAATAGTGGAAAAAAGTGGTAAAATAATAAAGTTATGTTTTACGGAGAATTCGATTACAAACTAGATGACAAGGGACGCGTCCCCATTCCTCCCCGGTTCAGGAATGCCCTGAAGGACGGCCTGGTCTTAACCCTGGGGGCGGAAAAATGCATCACTGCCTATACGGCGGCGGAATGGAAAAAGCTGTCCACATCGATTACGGGCGGCTCGCTGACACGGAGCAAAATGCGCCGGTTGAACCGGGCGCTGTTCGCCATGGCTTTTGTGGCTAACGTAGACGGGCAGGGCCGGATAGCGCTGCCGGCGCCGCTACGGGAGCATGCTCAGATCACGGACGATGTAGCCATAGTAGGGCTGAACACGAATCTCGAGATATGGAATAAGGCACTCTGGGAGGAAGAGAAAAACATCAGCCAGGAACAGGCCTGGCAGATCATAGAAAGCCTGGAAACTAAGTAATGATAAAACGCGGCTTAGCCTCCACCCATACTCCGGTTCTCCTTGCCGAAGTACTCCGGGCGCTGGCTGTCCAGCCAGGCGGCCGTTACATTGATACAACTCTCGGCGGCGGGGGACACGCCGCCGCCATCCTGGAACAGAGCTCACCCGGCGGACAGTTGCTCGGCATTGACGCCGATCCAGCCGCCATCGAAGCCGCCAGAGAAAGGTTCCAAGGCTCCGGGGACTCGATACTATTCGTCAACGATAATTACGCCAACCTGCAGTCCATCTGCATTAAGTACGATTTTTTCCCGGTGCACGGCATTCTCTTCGACCTGGGGCTGTCTTCTTTACAGCTCGACGAGGGCGGGCGCGGTTTCAGCTTTCAGCATGAAGCCCCGCTGGATATGAGGTTCAGCCCCGGCCAGAAGACCACCGCCGCCGATATCGTAAACACCGCGCCGGAGGCAAAGCTGGCCGGGATCATCAGGACCTACGGCGAGGAGAGCCAGAGCGGCCGTATCGCCAGGGCCATCGTGCAAGGACGCCCGATAAGGACAACTCTCCAGCTGGCCCGGGTTATAGAGCAGGCAGTGGGCCGGCGGGGCAGGTTCCATCCGGCCACGAAGACATTCCAGGCGCTGCGTATCGCCGTTAACCACGAACTGGAGAACCTGGAGAACGCGCTGAAACAGGCGGTAGACCTGCTCGGCTACGAAGGCAGGCTGGCGGTCATCAGCTATCATTCGCTGGAGGACCGCATCGTCAAGCAGTTTATGCAAAAGGAAGCCAGGGCCTGCATTTGCCCCCCGGAAACCCCGGTATGCGTCTGCGGCCATACACCCACCATAAGGCTCATCAACAAGAAGGTTATCGTCCCCACTACCGAAGAGATCCGCGCCAACCCGCGCAGTCGTAGCGCCAAGCTGAGGGCGGCGGAGCGGATCATCGCGCCGGGCGATTGTTACGCCAGCACCGAAGACCACGCTTTCCTGACCATCGCCAAGTCACAGGGCTGGCGGCGACCGGCACTACTAGAGAAAATCAAGATAGCTTTTATTGCGGCATAATAAAACGAGATTCTGAAAGGAGGACATTATCAAAATATGTAATAACGGGGTAACCACAAAACGAAAGAAAATTCCAGTTACTAAGGAGGGCAAATGAAAAAAAGGAATGTAATCGCTTCAATAGATGTTGGCACGACCAAGATATGCACCATCCTGGCGGACGTCAGCGATGGGGGCAGCCCTCGCGTGATAGGTGTGGGTATTACCCCGTCCAAGGGACTCCATAAGGGACTCGTGGTCAATATCAACGAAGCCAGAGAATCTATCCGCGCATCAGTAAGGAAAGCCGAACAGACCAGCGGCTGCAAAGTAGAATCGGCCTACATCGGCGTTACCGGCCGTCATGTAGCTTCAATGAACAACCACGGCGTCGTTGCCATTAACCGCAACGACCGTGTCGTCCGCCCCGATGATTTGAAACGGGTCCTGGCCTCCGCGCAGAGCGTCAAGACCGCCACGGACCGCCGGCTGCTCCACGTTATTCCCCGCAGCTACACCGTCGACGGACAGCCGGGCGTCAAGAACCCGGTCGGCATGCACGGATTCCGCCTCGACGTGGAAACGCATGTCATCACCGCGGCCGTGACCTCCATTCAGAATCTCGTAAAGTGCATCCGCAGTATCGGGATAGACATCGAGGACCTGGTGCTGGAGCCGCTTGCCAGCAGCGAGGCCATCCTGACCGAAGATGAGAAGCAGGTAGGCGTCATCATGGCCGACATCGGCGGCGGCACGACCGACGTAGCCGTGTTCCGGGAGGGCAGCATCTGGCATACTTCCATCCTGCCGGTGGCCGGCTACCAGCTCACCCGCGATATAGCCATCGGCCTGGGGCTGCCGTTCGAAATCGCCGAGGAGATGAAGAAGAAATACGGCAGCGTCATGCCCGTTTACGATACCCAGACGGACACCGCGCCGGCGATATCGAAGGACGGCCACGGGATTTCCTACCAGGACCTCTGCGACATCGTGAGGGCCAGGGTCGAAGAAATCCTGAAGCTGATCCTGCTGGAAATGCCGAACTCGGACTACGAAACGCTGGTACCGGCGGGGCTGGTGCTCACCGGTGGCAGCTCGAACCTGGCGGGCATCGCTTCCCTGGGGACGGATATCCTCAGGATACCGGTCAGGGTAGGCACTCCTGACAATATCTACGGCATCGCCGACAATCTCCGCGACCCGGCTTATGCCACCGGCGTCGGCCTGATACTCTGGGGCAGCAAAAACAAAGGTAAAAAGCCGTATAAGGGCGGGCTTTTCGGTGGGGCGATCAACGCCCTTGCCCACCAGCTTAAAAGACTCTTCATCTAATATGGATATTTTAACTAATAATAAAAGGAGGAGGACATGGCAAGAACAAGTTTTGTAGCCAGTCCGGCTAAGATAAAAGTAATCGGTCTGGGCGGCGGCGGCAGTAATGCCGTGACCCGCATGGTCAGGGAGAACATCCAGGGCGTTGAGTTCATCGCGATGAACACCGATGCCCAGGCCCTGGCGGTCTGCGAAGCGCCGGTATGCGTCCAGCTGGGGTCCAAGCTGACCAAAGGCCTGGGCGCGGGGGGCGACCACATCATCGGCGGGAAAGCCGCCGAGGAGAACCGCGACGAGCTGAAAGAGCTCGTTGCCGGGGCGGACATGGTGTTCGTGACCGCCGGCATGGGCGGCGGCACCGGCACGGGTTCAATCCCGGTAGTGGCAGAAATAGCCAAGCACGGCGGCGCCCTGACCATCGCCGTGGTTACCAAACCGTTCGCCTTCGAGGGGGCGCACCGCATGGAGACGGCCGAGTCGGGCATCGAGAACCTCATCGACAAGGTGGATACGCTGATCATCATCCCGAACGACCGGCTGCTGACACTCTGCGACCACAAGACCGGCGTGGACAGCGCCTTCAAGCTGGCGGATGATGTGCTGAGGCACGGCGTACAGGCCATCGCCGAGGTCATCACCACACCCGGGATGATCAACCTCGACTTCGCCGACGTCAAGGCCATCATGAAGGATGCCGGCCCTGCCTGGATGTCCATCGGCAAGGGGACGGGACAGAACCGCGCCATCGACGCGGCCAAAGAAGCGCTGGCGAGCCCGCTGCTGGACGTTTCCATCGAAGGCTCGAAAGCCGTCCTGTTCAACGTCGTGGGCGGCAACAGCCTCTCGCTGTTCGAGGTCAACCAGGCCGCCGACGTCATCAAGCAGGCGGTCGATCCCGAAGCCAACTTCATCTTCGGTGTAGCCAACGACCCTTCGATGGAAAACGAGGTCAAGATCACCCTGATCACGACCGGGTTCAAGGCGAAACTGGGAATGGGTAAAGGCAACGCGGAAGAGGAAGAGCTCAACAAGATCTTGAAGAACATGAAGACCGAAGAGGAACTGGACATGCCTTCGTTCCTGAGGCGGCCTTTGTTCAGCCACCGGAAGCTCCCTACCTCCCAGAGCGAGACCCCGTCCGAGCCGGTGAGGCAGAGACACTTCCAGTAAAATTAGCAGAGACAACAAATAAATAGAGGTTAGCCAGGGGGCAGCGGGCGCGGGGCGCCCGCTGCCCCCTATTCTTTACCGAGGGGCGCATTTTCCGTTTGACAAAATATTTGTAATCCCGCTACCCTATGTTTTAGAGATCCGATCTTCGGCTTCGGAGCAAATATGCGAGTCATTACGGGCAAAGCGAAAGGACACCACCTGAAGTTCCCGAAAGGGACCAGGACACGGCCGGCCACCGACCTGGTGCGCGGGGCTATTTTTTCCATCCTGGAGGGCATCGCCGACGACTGGTCGCAGGTGCTGGACATTTTTTCCGGGAGCGGGGCGCTGGGCATCGAGGCGCTCAGCCGGGGGGCAGGATGGGTGGACTTTGTTGAAAGAGAACCGAGGTGTTGTGGTATAATCAGGGAGAACCTGGAAAACACCAAGCTATCAGCCCAAAGCAAGGTCTACTGCTGCAGCGCCGCCAAAGCGCTGGGTTATCTCGACAAGGAGTATGACGTTATACTGATGGACCCGCCTTATGCAGACAGGACGATCGGCGATTTCATCACGCAGCTGGCCGGGTCCAGCCTGGTCGGGAACAAGACCACGGTCATGGTAACGCACTCGCCGCACTTTCCGCTCGAGGCGGGCTACGCCTCGCTGAACCTCGTTAAAGAGCACCGCCACGGTGACAGCTGCATTTCAATATATCGCAAGGAGGCCAGGTCTTGATTACCGCTCTCTACCCGGGCAGTTTCGACCCTATCACGAACGGGCATATCGACATCGCCACCAGGGCCTCGAAGCTCTTCGACAAGATCATCATCGGCATCTTCGCCACGCCGGAAAAGAACATCCTGTTCTCCCTGGATGAACGCGTAAAGCTGGCCCAGGATGCCATGAAACACCTGCCGAAAGTCGAAGTAATACCGTACAGTAACATCACGGTGGAGTTCGCCCGCGATATTAAAGCCAAGGTGCTGGTGCGCGGGCTCAGGATGATCGGCGACTTCGAGTGGGAGTTCGAGATGGCGATGATGAACCAGATGCTTTCGCCGGGCCTGGAGACCGTCTGCTTCATGGCCAGCCAGGAATACCAGTTCCTCAGCGCCAGCCTCATCAAAGAGGTCGCCAGCCTGGGAGGCGATATCCACAGCCTCGTCCCTAAAAACGTCGCCGCCGCCCTCGTCAAGAAGGGCGTTATGAAAAAGAACGCGCGTTAGCATCTTACGGTCAAACGAACCATTACCTGGATAAACTCAGGAGGTAAAGACGAATGGCTTACAAGATCACCGACGAGTGCATCAGCTGCGGGGCCTGCGAGCCGGAATGCCCGGTACAGGCCATCAGCGAGGGAGAAACAATCTACGTCATCGACCCAAAAAAGTGTGTGGAGTGCGTGGGTTACTTTGATTCTTCCAAGTGCGCAGAAATCTGCCCCGTGGATGCACCCAAGCCCGATCCAGCCCATCCCCGTAAACAATAATGTCCATTTTACCGTATAAAAAATAGCGGGCGCCGCAAAACCGGGACCGCGCCCGCTATCAGCCACTTATTTTATGTAAACTTTATCCCCCGCAATAATAGACCGGGGGAAATTCCGCTCTTTAGAAACCCCAGGGGACTTAGCTGCGATTAATCAAAGAAATTACGAACGGGGTCGAACTCAGAGGGCAGCAGTCCCAGCGCTATCGGGAACTTGTCCAGCAGGAAGTTCGCCAGCGCGGAGTTGGACACGGTCTCGCTGGGGCCCAGATAGTTGACCCAGATCGATAGAATCGCCCCCATGAAAAATGCGCCGATAAAGAGTCCTAAAACGGCTCCGGCGATCCGGTTGACCCAGCCCAGCAGCACCAGCGAAATCAGCTTGCTTAATACCGTCCCAAGTATCCACGCAACGATCATGACCGCGACCAGGATGATGGCGAAGGCGGCGATCTTAGACCAGTCATCAGGGATAAAGGTAAGAACGCCGGCGAAATCATCCGCGAAGCGCCCGGCCAGGACGATGCCGACGATTATCCCTGCCACGCTGAAGAGCATCTTGATCAAGCCGGACCTTAGCCCGTTAAAGACGGAGAGGGCGATGACGACGATAATGACGATATCCAGCCAATTCATAATAGCATTCTACATCCGGAAAGGCGGGACGTCAATAGGAAAAACGGTATATTTTTAATAAAATATGAGTGCTAAACCTCACCCCTGCCTCTCAAACGAAGAAAATACCAGCGCAAAAAGAGCTGCTGTTTGAGAGGGGAGTCAGGGGGGTGAGCAAGCTAAAGAAAAGGGACGGCTAAATCTTCTCGCCCAGTTCTTTAGCGCGAAGATGGGCGGCGCGGACCGCCGCAGCGACGAGCCCGGCGAAGCCGCCGTCCTCGAAGACGTTCAAAGCCCGTTCCGTGGTGCCGCCCTTAGAGGTCACGGCGCGGCGGAGGTCGGCGGGAGACTGTCCGGATTTCACCAGTAATTGCCCCGCTCCGAGCATGGTCTGCCGCACCAGGACTTCCGCATCAGGACGGGAGAGGCCGATATTCACGGCCGCGTCAATAAGCGACTCGGCGAAGAGGTAAAAATAGGCCGGGCCGCTGCCACTGACCGCGGTGACGGCATCCAGACAGGCTTCATCGCTAAAATAGATCTCCGCGCCCATGGCGCCCAGGATAGCCTTAGCCTGTTCCTTTTGGGCGGGCGTGACAGCGGCAGAGGCCGTCCAGCCGCTCATGCCGGAGCCGACCTGCGCGGGGGTATTGGGCATGGCGCGGACGATGCTAACGTGGGCGAGTCCCTGAGATATCGTGGTAATACTAATCCCGGCGGCGATAGACAACACCAGCCGGGAAGGCTTAACATGGCCTTTCAAACCGGCCAGGACTTCCGGGACGTTTTGCGGCTTGACCGCCAAGATGACGACGTCCTTGCCGGCGGCAGCGGCGCGGCTATCGGCGGTGACGATGACGCCGTACTTTTCTTTCAGAAAGTCGCGGCGGGGCCCCGAGATGTCACTGACGGCAATATCCGCCGGGACGGCCAGCCGCTTTTCCAGGACCGCCGCGAGCATGGCCTCACCCATATTGCCCCCGCCGATAAAGGCGATTTTCATAGTCAAACGAATCCATCCCTCTTACCCCCTTCTTTAAAAAAGGAAGGGGGAAGAATAATTGGAGGGACGGCGTCCCTCCAAACCTCTCTCCTGGTAATATTCCTGCATGGCGCCCCTCTTAGACCCCCTACTTCACCACAATATTGACCAGCTTGCCGGGCACGTATATCTTGTTGACGACCTGCTTACCCTCCAAATACGGCAGCACGCGCGCGGAATCCAGGGCCGTCCGCACCGCCTCCGGTTCGGTTATGGACGCCGGCGCGGCGATCCTGTCCCTCACCTTGCCGTTGACCTGCACCACCAGGGTGATCTCTTCTTCTTTGACCAGGTCTTCATTCCAGTGCGGCCACGGCTGGCTATGGATGCTGTACTCGTGGCCGGAGCGCTGCCAGAGCTCCTCGGAGAGATGCGGGGCGGTGGGGGCCAGGAGCAACAAGAGGGTTTTAACGGCTACGTCCCAGGCAGGTTTCCCAACGCTGCCTTCATCTTTGACCCGGCCCAGGTAATTGGTGAACTCCATCAGGGCCGCCACCATGGTGTTAAAGCGGATCTTCTCGATGTCTTCGGTGACCTTCTTGATAGTGCGGTGGGTAAAGCGGGCAAGCTCGAGGTCGCCCTGGCTCCCGGCAGATTTATATTCATCCAGAACCAGCGTCCAGATGCGCTTCATCCAGCGGCTCATCCCGCTGATGCCGCTATCGTCCCACTCGCCGCCCTGGTCCCAGGGGCCGAGGAACATGAAATAGCCGCGCAGGGTATCGGCGCCAAGGGTGTTGACGTAGTCGTCGGGGTTAACGACGTTGCCCCGGGACTTGCTCATCTTCTGGTGACCGGACAAAATGATGCCCTGGTTGAACAGCCGTAAAAAGGGCTCGTCGAAATCGACGATGCCGATATCGCGGATGGCCTTGATGAAGAAGCGGGCGTAGAGCAGGTGCATGACGGCATGCTCGGCGCCGCCGGTATATAAGTCCACCGGCAGCCAGTGCTTCATTTTAGCGCGGTCGAAGGCGGCCTTTTCAAAATGAGGGCTGGTATAGCGCAGGAAATACCACGAAGAGCAGACAAAGGTATCCATGGTATCCGTCTCACGCTCGGCAGGGCCGCCGCACTTAGGACATTCAGTATTGAAGAACTGCTTATGGTATTTCAGAGGCGACTCGCCGGTGGGCTTGAACTCGGCGTCCTCAGGCAAGAGCACGGGCAGGTCCTTTTCCGGCACGGGGACGGTGCCGCATTTTTTACAATAGATAATGGGGATAGGCGCGCCCCAGTAGCGCTGCCGCGAGATCAGCCAGTCGCGGATCTTATAGCTCACGGTGCGCTTGCCCCAGCCTTTTTCCTCCAGGTATTTGGAGACGGCGTCGACGCCCTGGGCACTGGGGAGGCCATCAAACCGCCCTGAATTGACCATCGCACCGGGCTCGATATACGCTTCTTTAATGTCCCGGCCGTCCCAACCGGGCGGCGAGATTACTACCGGTACTGGCAGACGATACTTCTTCGCAAAGGCGAAATCGCGCTCATCATGGGCGGGTACAGCCATCACCGCGCCGGTGCCGTAGCTCAACAGGACATAGTCGGCGATCCAGATGGGCACTTTTTGACCGTTGAGCCGGTTGACGCAATAAGCCCCGAGAAAGACGCCGTCCTTCTCCTTTTCCGTGGAAAGCCGCTCGATCTCACTCTGGCGGCGCGACTTCAAGACGTACGCCTCGACCTCGGCCTTCTTTTCAGGCGAGGTCAGCCGGACGACCAGCGGGTGTTCCGGTGCCAGCACCATGAAGGTCACACCGAAGACGGTATCGGGGCGGGTGGTAAATACCCTGATCTCTTTCTCGGCCACGCCGGGGTGGTCAAGGCCAAAAGATATCTC